>Ga0164315_10005182_pt1 | contig 10191 bp, 5 predicted proteins | sample GuaBasSedimGuay6_FD_113737 | JGI IMG/M metagenome (GOLD analysis project Ga0164315, IMG submission 113737) | Subseafloor sediment microbial communities from Guaymas Basin, Gulf of California, Mexico - Guay6, Core 4569-2, 0-3 cm | ecosystem: Environmental > Aquatic > Marine > Hydrothermal vents >... | reverse complement strand
TGTGATAGTCGTAACCGCCCATGGTAACGCAGCCGCCCGCGGCATAACCGTTCAACACCATTTTCATCACCGACGCGGTTTTACTGAATTCCCTGTCATTCAGTTCGGCCGCGGAAAAAATCGAGAGGATGTCGAGATCGAGCGTTGGATCGACCTCGGTGTCGCCGAAGCGCTCGGCGAGGTCCGCCGACTTGATATAACCGCAACGCACCAGGTTCTTGATGGCTTCATCGTTGTTGAGACCGGTATCGACGGTGCCGAGCTTGAGCTTCTTGTGGCTCACGCGCGCCATCGATTCCATTACCGCGGTGACATCGTTGGCGCCGAGGATCGTGGTCAGGTCACCGACGTCGACCAGTCCGGTGACGTCGCTGGGGCGGTCCACCTTGGTGGGGCGAAACTCGGAGTCGATGTACATCGCCGGGGACATCGAGTTGCCGCCCGAATCGCTGCTGCGCGAGCCGACCAGGTCGACGACGCTGCCGCGTGCGCCGGTCTTCGCCAGCGCGTACAGCGGGTTGTGCGGGTTGTTGGCGGTGTCGTTATCCGAGCGCGCCGGGATCACGCAGCCATCGACATTACCGATGGCGCCAGGCGCATAATCGCGAATACCGCGCAGCATCGGGCTGTCGGCGTGAAAAATCAGGTTCAATTCACGGTTGGTGAAATCGTTGAGGGCACTGGGATTGAGCAGTGCTCCATTATTGCTGATCTGCTCCGGCAGCATATCGCCGGGCAGGCCGAGTTTGCTGTAGCCGGCAGTCGACAGCAGGTCCATTTGACCGCCACCCTGTCCGACGAGCACGTTGGAGCCGGCCAGGTTGGCGCCCCCGGCGAGGTCAAAACAGATAAAGGGTATTTTTCCGCCGGCGCCGAGGCCTCCCAGCTTACAGCCGATGTCCACGGCGAGCTGGGTCAGGTCGGGAGCCACCGCAGCATAGGCCGCATTGGGATTGGCAAACAGGCTGAAGATACCGCCCGACAAAACCGTTGCCGAGCCCGTCATGAAACCCTGGCGTATGAACTGGCGCCGGGTCAGCGGTCGCCCGTGATCCTCGAACTTGAGTGGGGCATCGGGGCGCAGGTAGCGTTTCTTGTTGAATCGGGACATGTCAGCAATTCCTATTGAACCAGCATCACAGCGCCACCGACGGCGGCGGCGCAAACCGCCTTGACGATTTGTACCGTCCTCACGCGGGTGTCTTCCAGGGTGCAGATGGTCGCCGGATCGACGGGTGTGCAGGTATTGATCAACTGGGTGATCAGGCTGTCATAAGCCACTATGTTGTCACCCGTGTCGAGATCCTGTGCGGCGCCGGCACCGAGCAGGCCACGTATATCGGCTTCGCCCGGTTGACTGGTGAGGTTATTTCCGGCATCGATCGGGTCGATATTCATAACGGCTGTCATCAACGGGTCGATCACCAGGTCCCGATTGGCCTGCTGGATGGCGTCGGGAACACCCTGTGCGGCCGGGCCGAAGGCGGTTTGTGCGGTCTGGTCGAAGTCGAAACCCGGGAAAAAATCAGAAGCGATGAGAGCCGCATCTTTGTTGACCATCTCGCTGCAGGAAGTCAGCGCCAACTGCGCGATCGCCATTTGATGCGAGGGCAGGAAGGCGTCGATCGCCTCGACCGTCGGCAGCTGCTGGAAGTAATCCGTGTAGACCGATTTAACCGCTGCGTTGGTGACCGGTACGCCGGTTATCGCGGCAATGGTGGCGTTGATTTCCTCGAAGGTGCGTATGCCGATGTCGGATTCCACCGCCTCGCCGGGATCAGCGGGATCATCCGGCACCGTTGGCCGGGATTCGGTGTAGGCACGGCTGCGCGTACCGATGCGTTCGAAAGTCAGGAAAAACTCGTCGCTGGAGGCGCCCTTTTCGAGCGCGATGATGGTGCCCAGTGGTGATAGCTGCTGCCCTGACCCGGGATCGTAGTTGCCGTTCACGCTGGTATCCAGGCTTCCGTAGGCCTGGCCGGCGACCGCTTCCTTGCCATTGATGCCGATACGCAGACCCGCGATATCGATCGTTACCGGCGTCCAGTCCGGGTCGAGGTTGATGAAGGTCGGCCTGTTGAACAGGTAGCTGAATTCGTCGAATTGCGATACTTCGAAAACAATATAGCTTTGCGAAATACCGATACGGTCTCCGATGTAGAACAGCAGGAAGTATTTTTCGCCGACGCCGACGTCAAAATTCTGCGTTATCTGCGCCTGGGTGAGGTTGCGGTTGTGAATGGCGAGCATGCGCATTTGGCCGAACCAGGGCCGATTGCCCGAGGTTTCATTGCCGAGGATGAGGGCGAAGCTATCGTCCCAGACATTGCTGATGGTGGTCCTGGACCCAACCGGGTCGGTTACGTCGACCAGTGCGCCGTTGACGTGAATGCTGCGACCCGTGTCGGGATCGTAGTTGACCACCACGTGCTGCAGGTTGGCCTCGGCGATCTCTTCATCGTTGTCTCCACTGGACAGGAAGGGGTCGCCGTTCGGCTTCGGCGGTGTCGCCACGATACGGTTGTAAAAATCGTAGTTGTACAGGTCCTGGCCGAGGGTGAAATTTCGCGCGAATTCACTGCCGGAGTAACTGACGATGTTGGCGTCCTCCTGCGACACGTTGGCGGGCACGATCCAGGCCTCGATGGCATATTCGCCGGTCGACTGGATGAAGTCGTGTAGTTTTTCGCTGTCGAAGGTAAACGCCTGCGCGCGCCCGCCCTGAAAATCGAGGCCGTAGTTGTCGAGCCAGCGAACCGAGCCGTTGAGGTCATTGATGAGGGTCAGGTCAACGGCCGGCTCGATCCCGCTGGTATCGTAGGCCGTGATTCCGCTGCGCGTCTTGAATTCCCACAGCGCCACCAGGTTGGCCTCGTGACGATTACCGCCGGCGGCGACAATACCATCGCTCAGTTTCAGCGCCATGCTGGTCAGCAGGGTTGAATCGACTTCGGTTTCTTCGATGCCATCCGCAAAGAGTTTGATGACGGCGGTCATTGCGGCGGCGTCGTCCGTGCAGTTGGTCCAGCAAATGTGCGATTGTTGCAAGCGTTCGACGAAGCGGGAACTGGCGGGCGAATCGATATTCATTTTCGATTTGGCGGCCTCGAAGGCGCTGTCCACGTCCGGGCTCGCGAAAAATGGCGCCTGTGGTTGTCGCGGGCCAGTTTCTTCGTGGCAATTCTGGCAGTTGTCGTCGGCGATGACCGGATTCGCGCCGATCAGCAGCGGGTGCACGGTGTCGGCAAAACTGCGGCCATTGATTCCAGGCGTGGTAGCGTTCGGTGGAAATGACTTGGCCTTGCCCGGAGGGTTATGATTCGGCGCCTTCAACTGGATCAGCCGCGCCGAGGTGATGTTGGAATCGGTCGCCCAGTTGCTGATCATCTGTTCCAGGGTGGTTGCGCAGGCGTTCAGGGACGTGAGCCAGCATTGGTGTCCACCACCGACATGGCTGACAATTTTGGAGTCCTGCGGATTTTGCAGGTCGACATACTTGATCGCCTGCGAGTAGGCCTTGTTGACATCATCCGGGTTCACGAAAGTCGGTGACTGACTGTCGCCATGGCATTGGCCACAGCGGTTATCCTTGCGCATGAATTCCCAGAAATTGAGCTGGAATGAGCGTATGTCGGAAGTTCTCGCCGGCGGTCCGGTATAGCTGTCGTCCGCGGATTTCAGGTTCGGGTTTTTCTCGGTGCCGGAACCGCTACCACAGGCCGTCAGCAGGCCCGCGAAAACCAACAGTGGCAGCAATTTTGATAACAGGGGATAACGTAACATGGTCATTCCCCCCGACAGTGAGCGGCGGTATTGGTGAAAACTTCTCGCATCTTGTAGCCACCGCCGCGGAAACTGGTGACAAAAGCGTCGCGTGCGTCGCGATCGGCCTTGAAAACATTGGCGTCGCGCAGGCAGACAGCCTTGAAGACCTTGTCAACCTGGCACTGCGCGAAGGCTTTGCTGTTGGCGAGTTCGATGCCCAGCGATTTCGCGCCGTTACCGGTAGCGTTACCCTTGCTATCCAGTTCTTCAGCGGGGTGACCCCAGCCGGAATCGGTATCACCGGGGCGATTGCCAAGTGTCGAGTTCGGGCCGTTGCGCCAGTAGTTGATCCAGCTGTTGTCAACGGTCACATAGCCGTACTCGAAGTTGTTCGGGTTGATGTTGTGCTTCAACGAAACGACGCCCTCGGTATAGTCGAGGAAACCGCCCGGGATGTTGTTCGCCGGGTATGTCCACTCATAGTTGGCATACGCACCTGCCATGCCGTCCATACCCGCGTGACAACCGATGCAACCGTTCATAAAGATGCGGCTGTCGCCACCCGGGCTGCGGGAAATGTCACGGCGCACGCGATCGGATATACGCGACACGTCCTTGAGGGGTTCGAGATCGGTGCACAGGTGATTCATCAGGGTGAAGCGAAACATGGCGCGATTGGTGCCATCCGAGAAGAAGGCCATAGCCGCGGCGCGGCTGGTCATGATGCCGGCGGTGGCATCCTCCGCGAGCCCGCTGACGATGCTCTGCCTGTCGCGCTCGAGGATGGCAGGGTTTGACAGATCGCCGGCAACGGGCCCCAGGTCTTCGAGTTCCTCGTAGTGATCGTTGTTGTTGTTCTCGTAGGGACTGATGCCACCGGCTCTGCCGACGTAAACCAGGTCGCCGGAGAGAATTTCCCTGAAGTCGACGTCATCGCGTATCGCGCCGATCACGGTCGCGGAGTAATCGTTCAGCGGGGTGAAAACGGTTTGCGCTTCGTTGGTCCAGGGAGCGGCAAAATTCTTCAGGGTAACGTTGTAAAAATAATGGGCATTCGGATTCTGCGTGGTATCGATCGCGAATGCGGCCGCGCTCTTGCCGGTCGGATCGCTTATCAGCAAGTCTTCCATGTCGTCGATGACGGCATTGGTCGCGCTGACGCCGGTCAAACGGTCGTGGATGCGCTTCGCCTGGTTACGCTCGTCCGCGCCCGCCCACGACGGCTGGCTTATCACCAACAAGACGCTTGCCATTAATGGCATTATTGTCTTCATTGTTGCCATTGAGTTTTTCTTACTCGCTCCTTATGGATTGATGCGCCTTCAGGCCTTTTTTTTGGATCTTGAAGCATCGACAATGAACTGTCGCACAGGTAAATTTAGCATAGTGGGATATCACGATGGAGGCGCTAAGTCCGGTAATTTGTCACAAAAACAAAATCTGTACGGACCTGGCCCGGATTGCTGTTAAGCTTTGGTTTCATTGGTCTGCAAACTCCCTGTATTGAAATCCTGCATACTAGTTTACGAAACTGTGACGCAGTTCCTATACCGTTGGTAAGCAAAAACAGACCCTTTGTCAGAAAGCGGAAGCGAGCCATACAAGGTCGCAGATACACTTGCTAGTCAATGATGTAGCGCGTTTCACGCGGGTTCAGATAAGGATGCAATGAAGCCGATAGTAGTAAAACCAGTGCCAGATTACCATCTCCTCGAGCACTTGCCATTATGCCGGATACCCCGTTTCGGCATGGTGCTTGTGTGCGCGGTCGCGGTGCTCCTGAGCGCCTGCGACCCGGGCTCCTCGTCGAGCGAAGGTATCGATCCAGGCGTTGTCGAAATCCCGATCGCATTCATCAAGCGGCCAATTGCGCGCGATGACATGGGCAACGAGCTGCAGGCCGACCTGCGCGATCCGCGCCTGTTCAGCGCCGGCGGTGATGTCTACCTGCGATCGAGTACAGCGGTGAGCGCGTCGGTTATCAATCTCACCAGCTCAGTGACCCGGGGTAGTGGTGACATCAAGGGGCTGAATGCCTCCTTCGATGGCACAAAGCTGATATTTTCCTTGCGCCTGGTCGACCCCGATCCAGATGACGACATCGTACCGGACTGGAACATTTATGAATACGATTCCGTCGGCAAGCGCTTGCGCCGGGTAATTCCCGAAGAATTGATTGCATCGCAGGGCGATGACCTGTTCCCGAGCTATCTGCCCGATGGCAGGATCGTATTCACCTCCAACCGGCAGAAGCAGGCGGGTGAAAACCTGATCAATGAAGGCAAGCCTCGCTACCAGGCGCTGACCGAGGACGGCAGCGCCCTCGCCATGGTGCTGCACGTGATGAACCCGGACGGCACCGATATCCGCCAGATTTCCTTCAACCTGAGCCATGACCTTTACCCGCAGGTACTGTCGCGCCTGCAGGGCGGGAAGATTATTTTCAGTCGCTGGGACAACGCCGTCGATAACAAGGGGATGCATTTTTACACGGTGAATCCCGATGGCAGCGATCTTGAGATTCTGTATGGCCTGAACAGCCACTACACAGGCAGCGGTGGCGCCGAGATTCAGTTTGGATACACCCGAGAAATGCGAAGAGGCGAGCTGATGGTCATTACTCGGCCCTATAGCGGCACCTTCGGCGGCGGCGATATCGTCATCATCGACGCCGAGCGATTTACCGATAACGATAAACCGGTCTGGTCCATGGCCGGTCTCAAGGGCCCTGCGCAGCAATCGGCCTCCATTAATAATGTGAACAACGACGGTTCGGTTTCGGTCGCCGGCCGCTACGCCTCGGCATATCCGCTGTGGGACGGCAGTAATCGTATCCTGGTCAGCAAGTCGAGCTGCCAAATCCGGCTTAACGGTAGCATTCACCCCTGCGTCGAACCCTATTTGAGTAACCCGGCAGCGCTCGAAACGTCACCGACCTATGCTATCTGGCTGTACGATATGGACGTGGATACCGAAAAGCCGATCGTACTTGCGGAGCCGGGTATGGTCATTACCGAGGCGATCACGGTACAGAAGCGAGACTTGCCACCAGTCATATTAGATAAGGGCCCCGCCGAGCTGGACAGTGACCAGCTGGATGCAAACGTCGGCGTGGTAAACATCAGGAGTGTCTACGATATCGCGGACGAAAGCTTTGACGGTTGCTATTTCGGTCACTGCACCAGCGCCGTGGGTATTAACTCGGTACAGGATTTTGCCGATCCCAGGAATGCCACGGCGGATCAGCGTCCGGCGCGCTTCGTGCGTTTCATCAAGCCCGTTAGCTTTCCCGATCCCGACGATCCGACGCTCGCCGACCCGCCTGACCTCGCTGACGCGGCATTTGGTCCCCAACGAATCCGCGGGATGCGTGAAATCGTCGGCTACGCGGCCGTCGAACCCGACGGCTCGGTTAAAACCAGGGTACCCGCCAACCTGCCGCTCGCGCTCGAGATGCTCGACGGTGAGGGTCGGCGTATCGGTCCACCCCATTTCAACTGGTTCCAGGTTCAACCCGGCGACACGCTGACCTGCAAGGGTTGCCATACCCACGATTCCGCCTCACCCATACCGGAAATTCACGCTCGCCGCGACGCCGGCGCAGCTTCCATCAACAGCGGACTTGGCGGCAGCCTGCAATTTGCCGGTACGCTGATACCTGGTACCGCCACCGCTTACTGGGGCAACCCGGGGCAAACCATGGCCGAGGTGCGTTTCGATCGTGTCGGTCTGATGGTTCCACCCGGTATCGAGCCGCAATTGAGTGCGGACCTGGTGTATGAAGATTACTGGACCGATCCTGCCGCGCGCCTGCCCGATGCGGGCTATGCGTACCGTTATGCCGACCTGGATAGCTCGATGCCGTCGCCGGCTAACGGTTTTTGCACCTCCTGGGGCTTTAATTGCCGCAGCATTATCAACTATCCACAGCATATTCACGCGCTCTGGCAACTCGATCGCGGCGTCGACCTGGTGACCCCGGAGGCGCCCGATAATCCACCCAATAACGATCCGACCAATACGCCGTTGAAGTTCACCGTTGGGGGCAACGGTGTCGGTGACGATACCTGTATCGAGTGCCATACCTCGCTTGCGGGTACGCGCCTGCCGTACGGGCAGCTCGATTTGACGACCGATCCCGCCCAGGACGCGGACGAGTTTTTCAGGGCCTATCGCGAGTTGCTGTTTACCGATACGGCGCAGATTTTCGACGGTGTCGCGGTCGTGAACAATGGAGCGGCTACGGCAGTCAGGCCGAGCATGACGGCGAACGGCGCGCGCGCCAGTTACTTCGTCGAAAAAATGACCGGTACCGAACTCGACGACAATGCTCGAAACCTGTTCGGCTCGGTCGATCATTCGAGCATGATGAGCGGCGCCGAATTGAAACTTATCAGTGAGTGGCTGGATCTGGGGGCGCAGAATTTTAACGATCTATTTGACCTGGCAGCGCCACAAAACTAAATTAGCGCCAGTATCGATACGGAATCAACAAGCTTGCAACTATTCAGGGGACCAGCCCGCCTAATTTCACCTGTCCTGTTCTTTTTGCTGTTCGCCATCTGCCAGTCGTCATTGGCGCAGACCACGAAGGAAGACGAGTCGCTCGTGGTTGAGGCGGTTAGCGAGGAAGAGGTCGGTTACCGGGTCACGATAGCGGATCCTTTCATCGAGTTGCATACCGGTCCGAGCGCGGGCTATCCGATTTTTCACGTTGTCGAGCGCGGCAGCGAGGTGAGCATATTACTGAAGAAGACGCGCTGGTTTAAAGTCGAAACCGGCGACGGCAAGACTGGCTGGGCAAGCCGCGAGCAGATGCGGCAGACACTGCTGCCTTCGGGTGAACAGTTCAAGGTCATCGATCTCGATGAAGATGACTTCGAAAAACGAAAGTGGGTGTTCGGTGTTACCGGCGGCGCAATCGAATCGACCCCGGTATTCACCCTGTTTGGCGGTTATTCGTTTACCGAAAACGTGTCCGTCGAGGCATCTTTCGGTCAATCGACCGGCAGCGTATCGAGTAGCACTTTTCTCAAGGGGAACCTGGTGATGCAACCGCTGCCGGATTTGAAGTACTCCCCTTACATAACGCTGGGATTTGGTAAGGTCGATGTCGAGTCCAGCAGTTCACTGATTTCGTCTAACAATGACACCAGTAGTTTTGCCCAGGTTGGACTTGGCGTGCAGCGCTATGTCAGCCGTAGTTTTCTGTTTCGAATCGAGCTGAATGAGTACGTCATTTTTTCGACGACCAGCACCAACAATAGCAACGAGGTAGTAGACGAATGGAAAGTGGGTTTCGCGGTTTTTTACTAGCGCTAACGTTTGTTGGTGTGATTCTGCCGGTAGCCGAAGCTGCCGCGCAAAGCGACGAGGACGGGCAGACCAGTTTGATTGAACCTCAAATCGAGCGGGTTGAATTTGACGAATCACTGATCGACTCGGCTGATTTCGAGATTGCCCTTTACGGCGGTTTCCTGGCGGTGGAAGATTTCGACACCAACTTCGTCAGCGGCATCAAGCTCGGCTATCACATTACCGAGGACTTTTTCGTACAGGCCTCCTACGGCAGCAGCGCGGTCGGCGATACCAGTTTTGAAAAGCTGACTGGTGGCGCGCCGTTGCTTTCCGACTCCGAGCGTGATATCGAGTATTACCTGATCAGCCTCGGCTTTAACCTGTTTCCGGGTGAGGCATTCTTTACCGATTCGACTACATTTAATACGGTATTTTACCTTTCCGGCGGCATCGGCTCGACCGATTTTGCCGGTGACGAGCGGCATACGATATCGTTTGCAGCCGGTCACCGTACCATTTTCACGGATAACTTCAGTCTTGATATCGAAATGCGGGATCTGATTTTTGACATCGATATTTTCGGTAAAGAGGAGACGACCCATAACCTTGAATTCACCGTGGGAATAAACCTGTTTTTCTGAGGAGTATGAATATGAATTGCAATTTTTCGCGCGCGTTGGCAGGCCTGTTGCTGGCCGTTATGGTCGCCTTTGTGCCCCTTACCGCGGCGCATGCGGCGGAAATGAACGAAGCCGCGCCCGATTTCACCTTGAAATCACTGGGCGGGGAAAACCTCAAGCTCAGTGAAATGGCCGGTAACGTCGTATTGATCAATTTCTGGGCGTCGTGGTGCGGGCCCTGTCGCGAGGAAATGCCCTTGCTGAATGCCCTGCACAACAAGTATGAGCCGCTTGGCTTCACGGTGTGGGGTGTAAACGTCGAAGAGAATTCCGCTAACGCGCAAGGATTCTTGGATAACTTCCCGGTCGACTTCCCGATCCTGCTGGACGATACCAACAAGGTCAGCAAGCAGTTCAAGGTCATCGCCATGCCGACCACCGTGGTCGTCGATCGCGATGGCAATATGCGTTACCTGCACCAGGGTTACAAGTCCGGTGACGAGGCGAC
>Ga0164315_10005180_pt1 | contig 10192 bp, 8 predicted proteins | sample GuaBasSedimGuay6_FD_113737 | JGI IMG/M metagenome (GOLD analysis project Ga0164315, IMG submission 113737) | Subseafloor sediment microbial communities from Guaymas Basin, Gulf of California, Mexico - Guay6, Core 4569-2, 0-3 cm | ecosystem: Environmental > Aquatic > Marine > Hydrothermal vents >... | reverse complement strand
CCCCTCATTCAGCGTAGGCGATATGCTGACCATCAATCCTTTTGCTATGTATGCCAATTCAACCAATGCCCGTGGCTGGGGAAAAACCGCAACATATGATAATTTGGATGTTTTCTATGGTGGTCTTAACTTGGATGCCAACTTTGGCATGGCCTCTGTGTGGTTTACAGGTATCTACCAGGGTGGCGAAGGCGAGTCGGCAGCTTCAGCTAATGACACTGTTGATTTTTCTGCATACTTGGCAGCCGGTGGTTTTGGCCTGAATTTTGGTGCCGTGGGTGTTCACGGACAGGCATTCTATGCAACAGGTGACGATGATGCCGCTGACGATGAAGTTGAAACCTTCTTTGTTCCCCAAGGCCAGTCTTACTACTGGGCTGAGATCATGGGATTCGGCGATCTTGGCGATGTTTACTGGGGAAATGTTTCAAACAATGCCTGTGCAGACCAGATCGGCAACATCTTTGCAGCGAACATCGGCGCAACCTTCAAACCCATGGATAAGCTGACAATCAAAGGTGATGTATGGTATGCTGCGCTGGCCGAGGATATCGTCCTTCCTGATGGCAGTGAGGAAAATCAGTTGGGTGTTGAAGCAGACTTGAAAATTTCATACCAGTTGGTGGATGGTCTGACTCTGGATCTGATCGGTGCGTATCTGTTCGCAGGCGATGCCACAACAATGGGTGATCCTGACGAAGCTGATCCTTATGAAGTGGGTTCAAGACTGTCTCTCAGTTTCTAAGACAGCATCCCATGATGTTTGGATTTGTCTGATTTGATCAGAAGCCGGAAGGGGGCAACCTCTTCCGGCTTTTTTATCCCCCCATTTTCTGTCCTACAGGCTTATTCATGCCGAAATTATACGAATATTTTGGGCTAATTGTTCTTTTCTATTCAAATGAGCATGAGCCGATTCATGTTCATGGCAAATACCAGGGAGCGGAAAGCAAAGCTGAAATTATCATTGACAACGGTGAGATTGCAGATATCCATTATTTCTCCCTGAGAGGCAAAAGGCCCATGGATAGCAAAAAGTTAAAAGATTTTAAGATAATTGTGGAATATTTTGCAGAGGAGATCGTTCAGTCATGGATAGATTACTTTGTTCTGCACAAGCCAGTAGCAACAACAAAAAATACCCAAAAAATAAGACAGGTCTGAGAAGAGGTGAGGCCGTTGATATCAAATCTGCCGAATATGTGGAAAAATATAAGGTACGCTTACGTTTCAGCGATGGCACGGAAAGAGTGGTTGATTTCGGCAAGTTCCTGGATAGATCGCTGAATCCTCTCATAAGAAAATACCTTGATATTGAAAAGTTCAGAAATTTTACTGTTGAATACGGGGATCTGTTTTGGAATGATTATGATTTGTGTTTTCCGCTTGCAGATTTGTATGAAGGAAAAATCTGATTCTATTATAACACGCTTTGAATCCAAAGAAAAACGGATAACAGGAGTTCCATGATGGGCAGAAATATCTTACCGTCCGTTTTGATGAAAATGATATTGTCGATGCTGAGGCTGTTCGCAAATGGAAAAAATACAAAAACAGAATACTTTCCCAATTGGAAGGACATATCAGTCATGATGCCTGAACATGTAAAATTCGGAGAGATCAGAGACATACTGTATCAGCTCGGATTTGAGGAGAAGCACGTTGAGGGAAGTCACATCAGATTCAGAAATCCCTATGCTGATGCCGTGATTGTCCTGTCTGATCGAAAGATAATCACTTTTCATCATTTTCGCATGATAGAAAAAGTGCTTGAGGAAAAAGGTATTATCAGTCGTGAAGAATTTGAGAGAATTTTTTTCAATAATACCAGAAAAGATCTTAAGATAAAATGCCTCCCCTATGTTGAAGCAAACCGAGAGGACAGATTTTCGCCTGAGAGCTTCCGCAAATCCCCCACCGCTACTTAACATGAATGCTATCCTCCATTCCCAATATACTGGGGGCCATGTCATACGATGTTTGGGTTCGCCTGATGTAATCAGAAGCCGGAAGGGGGCGACCCCTTCCGGCTTTTTTTATTTCCATTCCATTTTGTCTGAACCCGGATTTACAGGATTAAGGGATGAGCAGGATGATATCATGGAAATCCTTTAATCATGGCCAATCCGAGTTCTGACAAATCTCCCAGTGAGGTTTTCCCCTTGCATATTCTTTTTTCAGGGTGTAAACTATCTGGCAAAAAAGAGGCAAATCCCCTGGCACAGATGGTTCGCTGAGATGCTCCGGCTGCCGCACCTCTGGGGGTGGAGGTCCTCACGGGCTGCCCGGTGATGTCCTACCCGCCGGAGTGGACGACCGAGCAACTGAGGTTCGTCCCGGACGGTCTGAGGGACCCACATCATCATCAAATTCAAGTTCACGGAGTCGCCTATTACTACAAAGCCGGTATGTCTGTGGAAAAAATTCTGGCGGAATGGGGATTACCTGAATCCTGCCCAGGTCTTCGGCGCTCTGGCTTACTATCACGATAACAGAGAACAGATTGACACGCTGAGACAGAAAAACAGCTACGAACCAGTGTCCCTGTGAAATCCTTATTGATTCACGATGTAAGCTTTTCCTGTCGTTTATGCAGACTCAGCCATTCATCAAAAAGACTTGACAGATTGCCACGAAATATTTTATTTTATTGTCCATATGGTTTAACAGCTTGAGAAGTCATGTTTCTGGCAAACCATAACTCCATGAAAGAGGAGGTGAGAGGGAAAGAACGAAAGCTTGGTAAATTATTAGGTTGGTAAATTATTAGGTTGTTTAGTTTTTACTCATTTACGAGTAACGTTAAGGAGGAGAAGTAAGATGAAAAAATTGTTTGTTCTTTTTGCGTCAATTGCCCTGGTCGCTGCTTTTGCAGCCTCATCCCTTGCTGCGGACTGGAATTTTTACGGAAGCGCACGGGTGAAAACCTTTTATCAAAAAGATGTGGACGCAAACGATAACAGCGTCAAAGAATGGGACTGGGACTTGCAGGGTAACTCCCGTATCGGTGCTACCGTCAAAACCAACGATGCCATTGGCGGCGGATTTGAATATGGAACCGGGGTTAATGTCAGAAAACTTTACGGAACCTGGAATTTCGGAAACGGAGAGCTGCTTGTCGGGCAGAACTATACGCCGCTGGTTGCTTTTTACAGCGATCAGGTATGGAACTCTGATGAGGGCCTTCTGAGCTACGGAGACCTGTACGGAGGTCGCCAGCCCATGCTTCAGGTGAAGATGAAAAATTTCAAAGTGGCGCTCATCAAACCGGGTACCGGCGGACTGACCAACCCGACCGATAAAATGATCCCCAAAATTGAGGGAAGCTATCAGATGCAGCTTGATAAGCTGACACTGGACTTTTTTGCAGGCATCAATACCGTCGAAGAAAACAATGACCATGATGTTGATTCCTTTGCCTTGGGTGTTGGTGGTATTTACAACATGGGGCCGCTTACCTTGAAGGCCAAGGTTCATATTGCCCAGAATCCTGGGAACTATGGCTTAAGCGGTTGGGGAAATTGCAGATATTACACTGATGGCGATGACAGTGACTCTGTTGGTGCGATTATTGTGGGTAACTATAAGATGAGCGACAAGATGACCCTTCAGGCCGGATGGGGCGGTGCATGGCATGACTGCGGTGACAATGATGACAAAATTGCCGCCATTTATATCCAGGCAAAGCTGGACATGGCCCCTGGCTTTTTTATCGTTCCTGAACTTGGTTTCATTGACAGAGATGATCTGGGAGATGTGACCTACTTTGGTGCAAAGTGGCAGATTAATTTCTAAGTCTCCGAAATAAGGCCGGATGTTCTGGAATCAGATTTCCAGGGCATTCGGCTTAGTGTCCGTTCAATCCTTTTTCTCTCTTTCCCATGCTCCTGACTGCTAACGCCCACCCGACGCTTAAAGGCAAGGGAAAATATCCTTAGTTTTTTACGCTCATCCTTATTCATAATACCCGGACGAATCCAGGGCAGATATCAGATTATGAAATTCACATCTCAGCTTGTTATTGCAGAAATGCGGATACTCTTTGTCACTGATGATATTTTTCCTCATGCAGAATGAAGGAGGGCCAAAAGCAATGCCTACCATTTCCATGTTTTTCGGTGTCATTATACGGATGTATTTTGCGCCAGGCGAACATAATCCCCCTCATTTTCACGCTTATTATAACGAACATAATGCCACTGTTGACATCCGTAGCTGTGAATTGCTGGAAGGTGATTTGCCCAAAAAACAGAAAAAACTAACTTTGGCATGGGCTGAGTTGCATCAGGATGAGCTGATGGCAAACTGGAAGCTTGTTATGAACGGAGAAGAACCGTTCAAAGTTCAGCCTTTGCGGTAAGGAATCCCTATGTATTCGGCTGTTTGTGAGGTAACACCCCTTAAAGATTTTTCGCTCAGAATTGTTTTTGATACAGGAGAGATCAAAATTCTTGATATGAAGCCATACCTGAATTTTGGTGTATTCAAAAAGATCAGCACTTATGAAAATTTTACAAATGTCAGGGTAGCATTTGACACAATTGAATGGGGCGGAGGTGTTGATCTTGACCCGGAGTTTGTTTATCAAAAAAGTATCGCCACACACTTTTCAATGAAAAGTGAAAAGTGAATAATGAATAATGAAAAATGGGAAGAGGTTGCTTCAGCATCCTTTGACTTTCAGCCAGGGGATAAATCCCCAGGCTGATAGCCAAAGCAGCCTGAAGGCAGCTAAAATTTATCATTTCCGGAGTGCGAAAATTAAGCGAAGCGATTTTTCGCCCATGCGAAAATTTATTTTCGCATGATTTATCCTCTTTTGGCTGTTGGGATATTCTCGGCAGGTCAAAGATAACGGAAAGATCGGAGCCCGTAGTTCGGCGTTCAGTGGCCAAGATATCTGTTCTCACAGAAGCCGCCTGAAGGCGGAACTACGAACTTTTCCGATTTGCTGATAATGAAAAGTGAATAATGAAAAATGGGAACAGGTTGCTTCAGCATCCTTTGGCTTTCAGCCGGGGGATTTATCCCTCGGCGTGGGGTGGCGAAATGTCCGGGGATGTCCGAAACATTCCGCCCGGCATCAGGTTCTGACATGTGCAATGGCTATCGTTTTCATTTCTTCAGGTCGTAGGCAATAATCGCACTTTGTGCGCTTGTCCCGATGATCAGGCCATCCTTCATGACAATGGAAGCCACCAACTCATCTTCCCCATCATTGTCAAAATCTCCGATTGCAAAATCGCTGATGTGCCCGGAGACTTCCTGGGTCTTCCAATTGGTGGTCAGCCCTATTCCATCCCAGGAAAGCGACTCAATGTGCGTTTTGGTGAATTTCCTGAAGATTTTAAGCAGCTTCATTGCAATCTCATAATTCCTTACAGCAATCACCTCGTTTTCCCCGTCCGCGTCAAGGTCTCTGACCAGCAGGCGCATGGGAAGGTATTGGGGATTATCCGTGCCTCGTTCTGTTTTGGGCAGCAGATAATACATCATGGTTCCGCCGTATTTTTCATCCCCCTTCCATATCTCGTTGCCAGAGGTGTCCTTGAGCCGGATATGATCCACATTGTCATACACCGCTGCCACATTCTGCCCCTTGTTTGTCACATCTCCCAGAGTGAGGCCCAGGACATTGTTACGCCCTGAGGGCAGTACCACCTTATCCGAAACATATGAGGAGTTCTCCCATTTCATTTCATAGATATTTCCGGAAAAAGGCGCTGTGGCCCTGTGTTTCTGGCCCAGCAGCACATCGCCCTGCCCGGGAATTCTCACAACCCGGTAAAACCAGGACGCACCCTCAATGATCTTGGCATATGCCTGCCCGTTCCATTCCAGAACAAAGGACTCCACCCCGTTTCGCTGTGCGTTCAGGCTGGTCACAAAAATTTCAGGAACGCCATTGCCATTGATATCTGCGACATCTATCCCAATGAGGTTTTTATAGCGGCTTTCTTTGATCTGCCTTACTTTGTGAAAGCGGTCCCGCTCATATCGGTAAATATAAATCTCATGGGAAGCGATCATCAGTGTTTCAATCTTACCGTCATTGTCCACGTCGCCAGTGGTCATGCCGTTGATAAAATATTTGAAATCCCTGCTTTTCCAGAATTCCTCAGAGGCTTTCTGATGGCGGGTGGTGATGAACGACGGATTGGGCACACTTCTTTCTTCAGGAGTTTCGGTCTGGGTCTGTGCCGCAGGCTGAACAGGTTTAACAGGAACGACTTTCTTTGGTTCCGGCTGAACAGATTCTGGCTGGGCTGGCTTCACAGGTGAGACCGGAGTCTCAGTTTTTGCAGCAGCAGAGGGGGCGATCTCTGCGCTGTCAAACACCTTTTTGTTAAGGTCTGTCGCAAAGAGATTGATCTTCGGGATGACGCCGTCCATTCCATGGCTCTGTTCAAAAAAGGAAAGAACGCTTTTTTCAGCCATCACATCGGTCATTTTGGCGTGGAGACTCACGCTGTTTCCAAACACCGTGATGCTACCAAAGATAACATAATCGGCTTTCAGTTTTTTACCAATCTTAATGGCCCTGGCTTCGTTCAGAGAACCTTTGACAGCCTTTGCTGCTTTAAGCGTCGCGTCTCTGTCGATGACCCTCACTTTTCCCTCTTTGGAAAGGTGAAACGAGAGCATGTCAAAGATGCCGGCTTCCAGAAAAGTCAGATCCTTTTCTGCGTTCATTTTAAAAGGGACAATTGCAATCGTGTCAGATTCGGCAATCGCAAAACCTGAGATGCAGAGTGCCATGATAAAGACTGCAAGCATTGTAAGACAAACTCTGCGTTTGCTATCACATAATGTTTTCAAAAAAGACCTCCTTGTTTCTGGGTTTTTAATACGAAATTAAGGGATCAGACAGGGCACCACAGAATATGGTACTCACAGCAGCCATCCCCCTGCTTAATACATTTTTCCTCTCCTGATCCCTGCCAGCTTCATGATTCAGAATATTGGTGTCCGGCCGCACTGATTCTGAGCGGCGGAGTGCAAGGCTACGCCTTGTATTCCTTGAATGTCGGCAAAGCCTTGCACTCCTAGTATCCAAGCGCAATGATTCTGACTGGTGATATCGCAGGGGCACGCCGGAGGCGTGCGCTCCCGGGTGCGGCATGCCGGCGGAACCGGCACAGAACCGCCTCCCCGGGAGGGCATGCCTCCGGCGTGCCCCTGCTGTCAGAATCATTGCTGTTGGGTACTAGGTTCATGGGTACATACTTATGCATCGGCGTACTAATCTATAATCATTGTGGTGAGTCATCAGAGCCGCCTGAATGCGTAAGGACGAACTTTTTCGATCTGCTGATCATGTCCATCACAGACATCACATAAATCACAGTTCAGACAATTTCTCCCGTAGCATCTCATTCACAATCTTGGGGTTTGCCTTGCCCTTGGTCTCCTTCATCACCTGACCCACAAAAAAGCCCAGGACCTTGGTTTTCCCGCCTTTGTAGTCCTCAATCTCTTTGGGAGATCGGGAAAGCACCTCAGACACCACGGCTTCAATGGCACTGGTATCGGTCAGCTGAACCAGCCCTTTTTCCTCCACAATCTTTTTGGGCGGATCACCCGTTTTGGCCATGTCCTTAAAAACGGTTTTTGCGATCTTGCCGCTGATCACACCGTCGTCAATGAGCTTCAGAAGTTCTCCAAGATGATTTGCAGAGATGGGAGAATCCTCAATGGATTTTCCATCGGCATTCAGAAGTCCCAGAAGCGAACCCATCACCCAGTTGCTCACTGGCTTTGCCTTGGGAAAGACCTTCACGCAGGCTTCAAAATAGTCGGCAAGCTCGCGGCTGGCGGTCAGCACCTCCGCGTCATAAGACGGGAGTCCCAGATCAGTGACAAAGCGTTCTTTTTTTGCATCCGGAAGTTCGGGAAGGCTTACTTTTGCCGCCTCGGTCCATTCATCATCAATCACCAGGGGCAAGAGATCCGGATCAGGGAAGTATCGGTAATCATGGGCATCTTCCTTGCCCCGCATGGGGGTGGTCATGCTTTTGTCCGGGTTCCACAGCCGTGTCTCCTGCACCACTTGGCCGCCATCCCCGATGAGTTCCTGCTGACGGCTGATCTCATAAAGGATGGCCTTTTCCACATGCTTGAAGGAGTTCAGATTTTTCAGTTCTGCCCTGGTTCCGAAGGTCTCCGATCCTTTGGGCATGATGGACACGTTCGCATCACATCTGAAACTGCCCTCTTCCATGTTTCCGTCGCAAATCCCCAGATATCGGACAATGGATCGCAGCTTTCTGAGATATGCGCCCGCTTCCTCCGGGGAGCAAATGTCCGGCTCACTCACGATCTCCATGAGCGGAACCCCGGTTCTGTTGAGGTCCACCATGCTCACCGGACGGTTGGGGTCATGGGTCAGTTTGCCTGCGTCTTCCTCCATGTGAATCCGGGTGATGCCGATGCGTTTGTTTTCCCCGTCCAGCTCAATGTCAATATGTCCGAACTGGGCAATGGGCAGCTCGTACTGGGATATCTGATAGCCTTTGGGGAGGTCAGGATAAAAATAGTTCTTGCGGGCAAAGCGGCTTTCATGCTCAACTGTGCATCCGGTTGCAAGGGCCATGCGGATGGTGTAGTCCACCACCTTTTTGTTCAGCACGGGCAACACCCCGGGCATCCCAAGACAGACCGGACAGACATGGGTGTTGGGAGGCGCACCAAAGGAGGTGGAGCAATTGCAGAAAATTTTTGTTTTGGTTTTCAGTTGGGCGTGAACTTCAAGCCCGATGACAGCTTCAAATTCCATATTTTCCCTCTGATCTGATTTATATTGTCAGGATATTAACCGCAGAGAACACAGAGGAGGCACAGAGGCCGCAAAGAGAATAAACATTTTGAAAACTCTGTGTTCTCCGTGCCTTCTCTGTGACCTCTGCGGTTAAAAAAACTGAATTTTCAACACCAAGATACTTATTTTTGAACAATTCATCAGAATTAGTCAAGGACAAAAAAATCCCGTGCCACAATCGTGTACACGGGATTTCAGAAAATATTCTTATTTCAGCGGATTACTTATTGTCTTTGACTTCTTCAAAATCCGCATCCACCACATCGTCATCGGGCGGAGGAGAGGCCGCGCCCTGTCCGGGATCGCCCGCGCCCGGGCCGCCGGGCTGCTCACCCGCCTGGGATGCCTGCTGATACATGGCCTCTGCCAGCTTGTGGGACACCTGGGTCAGTTCTTCGCTCAGGCGTTTGATTTCCTCAACGTCTTCCCCTTCCATGGCTTTTTTGAGATTGCTGATGGCCGTGTCAATATTGCCTTTGGTGGCACTGTCCACCTTGTCGCCCAGCTCCTTGATGGATTTTTCCGTCTGGTAAATCATGGAATCGGCTGTGTTGCGAGCCTCCACCAGTTCCTTTTTCTTCTTGTCATCTTCCGCATGAAGTTCGGCATCCTTCACCAGATTTTCAATCTCTTCCTCTGAGAGTCCGCTGGAAGCCGTGATCTGAATGGACTGCTCTTTTCCTGTGGCCTGATCCTTTGCAGACACGTTCACGATCCCGTTGGCATCAATGTCAAAGGTGACCTCAATCTGGGGCACACCTCTGGGCGCGGGGGGAATTCCAACCAGTTCAAAACGTCCCAGGGTCTTGTTATACTGGGCCATCTCCCGCTCGCCCTGAAGCACATGGATGGAAACTGCTGGCTGGCTGTCCGCCGCAGTTGAGAACACCTGGCTCTTTTTGGTGGGAATGGTGGTATTCTTGTCAATCAGTTTGGTCATGACGCCGCCCAGAGTCTCAATTCCCAGGGAAAGCGGGGTCACATCCAGCAACAGAACGTCTTTGACATCACCTCTGAGAACCCCGCCCTGAATGCCGGCCCCCACAGCCACAACCTCATCCGGGTTCACGCCCCTGTGCGGCTCCTTGCCAAAGATTTTTCGGACGCGTTCCTGAACCGCGGGCATACGGGTCATGCCGCCCACAAGGATCACCTCATCAATCTCACTGGCAGACAGTCCCGCATCTTTGAGGGCAACTTTGCAGGGCATCTCCAGATTATCCAGCAGATCGCTGACCAGATCTTCGAGCTTGGCCCGGCTTATTTTTACGTCCAGATGTTTGGGGCCGCTGGCATCTGCTGTGATAAAGGGAAGGTTCACGCCCGTTTCCATTGAGGATGAAAGCTCCATCTTTGCCTTTTCAGCCGCCTCTT
>Ga0164315_10005178_pt1 | contig 10193 bp, 8 predicted proteins | sample GuaBasSedimGuay6_FD_113737 | JGI IMG/M metagenome (GOLD analysis project Ga0164315, IMG submission 113737) | Subseafloor sediment microbial communities from Guaymas Basin, Gulf of California, Mexico - Guay6, Core 4569-2, 0-3 cm | ecosystem: Environmental > Aquatic > Marine > Hydrothermal vents >... | reverse complement strand
TTCCTGCTCGGTTTCGTGGCGCTACTGGTCGGCGGCGGGATCATGCTGTTCATGAGGCCTGCCGAGAGGGCATATGAGAGGGGGTCGCGGGGGCGAGGAAGGCAAAGCGAGTGAGCGAGCGACGACGCGTCTTTTTCAGCGACTTCGACGGCACGATCACCGATGTCGACTTCTACGAACTCGTGCTCGCGAAGATGGCGCCGGCGCTGGCGGACGATCCGATGCCGAGATTCCGGCGCGGGGAGATCACGCTCTTCGACCTGCTCGACAGAATATTCACGTCCATTCGCCTGACGGAAGACGAGGTTTTTGCGCTGCTCCCTGAACTCGCACCCGACCCCGAACTCGCAAACGACTTCGACCGACTCGCCGACGCCGGTTGGGAACTACACGTCGTGTCGGCCGGCAGCAGCTGGTACATCGAGCGGCTGTTCGAACAGGTTGGCGTACGCGCGCCCGTCACGATCCACGCCAATCCCGGCCGTTTTGAGGATGGGCACGGGCTGGTCATGTCGTTGCCCGAGGATCCTCGTGTCGCACGAGCGGACATCGGCATCGACAAGGCCGCGGTGGTGCGTCTGTTTTCGGATGGCGCGGAAACCATCGCGTTCGCCGGCAACAGCGAACCCGATCTAGCGGCGGCGCGCATCGCGACCCAGCGCTTCGCACGCGAACCCCTCGGCGGCATGCTGAGAGCCGAGAAGCTCCCCTACCAGCCCTTTGCCCGCTGGCACGAAGTCGCGCAGGCGCTCTAGTCGCGCAATCCGACCGCGGCGACCGTGGGATGCACGAGTCGGTCGAAGTCGGCGTAGGCCAGCTTGATCGCCTCGTGGTGGTTGCCCGCCTCGAAAACGATCTCCTCGTCCTGCGACAGCGCGGTATCGACGACCACCGGCAGGTCGTACAGATTCCCGAACGGGGGCATCGCGCCCACCTCGCAGTCCGGGAACTGCCGCTCCATTTCGTCTTCGCTGGCCAACTCGACCGAGACCGCGCCGACGGCTTCCCCGAGAGCGGTGAGATCGACTCTGCTGTTGGCGTCCAACGCCACCATCAGCGTGCGGTCATCCGCCTTGACCACGACGACCTTCGCCAGCATGCGCCCCGGCACGTGAAGCGCCTGGGCGATCTCCGCCGACGTGAACCGTTCGTGATGCGCCAGCACGTGATACTGCACCTGCTCGTCATCCAGATAGGCCTTCAGTTTCGCTGCAATCGCCATCGCTCGCCTCCAAGCGGTCGACCGCAACATTACGGTCGGACGACCGCACCTGTGATTATCGCTCCGAAACGCAACACGGCAAGCTCCGCATTGGGGGCCGTTACGGTCCTATTCCCCGTCCTCGAACGTGGCGCCCTTCCACGTGCGCTTCGTGGCGGCAGGCTCTTGGCCGAGGTGCTCGCCCAGTGCCGCGACAAGCGATTCCCAATCCGAGTACATGGAGAGCTTGATCGAGAGACAGCCGGCGTCCTCGACATCGAGCAACAGGATGTGGTCGGTCCCGGAACGCGAGCCTTCCGAGCCGACGCCGAAGCGGCGGATGCGTGAGAGCGGAATGTGACCGGTGCTGCAGAGCGGGCCGAACCGCAGGTAGCGCAACTCTGTGTCGTCGAGTTCGAGCCGCGCGTGGCGAAGGGCGGTGACTGAGAATACGCCCATCCAAAGACCGACGGCGACGTGACCACCCGCGTGCGCACGGCAATTTCACGCTCGGTGCGACGCCGCTCCATGTGCTGCCCGCTCCCGCGCAGGAAGCCGGCGACGTAGAGCGCAGGAAGCAGGATCGCTACGAACAGGAAACGTTTCATCGGCGCGTGGCCCTCCAGCGCCACTACCGCCAACCAGAGCTAACGTCGTGTCGCGTTTCGTCGTCACGCGAACGCGCGCGCGACGGTGCGAAGCGACACGTAGAGGTGTAACTCGTCATCCACGAGCGATGCGAATCCGTAGCGTTCGTAGAAGCGTCGCGCCGCATCGTCCTTCGCGACGACTTCCACGCCCCACAATCCCACTTCAGTGGCCGCCGCCAGCGCCTTGCGCAGCGCGAAGATCAGTAGCTGCTCGCCGAGACCCTGCCCGCGCGCGCGCGTGTCCACCGCGAGGCGCGCGACGTGGAGCACGGGAACCGGATAGCGCGGAAGACGCGTGCGCTCTTCAGGAGGCAGGTCCGCGCACGCCACCTCCCCCACGCGAACGGTCACGTAGCCGAGGACATCCGGCGCGCCCGACTGGACAGCCACGTAGGTCCGCGACAGCCCCCGCTCATCGTTTTGCCGCGCGTACCGTCGAATGAATTCGTCCAGCGCCGCGACACCGCAGTCGAACGTCGCGCGGACGTGTTGCGAGCCGAGACGCGCGATCTCCACCGGGCCAAACTCCACGAGACACGCCCGCTACTTTGCGTGCTTCTTGGCTGCTGCCACGAGCGCAGACGTGGGCTCTTCGTCGCGGTCCATGATCTTGAGGAAACGACCCCAATCGCGACGCGACAGGTCCGTCGTCTGCATCTGCTGCGCACGCTCGAGCCCCTCCGAAACCAGGAACGCCGATACCGACTGCCCGCGCAACGTGGCGGCGTCTTCGATCAGGGTTTTGTGCTCATCGGAGAGCCGGATCTCGATTCGTTTGTTCTTGGCAGCCATATCAACTCCGTACCGGCGGTTCGCCGCACACACTGTACGGCATAATTCCGTACAGTCTAGCGACAACCCCTAACCGCCCCCACGGCAACGACTTACGACCCACTCCCGTCCCGCGCCCAACACGCCGCCGCCAGCACCGCACGCTCCATCGACGCCAGCCCCCGGCCCGTGCACGGGAACCAGGGGATCTCGCGCTCGCTGCAGCGCCTGCGCACCATGCGGCCGAGGATCGTGCGGACGAGCGGCATCAGCACGACGGCATCCGCCAACTCGAACTCCTGCTTCCACGCGTTCATCTGCTTGCCCCAGTTCGAGTTCCAGCCGGGATGCTGGATGACGAGCTCCAACTGCGGGTGCGCGGCGCGAAGGTTGGCCCGCAGCCGATCGTCGTAGCGCGCCTGGATCTCGTTGCCGCCGATGAACAGCACGCGCGCCTTGCAGGGTCCGGGTTCCGCGGGGGCTTCGCTGTCTTCGCTCTGCGCCGCCGCGAGGCGACTCAGCAATTCGGGCGTCGGCTCGCTGCCGAGTTCGCGAACCAGACCGATCAAGTCGTCCGCCTGGCGCGAAGCATCGCCCGTGTCGCCCGTCAGCGCGTGATGCGCCTCGCGCTCCAGCAGTGAGACAGCCGCGGCGATTTCGCCCGCTTCCCGATGCAGGCGCACCAGCGCGAGCCGACGTTCGCTCTCTTCCCAGATCCCCCCGGTCAGGGCGTCGTCGTTGACCACGCCGAGGAAATCACTGCGCAGCGCGTCCATCTCGGAAAGCAGTTCGAGGCCGTCGAGCGCGCGCAGCGCAAGCTCCTCGCTGCCGGCCTTGCGCGCCGCACGCAGCAGCGCGCGGTAATCGTTGAACCGCTCGCGCGGATCGCGCGCCGTGTTGCGTGCGCGCTTTTCCAACGAGGCGCGCAGCGTCGGCACACGACTCAGCAACTCCGCCGTCTTGGCGACATCGAGCAGCGTGTGACGCATCGAGGGAGGCAGTTCCTCCAGCAGTTGGCTCGTCGGCCGGGAGCGCAGGATGGCGAGCGTCGAAAGCGCCTCGGCGACGAGATCCGGCACTTCGTCCGGCAGCACGCCGAGCCCCTCCTTGAGGACTTCCAGCGCCTGATCCACGCGCTCGACATTCTCGGTCGCGGCGAGGCAGATTCCGAGGTAGACCTTGGCGCGCGCCAGCAGGTTGAGCTGGCGATAGACATCGGGATTGCGCCGCATCGATGCGACGGCGCGTTCGAAGTAGGGCAGCGCCTGCTCCCGCTCGTCGCGCGCCAACAACAGCACGCCGAGCGCGTACTCGCCATGTCCACCGGGCCCGGAACATTCCGCCGACGCGCGGAAGTGCGCTTCGCCGGGTGTCAGCGACTCCGCGAACGCCGCGCGCGGTCCGGGCGACGCCGGCAGCGTGAGTTCCGCCAATCCACACTTGTGGCAGGCAAGCATTCCGAGATCCGCGCGCAACATGCCCTCGCGCGAATCCGCACCCGTTTCCAGCAGTTCACGAATCGCCGCGTCCGCCCGATCCCACTGCCGCTGCAAGCGCAGCCGATGCGCGTTGCGGCGATGGATCTCGCGAGCCAGGTCCTCATCCACGGGCAGGCCCGCGTGGCCCCGGAACGACATTGCGCTCATGAGCAGGTCGAGCAGCGGTGCGGCGTCCTCGACGCGCCCCAGCCGCAGATGGCCGGTCACGAAACGGAGCAGATGCCCGAAGGCGGCGGTCCGGGGCTCACCGAGCGCGAGTCCTTGCGGAGTGAGAATCAACCCCAGCTCCGGCGCCCGATCCGCACCCACGAAGGCCTGCGCCAGCAGCGGCACACACGAAGCCGAGGCGGGGTGGCGCCCCGAGCCAAGCAGGCGAATCGAATCGCGAAACTGCTCGGCCAGTTCGGTGACCCCCTCGAAGTTGCGCTCGCGCATGAGCCCGTGAATCGCACCCGAGCTGTACCAGGCGCGCCGCGACGAGTTTTCGCTGTCGAGTTCGGCACGTGCGCCATCGCCCAGCAGCAGGTCCGCGAAGCCGAGATGGAAATAGGAGCGATGCCGCGCCACGTTGAGTCGCGCAAACTCATCGACGATCTGCTCGATGTCGTCCTGCGACGCGGCGCCTGTGATGCCGCTGCCCGCTTCCACGATGGCCCTCGTGATGAGCCGGTCGAGCGGCGTTTCCGTCGCGAACTCAAGCGCCGGCGGCGCGGCCTCGGCGACCCGCGGAGCCGGCTCCTCAACCTCGACCGGAGGCTCACGTACGACCTCAACCTCAGGATGATCGCGCAGCTCCGCAAGCAGAGCCCAGCGATCGGGCGTAAGGGCGATCAGCACGTCCCAGTAGAGCTCGAGATCGTCCGCGGCAAACTCGTCGCGCATCGTCTCCATCGCCGCGCTCAGCCGATCCCGATCGAGACCGAGATCGACGTCCGCTTCCGCGGCAATCGCCCCATTCTCGTGCGGCACCTCCAGCAGGTCGCAGAAGCGCGCGAGCATCGCGGAGCGACGGTAGACATGCGCGGTCTTCAGCAACGCCTCGGCCGCCTCTGCGTCGAGTGCGGCAGAGTTGGCGAGGTACTCGACACAGCGCACGACCGGCAGCCGTGCCGCGACATTCGGACGCAACCGGAACTTGCGCTGCAAGGCCGCCCGCACGGCGGCCTCCGAATCGCGCAGGGAGTCGTCGCCGCCGACGGCATCCCAGAACTCCTGAGCAAACGTCGCGCGCTGCTCCTTGGAAAGCGCGCGCCAGATCTCGCCAATCCTCTTCACTATCGTGCCCCCAGACTGTCTCCCACGCGCCGTATCCGGTCCACGCCGACGATCCATCCTCCCGCGCCCACCCGACAATTTCACCCGCCGATAATCGACTTCACACGTCGTCGCCGCCATTTCGTCTCCCTCCGACACACTCCCGCGCCGCCCATTCGAATCGCAACCGACTCCTTGTCCCTGATCGGGGACACAACCGGCATGTTCGACGCTCTCACCGGAGACCATCGCAAGCGGGGTTCCAAACGAGAGGGGGGGTGAGGGGCGCGGGAGAGGGGCCCGGGAGAGGGGGTTAGTGAGAAGCGCGGGCGAACAGCTCGTGCAGTACCGCAACGAACTCGTCGACCGCGGCATCGGAAGTCGCCGCTCCCGAATCGCGCAGCGCCGACTTCAAGCGAATCACACCGGGCGCATGAGAATCAGCGAACGCAGTATCGACGACCTCACGTGCAGATCGCACTGCCGGCGCCGAACCGTTCCGTACGACCTGCGCCCGAACAAAGTCGTGCTCGTGCTTGGTCAGCATCGCGACGATCCGAAGACAATCGAGCGCGTGATGGGCAGCGTAGCCCTTTTGTTTGTCATCCATGCGGTCCCGGAACGCATGGAGCTTCATCACCAGGTAGGTGAACGAATTCGGGATCCAGACATCCAACTCCGAATCCGTCCCGTCGGACCGCCGCCCACGGAGTCGATGCAGCACCGGCTCAAGTTCGATCGCGATAGCCTCCTGCGTGAGGTACGCGTGCAACCCATCACCTCCGGCGGGCCGAATGCGGGGCGGGTTGATCTTGACCTTGTCCAACTGCCCGGTCGGAACACCGCCAGTGAGCAGATCGATCTTGACCGGCCCGAGCGAAGTCTGCTTTTCGAACTGGAAGTGTCGAACCACCGGGGTGTACCCGAGCCGTTCGAGCGCGGTCCGGATCGCCCCCATCTCTTGCGCGCTCACGATGATCTCGGTCGGGAGAAACAGATCCATGTCATGCGTCGCTCGATTCGGCGGCCACAATTCGCCCGCAATCAACGTCGCAGTTTCGTCGGATTCCTCAAGCTGACGTTGCTTGAGGTACAGACCGAGTCCTCCACCCACCAGAAGCGGCCGCGAAAGACCTTCCAGCTCATGGGCCAGTACTGCAGCGTTAGATTCGTCGTAAAAGACCAAGGCCGAGCGAAAAGCCGCGAGTCAATGAACGGCGGCGAAGCTGGGTCCCACAATCTCCCTGCGATGCCGTCGTGAAGCAGGATCGCGGCTTTGCAGCCGGCCGACTCTAGAGGAATCTAGCGCTGTAGTACCAGGTCAAGCAGCGCGGTGGCGAGTGCATCCATGCTCACTGCCGGGCGACCTCGATTCGGCGTACTTCGTCCATGATCACGCGCCGCACGACCTCAGCAGCCTCGCGCTGGCGCTTGTCACCCGCCTGAAGCTCCAGCCACGCCTGCACCGGTGACGCGTAGGCGATCGAGTCCGTCGCGCGGATGTCGAAATAGACGGTCGGGTCATCGGTCTCAAGCAGCTCCAGGTCGGGGAAGCGATCTGATTCTTCCAAACCCGACCCGATCGCCTGTTCGACCTGTTTGATCTCCGTGCAGTAACACTGCAGCGCCGACTCGCGTGGCATGACGCTGTAGCGATCGCCGGAGGCCGCTCCAGTCGCGACCAACCCGCCGCGCTGCTTGCCCAGTCGATCCTGCAGCTCCTCCGTCGAACCTGCCCATCGATACCGCTTCCGGGCGGTGACCCGCGGCGCCCGGAAGTTGGTGGCCAAACGCTCCAACAATTCGTCAGCCTGCAACAGCCAGCTTCTGGAACCTTCGCGGCCGATAATGAGATCGTCTTCCAGTACCCGCAGCACCTTCGACACCGTGCTGATCGCAACGCCTGCCCCGCGCTCCGCGACTTCCTGCAATACGTCCTGCACCTGCGTGTAGCTCGTTCGAAGGAGGAACGCACGCGCAACCAACGAGCTGGTACCCCGGTACACATTGCGGATCTTGCGACTGGCGGGGTAGCGGTTCGGACTTCCCGAGCGCACGACCGCCCAGCGGCCCGCCACGACGACTACGCCGTTTCCGCTCAGGTCAACGCCGCTTACGCCGATCTCCTCGAGCAAGCGGAGCCGATCCGGCGTGAGGTAGGGCATCACGATGAGTGGCAGCATCTCGCGCGATGTCGCAACGAGTCGAATCTGCTCGAGCGCTCCACGAAACGTCTTGGGCGTTGCGCGCGCCAGAATCTCGGCAGCGAAAAGCTGCGACCGATCGCCCCACTCGATTTCCACGTAGGCGTCCGGCTGCGAAAACGCCGTCTCGCGCACGGCAATCGGCTCAATGCCAACCAGCCTCAGCGTGAGCGGCGGCAGCTCAACCGATCCCGCCCGCAGCTGCCCAACAATTTCGGTTTCTCTCATCCTCCGCTAATAGTAACGGATTTCTCGCGCGCGAAACTAAGTCAAACGGGAAATATGGGAGGTATTCAAGCAGATTCATGCATATCCAACCGATTTCCCTAGGGGGAAACTCGAACTTAGCGCGTCTCTCCGCCCCCACAAAGCCCACGGGAGTCCCGAAATTCGCAGCCCCTAGCCTAGGTCAGCGACTCCTCCACCACCCGCGCGAAGAAGTTCACGAGGCGCATCTGGGCGACGCTGGAGCAGCGGGTGCGCGCGAGGCGCGGGTGGCCGACGACGAAGGCGAGGCTCTGTGCGCGGCTGAGGGCGACGTTGAGGCGCTGGCGGTCGAAGAGGAACTCGATGCCGCGGCTCGACTGGTCCCCGGCGCTGGCGCACATCGACAAGATCACAACCGGCGCCTCCTGGCCCTGGAACTTGTCGACCGAACCCACGCGCGCGGTCGCGCCCAGCCGCTCCTGAAGCGCACGCACCTGCATGTTGTAGGGCGCCACCAGCAGCAGGTCATCCAGCACAATCGCAGCCGCGTCGTCACCCGCTTCGTCGGTTCGCTCGCGCCCCACCAACTCCGCCACGAGTTCCGCAACGCGCGCGACCTCCTCTTCGGACGCCTGCCGGTTGCCTTCGTGCATGACCGGAATGAACACGATGCCCGTTTCACGGTCCAGCGGATCCGTTGCGCGCACGATGCGTTGCTCACACACGGCGGCGGACGTGAGCCGCCCCTCGTAGACGCAATCGGAAATCACGCGACAGACATCCGGATGCAGGCGCCAGGTCTGGTCGAGAAAGACGCCCATGTCCGTCGGAATCGTCGCGTGACCTTGCAGCAGATACTCCAGCGCGGAACTCCCGCTTTCGCCCGGATGCGTGCCCTGAATCGGCTGGCCCAACTGCATCTGGTCGCCCAGCAGCACGAGGTTACGTGCCGAGCGCGCGACGGCGACGACGTTGGCGAGACTCACCTGACCCGCCTCGTCGATAAAGAGATAGTCGAGCGCATCCGCCATGTCGGGACGCACGTAGCCCCACGCGGTCGCGCCGATCAGCGGGTACTGCTGCGCCGCGTCCGCGATCCCGGTGTTGCCGGCAACGCGCGTCACGCCGGGGCAGTTGTCGTAGAGCGGCGCGTCGTCCGGCCCGCCCACCTTGGCGATGCCGAACTCATCGCCGCACACGCCGTAACAGGCTTCCATCAGGTTTTCGATCGCGCGATGGCTGTTCGACAAGATGCCGACACGCTTGCCGGCGCGCAGTAGGGCCGCAATCGTGTGCGCCCCCTGATAGGTCTTGCCCGCGCCCGGCGGACCGTGCACGCAAAGACACGTCTCGCGCATGTTCAGCGCGATCGTGGGAACGTCGGTGCCGAGCGCAGCGTCCCCCAGGTTCGGACGGCGGCGCAACAAGAGGTCGTGCAGGGCGGGCGGCAACGCGCCGCCCTCAAACCACGCGCGCGCCGTTGATTCGATGGCGGCGCGATGCTGCGTGGTGGCGATCGGTCCGCCGGGAATCAGGGAGAGCCGCGTGGGCGGGCGCCCGCCCAACTCGCCCAGCGCCTTGGGCCCGAACTTCAACAGCGCGCGGCCCGTGCCACGCTCGAACTCCTCCACCGTGATCGACAAATCGATGTCCGCCGCCAACCTGTAGCTGCCAGTTGAGACCTTGCTGTCCTGGTCGGGATCGAACCGGTACCAATACCCGGTGGATCTCTTGATCACCACCGGCGGCTCATCGGTCAGCGCGAGCCCCGCAAGACAGTCGAAGTCGTCGTAGAGTTCCTGCTCGGTCCTTTCGGCGCGATCGAAGAGCGCCCACCAGACCGGCTTGTCCTCGCGCCGATGGAACTCGAGCAGGTGCGCAAGCAGTTCGTCGAGCGGGGAATCCGTGCGTGCGAGAAGATCGGCGGCGAGTAGCGCCGCAGCAGTCGGCTCCGACTCTTCGTGCACCTCGTCGTCCGCCCGCGCCCATCCGATCGACGCTTCTGCCTGCCGCTCCCGCAGCCACGCGGAGAGTTCCGCGGTCGAATCGCAGTCGTCCTGGTTGTAGCTGCGAATCTCCTCGAGCACGTCCGGGTCCTGCGTCTCGCGCCAGCGTTCGTACATCACGATCGAGCCCGCCGCCGATACGACCTCGCCCTCGCGTGCGGGACGGTAGAGGTGCTCGATGTTTTTGAGCGAGTAGGCGGGCTCGCCCACGAACAATCCCTGCCGCACGACCGTGTACAGGTCCACAAACACCTCGGCGCGCAGCAGCTCGTCCACCTGGTGTTCACGCGTGCCGTAGCGTCCCATCAAGCGGCGCAGCGCCGTCTTCTCGTAGGGCGCGTAGTGGTAGATGTGCATGTGCGGATCGGCGCGGCGGCGCTGCCAGACCCAGTCGATGAACT
>Ga0164315_10005177_pt1 | contig 10194 bp, 7 predicted proteins | sample GuaBasSedimGuay6_FD_113737 | JGI IMG/M metagenome (GOLD analysis project Ga0164315, IMG submission 113737) | Subseafloor sediment microbial communities from Guaymas Basin, Gulf of California, Mexico - Guay6, Core 4569-2, 0-3 cm | ecosystem: Environmental > Aquatic > Marine > Hydrothermal vents >... | reverse complement strand
CAAAAGCCCTGTCGCGTATTCCCAAAACAAAATCATCAGCAGAAAGAACTGCATATGTACTGCATGCTGCATGTTCCAGTCCATCGGTAAACACATAATCATACATTTCAGATTCGGGACCTCCCGTCCCGTTTACCACCAGGTCGGTGACACCCGAAATAACATAGAATTTGCAATACCTGTAAGGCGCCCCGGGATAGGTGAGCGACTGGAACTTTACACGGAAATAGACGAAAGCTGCCGTTTGTCCGGGTCTTACCTGAAATATGAGTTCTTCTTCTGTATTCTGACTAAGCATTATCATTGCTGTGTCGGAAAATGAATGATCTCCGAAAGTAAACGACGCATCCCAGTCTTCGGGCAGACCAACGGCTTCCAGTGTCACCAGAAATACTTCTTCCCCGGCAAGGGCACTTTTTGCTTTTACACTAAAACTGATTGAATCACCGGCACTTCCTCTTTTAATTTTTACCGTATCAACCAGGCTGACATCACCAATATAACGGTTCGTACCATTGACAGCACATACCACATCTCCGGAGTAAATCTCATTTTTAGTTTCACTGACAAACACTGCCACCTCACAATCTTTTACAATAACAGGAATATCGTTTACGGTTTCGGGAACAGTATATATATAATCCCGTTGCAGAAAAGTGCCTTCAACAGTAGGGTTGATCGTATCACCCCACTGACCTGTGATTAGATCACGCAACATGTACATATGGTTGTAATCGTTCGCCGATCCGCCCAGTTGCGGGCCGATAATATGACTTTGTATCAGAGCTATATTCAGGTAATTCTCATGATAAAGACTCGTAGCCGTATAATATAGCTCAATATGGATTGTCAGTTCCCTTGTAAGTGAATCATAGGTGGTTTCCACCCCCACATTCACCGGTGATGTTTCTTCCAGGATTTGTTGTACGCTGACAGGCCACAAATTAGTGCTCATAGCCGTTATGTCATCATCAAACAGGTGCCGGTTTATTGTTCCCACCGGATAAGCATAAACCCCTGCCAGTTCGGCGATTGAGTCTCCCCAAATGGTTCTGTAATCGGGCTCATCCCCATGCGGCTCGGCAAACTCGCCCTGGTGGATATTGATCACAACCACCCTGTTAGGGTAAGTGTCTTTTAACACCTGGGCCAGATCATCAGCTCTGGGACAGTAGCCGCACCGAAGCCCGCCAAATTTTTCGATAACAACATTTTTGGGTAACGGGTCGGTAGAAACCAGCGTCTGGGCTGTCAGATTCCAAAAAGACAGCAAAAACAGAATCAGTACCGGTATGGTATAAACTTTTCTCATCCGGTAAGTCTTTGGTTTTTTGCATAATACCGGCAAAACCCACTTAGTCCACATTCGGCACATTTTGGTTTTCTCGCCATACAAACGTATCTCCCGTGAAGGATCAGCCAGTGGTGCGCCAACGGGATCAGTTCCTCAGGAATGTGTGCCACCAGTTCTTTTTCTGTTTGCAGCGGATTCCTTGAGTTTGTGGTCAACCCAATCCTCTCCGAAACCCGGAACACATGTGTGTCCACTGCCATGGCCGGTTTGTTATACACTACCGATGCAATTACATTGGCTGTCTTTCGACCAACCCCGGGCAATTTTTGCAACTCATCCACATCATCAGGGACCGTACTGCCAAACTCATTCACCAGCATTTTGGCCATGCCCGATAAATGTTTGGCTTTGTTGTTGGGATAAGAGCAACTTTTTATCAGCTCAAAGATAAGTTCCGTATCCGCTTCGGCAAGGGTTTCAACAGTGGGAAATTGCTTAAAAAACTCTTCGGTAATAATATTCACCCGCTTATCGGTACACTGGGCTGATAAGATCACGGCTACAATCAATTCGTATGGTGCACCATAATCAAGTTCCGTTTCAGCCACAGGCATATGTTGCTGAAAATAGGCTATCAGTTTCCGGTATCGCTCTTTTTTCGTCAAATCCCATTATTTTTGAGAGGTCAATATAACAAAAAAACCGCTATGATGACTCATAACGGTTTCTGTCTTTTTTTGACTAATCGCTCGATTAGTTTAAAAGGATATCCAGATTACCCAGCGTATTTGTTTTGATCACTTTGAGTGCGGCGGAATAACCGAAAACAAAACTTAAAGCCAGTTTTGAAGGGTTACATCCGTTTTTATTTAAATCGCTGACTGGTTTTTGATTTTTTTGAATATCCTTTGATTCATTCGGAGTAAAGTGTTTTATCATCTACGTTATTTAAGTGAAACTTAACTTATCACATCAATAACGCAGCTATCTTATGAAATATTATTCAGACGCTGAATTTTTTCTGAACAAAGAAACTTAAGGCCGATCATGACCCTGATCCTGATAAATAATGAAAGTAAACCAAACCGGTTTATTTGTGAGGGTCCAGAGGTTCCCTTTTCCGGTAATTATATTAACTTGTAAGAACTAACTTACGTTCTTCAATAAGTTTCCGTAAATTAATCAATGCATAGCGCATACGACCCAAAGCCGTGTTGATGCTCACATCGGTTTGTTCGGCAATATCCCTGAAGCTAAGTCCGGCATAACACCGTAGCATGATCACCTCTTTCTGCTCATCCGGCAAATACTGCAACAATTTATTTACGTCCGAATGAATCTGTTTGGTTACCAGCCGCTCTTCAACCGACGGGTCGGTCAGGCGTATTGTGTCAAACACATCATACTCATTGTTCTGGCTCTCAACGAAAGATACTTTCTTGGATTTACGGAAATGATCAATAATAAGATTGTGTGCTATCCGCATCACCCACTGGATAAACTTACCTTCATCCCTGTAATTACCTTGTTTTAAGGTATTGATCACTTTCAAATAAGTATCCTGAAAAATATCATCTGCCAGTTGCTTATCTTTTACCAGTAAAAAGATATACGAATAGAGACGATTCTGATGTCTTTTAATGAGAACTTGAAGACTGGCATGATTACCGTTCAAATAGCTTTTGATGAGTTGTTTCTCATCAGCTTTTGCTAAATCCATATTACCTGATTTTGTGTATGTCGTTACAAAAAGGTAAATGTTTTATTCGATAATCGTCCTCCTATTGGTTGGTTAAAAAATTATGTTTGCTAGATGCAAATATATATATAAAATTTACAAAAGCAAATATTATTCTAATTTTGTCGATCAATCAATTTGCTGATGTATACGGACATAAACAAAATTAGTTCCAGAGATTATATCGTTGTTGTTAAATCGCGGGTCAACAATCTGAAAAACCTCAGCGTGGCTTTACCACGTAATAAATTGATTGTGATAACAGGCCTTTCCGGGTCGGGGAAATCATCACTGGCTTTCGATACGTTGTATGCCGACGGGCAGCGCCGGTATGTGGAAAGCCTGAGTTCGTATGCCCGGCAATTTTTAGGCCGGATGGACAAACCTGACGTTGATGCAATCAAAGGTATATCGCCTGCTATTGCCATCGAGCAAAAGGTAAAAACACGCAACCCGCGGTCAACTGTAGGCACATCAACGGAGGTTTATGAGTATATTAAACTGCTCTATGCACGCATCGGGAAAACCTACTCACCAATATCGGGGCGTGAGGTAAAAAGACATTCTGTTGCCGATGTGGTTGAATTTGCCAAAGGTTTGCCTGAGAATATGTCTATTCTTATTTATGCACCGATAATTCTTAATGGCGACCGCACGCTGAAACAACAACTTACTGTTCTTATGCAGCAGGGGTTCAGCAGAATGATCTATAAAGGAAAAATGGAGAAAATAGAAGATGTTCTTCAGCACATCAGCAGCAAGGAAAAAAAAGGAGCGAATTATCTTGTTATTGATCGCATTATCATTGATAAAGAAGACCCGGACATGGCTTCCAGAGTAGCTGATTCAGCACAAACTGCTTTTTACGAAGGACAGGGAACCTGCCTGGTTGATTATACGGTGAATGACAAAACAAAAACAGCGACGTTCAGCAATAAGTTTGAGCTGGACGGAATTATTTTTGAAGAACCGAGCGTGAATATGTTTACGTTTAATAACCCATACGGCGCCTGTAAAACATGCGAAGGCTTCGGCAGCATTATCGGCATTGACGAAGACCTGGTGGTTCCCAACAAACGACTTTCGGTGTACGACAACTGTGTTGCCTGCTGGAAGGGTGAAAAAATGAAGGAGTGGAAAGAAGAATTACTGGCTAATGCCTATAAATTCGATTTTCCGGTACATAAACCTTATTACCGTTTAAGCGAAGAGGAAAAAGAGCTGCTGTGGAACGGTAACGAGTATTTTGAAGGTATCCATGCTTTTTTCAGGTATGTCGAAGAACAAACCTACAAAATCCAGTACCGCGTGATGCTGTCACGTTACAGAGGAAAAACAAAGTGCCCCGATTGCAGAGGAACCCGGCTACGTAAAGATGCCAATTACGTCAAAATAAGCGGGAAAGCAATTGACGAACTCGTGGAAATGCAACTGGAAGATGCGTACCATTTTTTTGAAAATATTAAACTGAACAAACACGACCGTAAAGTTGCTTCCCGCCTGCTTGTAGAAATCACCAACCGATTAAAGTTTCTTAACGATGTAGGCCTGGGATACCTGACGATGAACCGGCTTTCCAATTCGCTGTCGGGAGGCGAATCGCAGCGGATTAATCTGGCTACTTCATTGGGAAGCAGTCTGGTGGGTTCCATGTATATTTTAGATGAACCCAGCATTGGTTTGCACCCGCGCGACACAGACAGGCTTATCGATGTGTTGAAGCGGTTACGCGACCTGGGGAATACGGTTATTGTTGTGGAGCATGAAGAGAAGATCATCGAAAAAGCCGATGAAATCATCGATATAGGACCGGAAGCAGGCGAACACGGAGGTGAGCTGGTTTTTCAGGGAAGTTTTGGCAAGTTGAAGGACAACGACACCAGCTACACGGCATTGTACCTGACCCACCGCAAAAAAATAAGTGTTCCGGAACGACGCAGGAAATGGAAGGATTTTATCGAGGTGAAAGGGGCTATGGAAAATAACCTGAAAAATCTGGACGTCAGGTTTCCTTTGAATACGTTAACAGCTATAACAGGCGTGAGCGGATCGGGGAAATCAACTTTGGTACGGGATATTTTATATCCGGCCTTAAAAAGACGGTTTGGCGGTATTGTTGACAAGACCGGAAAATTCGGCGTACTCGATGGTGAGCTGAACAGCATCGGGTCTGTGGAATATGTAGATCAGAACCCGATCGGACGCTCCTCACGCTCTAATCCGGCTACCTATTTAAAAACATTTGACGATATCCGCTATTTGTTTGCCCAGCAATCGCTGGCAAAACTCAGGGGATATAAACCCGGTTATTTTTCGTTTAATATTCCGGGCGGACGGTGCGAACAATGCGAAGGCGAAGGCACCATCAAAGTGGAAATGCAGTTTCTGGCCGACATACACCTCACCTGTGATGAATGTCACGGAAAACGATACAAAGATGAAGTGCTTGAAATAAAATACAGGGAGAAATCCATCACGGATATTCTGGAAATGACGGTAACGCAGGCCATCGAATTTTTTCAAACTGCCGAAAAGGTCACCTCTACCGAAAAAAAGATCGTTGAAAAACTCCAGCCGCTGAAAGAAGTAGGACTTGGCTACCTGCGACTGGGGCAACCTTCAAATACCTTGAGCGGTGGCGAAGCACAACGCATTAAACTGGCCTTCTTTCTCTCAAAAGGAAGCAGCAACACCCCTACCCTGTTTATTTTTGACGAACCGACAACCGGGCTGCACATCCACGACATCAGCAAACTGTTACATGCGTTCAATGCGCTGATAGAGATCGGACATTCAATCATTGTGATCGAGCACAACATGGAAGTAGTTAAATCAGCCGACTGGATCATTGACCTGGGACCTGAAGGCGGTGACAAGGGAGGAAAGATTGTTTTTGAAGGCACACCGGAAGACCTGTCGCAATACAAAGACTCATATACGGGAAGGTATTTGAAAGAGAACTTAAAAGGCTCTTCTCGCTTTCCAACCCGCTAATGCATACCTCTTTTACCTCCTCTTACTTTTTTTTCAGGACTTTTGGGAGGTTTCTTTCTTTCTGGTTCTATCGTATCTGATGGCACAGGTTCTTTTTTAGTAAACTTTTGCACCGTTTCTTTATCCAGCAATTCAAACGACCATTCATCTGCATTATCAGGTGGCAGCAGATATACGTCATCGCCTTCTTCAAGACCGGCCAGAATAATGATATCCGTTTCGTTACTCTTACCCGTGATCACCTGCCAGCGCATACGGTCTTTATACACAAATGTGATGGAATCGTTGGCGTTAACGCATTCGATCGGCACAAATAAAACACTGTCGATTATTTCGGTAATAATCCTGTTTTTTGTCGTCATGGACGGTCGTAAAATGGAATCAAATCCGTTGACATGGATGATCACTTCGAAAACTTTGGCATTGGAGTTCTGCATTTGCTCTCCCATATTAGCTACCTCGAATACGTCACCGGTAAAATGTTTCCCCGGGAAAGCATCCACTTCAATTTCTGCCTTCTGCCCCACAGATACTTTACTGATGTCGATTTCGTTAACATACGTCCGGCTGTTCATTGCCGAAAGGTTAGGCAGGGTAGCCACCACATTGTCCCATGCACTGATCTGTGCCCCGACACCCTGCTTTTTTCCGTCCCAGCCTCTTTTGTAGTTCAGCATACCCGATTTTGGGGCTTTAATAACAAATTCGTCTTTTAGTTTTGTGTATTCATCCAGCTTGCGTTGCGCTTTTCTGAGGTTGGTTTCCACCTCCCTCATGTCGGCATTGGCTTTCTGGAGTTTCAGCGAATAATTTTCCATCGCCTGCCTGTAAGCTCTTTCTGTTTTCTCCAGATCGATTTTCACCTGGCGCTGGGTGGCGGGCGGTTCGTAAATAGACTGGTCAACAACGATCTGCTTCTCTTCCATGGCATACCGCAGGTTGATCAGTTCATCGCGGGCATTACGCATTGTCATGGTGGTGTCGAGCTGACTTTTCACAAATTGTGTCTGGAGTTTTTCCACTTCCAGCTCCTGGTCTTTGATCTTATTTTCGAGGTCGCTCCTGTCAAGCGTAGCGATCCACTGCCCCGAGTCCACCACCGTTCCGTCGGGAATAATATCTTCGATGCGGTACTGAAAAATACGTGCATTGCGCAATGCGATGGGGTTTGGTCCCATAATCTTTTCGCTGCTGCGTGCTTCCAGTTCGCCGGTAGTTGTAATATCAATAACGAAGGTGCCGCTTTTCACTTCGGTAATGATCGTGTTGCTGCTTAACTCTTCCGGTGTGGAGAAATACCAGACCAGCAGAATGATGAGTGCAATGGATACAATAATTGTGAGGATATTTTTTTGCTTCATGAGTCAGAAGATTGGCTTGTAAAAGTAGTGAAACTGTATGACCTTAACAAACTGACGGATGAAAATATGCCAGTATTAAAAGGGTTTTACAACAACTATGCTAGCGTTGTTGAAAACACATACACAAAACCGGATGCGTTTTCCGCCAGATGCGTAAAAGAAAAGTAAGAATTAGTTTTCTTTCTGCGAGGTTGCGTAACCCCACAGGTAGTGTTGAGCTTACATAAATTTACGAATGATGTCGTCTTCGCTGATACGTTCCGCTTCGGCTTTGTAATTTCGGACAATCCTGTGGCGCAGAACCGGTAAGGTTACGGCCTTTACATCTTCAATATCGGGTGAATATTTTCCTGAAATAGCAGCATGTGTTTTGGCGCCAATGATCAGGTATTGCGAGGCACGCGGTCCGGCACCCCAGTTGAGGTATTTGTTGGCCCATTCATGTGCCTCCGGCGTGTTGGGACGCGTTTTTGCTACCAGATTGACAGCATATTCGAGCACATTGTCGGCAACGGGAATTTTACGCAGCAGTTGCTGAAAATAAAGGATTTCCTCGTTGTCAAGCACTTTATTTACCTCTGTAAATTCGCCGATCGTTGTTCGTTTTACCACATCCATCTCTTCCTGAAAAGAAGGATAGTCAAGTATCAGGTTGAACATAAAACGGTCCAGCTGGGCTTCCGGCAACGGATAAGTTCCTTCCTGTTCAATCGGGTTTTGCGTTGCTAAAACAAAGAATGGTGCATCCAGTTGATAAGAAACACCGGCAACAGTCACTGCTTTTTCCTGCATGGACTCCAGCAGGGCCGATTGTGTTTTCGGTGGTGTTCGGTTGATCTCGTCGGCCAGAATGATGTTGGCAAAAACAGGGCCTTTAATAAATTTGAATTTCCTGTTTTCATCCAATATTTCCGTACCTATGATATCGGAAGGCATCAGGTCGGGTGTAAACTGGATCCTGTTGAATGACAAACCAAGCGCCTGCCCGATAGTGTTGATAAGCAATGTTTTTGCCAGACCGGGGACGCCAACCAGCAACACATGCCCCTGACTGAAAATAGATATCAGGGTGTTTTTTATGGTTTCGTCCTGTCCGACAATTATCTTTCCGATTTCCTCTTTTAAGCTTTTGTATTTTTCAACAAAAGCATCCACTGCTTCAACATCTGATTTATAGTTCATCTATTGCTTATTTTCCGTTACCGTCCTACATTTATCTTGCGTGCCAGTCGTTGGCAAATTCACATTTTTTATAGCGGTCGACAATCCTGATATATGTTTTTGCCGCTTTATTATTGATCCATTCATCAACAATTCTCTTCTGCTTGTCCTGCATAGCCCAATCCTGGATTTTTGAATAATCATCTTTCAGATTAGCTCTGTGCGGGGCCGTCCTCTTTACAAGTTTTAAAAGCCGGTAAGCATCTTTCTGATCTTCTGTCTTCATCGGTACGGGGTTGGATATTTCATCCACTTCCATTTTCTCGATCGTAAACGACACCTGGGCATCCAGTTGTTCCGCTTCAAAAGATGTACCTCCGGTATATGGGTTGATCAGCAGCCCTCCGCTGTTTTTATTATCTGCATCGGAAAACCTGACTACAGCTTCTTCGAAAGTTATTGAGTCTGCTCTTATTAAACGGGCAACACTATCCAGTTCGTTACGTGCTTCCATTAAATCTTCGGGTGAAACTTTCGGTGTAAGCAATATGTGCCGCACGTTGATGTAATCACCTTTACGTTCTATCATCTGAATGATGTGGTAACCGGCTTCCGTTTCCACTATGTTAGATATTTCTCCCTCATTAAGTTTGTAGGCAACCGCTTCAAACTGAGGATACAACTGGCCTCTTCCGTAAAAACCAAGTTCGCCGCCCTTTTTTGCCGAACCGGGATCCTGTGAGTACAATATGGCCATTGTCGAGAAACTTTCGCCTTTCAATATTCTTCGTCTCAGATCGAGCAATTGTTCTTTCACCCTGATCTTCTCTTCCACATTTACAGGAGGCTCTTTGACAATCTCGGCAATCACATATTCTGTTTTGATCAATGGGATGCTGTCCGTTGGTATCGACCGGTAAAACGATCTGATCTCGGAAGGTGTTACCGTTACATTTTGTACAATACCGCTCTGAACCTGCTGGGTAATCAGCTGATCTTTTACGATTTCGTAAAGCTCCTGTTTAATCTCATATAATGTTTTGTTGTAATATTCTTCCAGTTTATCCTGCGAACCGAACTGGTTGATAAAAACACCCAGTCTTCTGTCGAGTTCGGCGTCCACCTGGGCATCACTAATCTCAATACTGTCTACTTCCGCTTGTGAGATCATCAGCTTCTGATAGAGAATATCTTCCAGTATGGCACACCTCAGGTCTGATGCATTTCCACTGATCCCTCCCTGCATCCTGTAGGTTAAATATTGCGTTTCTATATCCGATTCGAGCACAATGTTCTTACCCACAACAGCCACCACCTCATCAATAATATATTCATTATCCTGCTGGGCCATTATTGTGGAAGACCACGAAATTACAAACGCCAGGATCAGCGCAATCCGGACAAATCCGTCACGTCTCTCTCCAGGTCTTTCCATTATAAGTAGGTTATTCATTATAGTAAATTTCAAATTCCTTATTTGTCAATGCATTCTGATAAATATCATTCCGCATTTTCTTTATCAGTTCCATTTTTCTTTTATTGATGATAATGTTTCGTATATCATCGTATTCTAATTCGAGCGGCGAAATATCATCTTTGATCTTGTAATCGAAAAACTTCACAAGATACACTTCTTCCTCTTTGCT
>Ga0164315_10005176_pt1 | contig 10195 bp, 14 predicted proteins | sample GuaBasSedimGuay6_FD_113737 | JGI IMG/M metagenome (GOLD analysis project Ga0164315, IMG submission 113737) | Subseafloor sediment microbial communities from Guaymas Basin, Gulf of California, Mexico - Guay6, Core 4569-2, 0-3 cm | ecosystem: Environmental > Aquatic > Marine > Hydrothermal vents... | reverse complement strand
CGGTGCATCAAGCATCTTGAAAAAGACAGCATTAGCAGCATTCTAATATGGGTCAACCAATTTGGCAGATCCGCGCACAAAATCTGGGCACTATAGCAGAAAACATATTTTTTGAATATGACTTAGAAGCAATAGACACAGATCTGGACCCGGTCAGTTATTCATTGATTGCCGGAACTCTGCCTGAGGGAATACAACTTACCGGGACTTCAATCGCGGGTATTCCTATAAAAATTACCGGCGTCCCAGCTGATGTAGACGTAGACACATCGTCACAGTTCTCCATTAGAGCGACAACAACTACTAACGAAGTATCTGATATTACGTTAGATTTAACTGTGTCTGGTCAAACCGCTCCTGAAATTACTACAACGAGCGGCGAACTTGGACAATTCTTCTATGGTGATTACGTTGATCTTCAACTTGACGCTATAGATTTAGATATAAGCAACGTATTGTCTTGGAGTGTTATCAATGATACACTTCCCGACGGACTAGAGCTGGTGGTCGACCCGGACGACGATCGCATAGCTTATATACGCGGGTATCCTGTGCCAGCTACATCGTTGCCAACTGGAGTTGTCCCTGGGTTTGATGCACAAGATTTTGACGAAGACTTAGGCGAATTTGGCTTTGACTTTGGTTTAGAGACAGTTGACAAAAGCTTTGAATTTATTATTTCAGTCACAGACGGAATTGGATTTGATTCTCGTACATTTTCTATATTCTTGCAGAGTACATTGTTATTTACAGCTGACTCCGGCGTAATCACCGCGGACTCCGACATAGTCACCGCGGACATTAGCACAAAAATTAGTCCTATTTTAACCACTGAACCTCAAGACTTAGGCACATTATTACACGACAATTATTTTACATTCCAATTCGAAGGATTAGACTTCGAAGGAGATTTGATTAACTTTGCAATTGATAGTGGCGCTGTTCCAGCCAGTCTTGTACTAGATCCCGATACTGGTTGGTTATACGGAACACTCGACATCATAACTACCACGACTGAATCATTTACATTCGACGTAGTATCATTTAAAGTCGCTAATCCTGAATTTGAAAGTGATCCTATAACATTCACAATGACAGTCGTAAGTGACTTGGCTAACGCATTAGTTATAAATTCTCCGTTGACTATGGAGATTGACAACGGTGAAATTAGTGAGCTGCTAATTGACGCGACTCCAGTCGCCGGATCAGATTTCAACGTACTAGCTGACACCAATACTATTACAGTCGACGCAGAATTTCCAACCGCTGACTCAGATACAAACGATGGCACATTGTCCGTCGTTCTTGAATACTCGCTAGTTGAAGGACTTGGCGCACTTCCTGTTGGATTAGCATTAACAAGCACTGGTTTAATTGTAGGACGCCCGTTCTTCACACACAACTCTTGGGACTTGGGCGAAACAATATTCGACTCGGGCGAAACATTATATAATGCTACGTATTGTTTCGATGTACATATTGTTGACGTTACACTTGGTGTAATAGACCAAATAGAAACATTCTGTATAATTGTTAATCCAGTTAATCTCGACCCATTTGAAAATTTATATCTTGTTGCACAGCCAACGATCGACGAAAGAGCTATTCACGACGATCTTGCTAACGATGAAATAATTATTCCACAATCTAAAGTTTATCGTACGCTCGATCCATACTTTGGAGTAGCCGACGATCTACGTTTTTTACTAGCCGACGGATTGGGAGCATCTACTAGAATCCAATATGCAGAGATACTTGAGAACAATCATTATACTAGACGTTTCAGCTTTAGTGATTTGAAGATTGCAAAAGCAGAAGATGACGATGGCAATCCATCTTACGAATTGATTTACGTAGATGTTGTCGACAGATTAGAAAACAACGGCGAAAGCATAGCAGCAGAATTGCCAGTAGACGGCGTCGACGAAGACGACTTAACTAACAGAGTTCCGCCCGCAGTACCACAATACGATGCACAAGGCAGCATAATTATAAAACCAGCAAGTATTGTTAATATGCGAGAGACTGTAATTAATGGTGCATACCCAATCACAGCCGATAGCGATGACCAAAATGCATTCTCTGCAGACGACGATACAATAACAGCGGACGCGACACAAGTTGACGGCGTGGGTCAAGCTAACTTAAACACTTTGCCGAATTGGATGACAACTACACAAGACGATGGACGCATACATGGATGGATTCCAGCGATACCTCTTGTATATTGTTTACCGGGCGAAGCTTCACAAATATTATTCGACATTAACTCGTCTGGATTCAACTTAAACGAAATCAGCTTTAATGTTGACCGTTATCATTGGGATAACAACTTAACTAAATTAATTCCAGGTTATTTCTTTACATTGAACGATGATCAATCCAGTTTTGACGGTGTTGATCCTAACGGTTCATTTGTAGGTGGAATAAACTGGACGGTTGGAGATGAAATTCTATTAGAGAATGGCGCGGTCTTACTTGTTGATGCAGTTGATGGATTCTCAACAGCCGTAACAGAATTTACTATTACAGCAGTTGGCGGAGTCATAGAATCAAACGAAGAAATAGGCGAGGTCGCCGCTACAGCTGACACCGATACCATCCTAGCCGACAACACAGATATTAAAGCTGATATGGCTTCATCCTCGCTTGGATCCGGATTCACCATAACCCCAATTCGTCCATCAGACATGCCGGATACTAATGACGAACTATTGAAATTTCCTAAGACGGACGTCTTTCAATAATTGATAAATATGCATAAGAAAGAGAACTTATAAAAATGGCATCAGATATCAATCCAAATAATATCGACGGAACTTATCCTATAGCGGGAATCGATAACGATACTCAAGGATTTCGTACGAATTTTACAAATACTAGCACAAACTTCGCGAGCACAAAAGCTGAAATTGAAGACTTGCAAAACAATGCGATATTAAAAGGACCGCTAGACGGCGAAAGTACAACTGACAATACATTAACTGTACCGTTAAACACTGCGGCCAGTGATACTACTCTTGCAGGATTAAACATTGCAGAGGGCGTGGCTCCTGCGGCTCCTGTCGACGGCGACGTTTGGGTTACAGCAGCAGGCGAATTCTTTGCACGATTGAACGGCGTTACAACTGATCTTGCTGGCGGTGGCGGTGGCGTAGAAGGCTCCGCTGTACTATCAACCGGAGAGCTCGGCGGCACTAAATTTCTAAGAGAAGATGGTGACGGTACTTCTTCTTGGCAGACTGTTCCAGCAGCGGGTCTTTCAAATATTGTAGAAGACACAACTCCACAATTAGGTGGCAACTTAGATATAAATGGCTTTACTATTCTCACTGTAGCCAGCGATGACACACTTGATATTAATATATTAGCAGGCACAACAAACTACGACAACGACGAATCACAAGCTAGTGGAATTAATATAGTAAGTGGTGATCATTTATCTACTACTGATCCTGGAAACGGCGGTGATATAAACATCACCAGTGGAGGCGTCCCCGGAGCTGCTGATGGCGGCGATACCCGAAGTGGCGGCACAATTAATATAACTGGCGGGGATGTGCCAGATGCAAACTTAGCTACGGGCGGCCCAATAAACATACACGGCGGATCTTCATATGCCTCTGCCGGATCGTCGATCGGTGGCAAAATTCATATTAAGGGCGGCGAAGCCTATGATTTTCCTGGCGATGTTTGGCTTGAAGCAGGCGGCGCTTACGGTAACCAATCTCCCGATGGCATGGTAGTTATAAGAGCTAATGATTACGCCGGAACACTTGGCGGATACGGTGGTGCTGAACTAACAACGGTTCTAGCATTTGAAGGCTTGCAAAGTAACACAACATTAGGCGTAACAAGTGGACGAGTTAGTGACAACTTTGTTGGTATACGAGCTCCAGCTAATATTGGTGTAACTCCATATATAATTACTCTTCCAGCCACAGCACCAACTACGGGCCAAGTATTAGAAGTAACCCTTGGCGGAGCAAATGCTCTTACTAGCTGGACTACTCCATCAGATTTGGGCGAATTCACAGTAGCTGGCTTGCCAGCTGCGGCATCAAATGCCAATAGCTGGGCATTGGCAACTAACGCATCTGGAGGCCGCACTACAGTAAGAAGTGACGGAACAAACTGGAAAGTAATGGCGGTAGAAGGCGCAACAGTTTCAACATAATAGGAATTAAAAATGCGAGCAGATAAAATTATAGTAGATTACATAACAGCAAACGGATCAGCAACCGAAGCTGAACTAGACACTGAGCTACAAAATGACGGGCACGGTGAGCTAATCGCAACAAGTGAAATCTTAGCCAAAATGGTTACTAATGGCAGACTTGTTAAAACAGTCGACGACTATACTTTACCAGTTTAATTTTAAGCATGCCTTAGCAATATAAATAAGAGCATGGCAAAAAAGAAAACAATACATATGATCGCGGGGCTCCCGCGATCAGGCTCAACTTTGTTGTGCAACATACTTAATCAAAACCCCAGATTTCACGCAACTTCTACATCTGGGATATTAGAAATTGTTCTTACCTTACGCAACCAATGGGAGCAAGTTACAGAATTTCGTGCTTGTCCTAATAAAGTAGGCAAGAATGCAGTTATAAAACAAATCCTTCCTAGCTATTATTGAACAGTCGAGCGTCCAGTTATATTTGATAAGTCTCGGGGTTGGTGCGGATACATTGAAATGGCTGAACATATACTCGACCGCGAAATTAAAATATTAGTTCCAGTTCGAGACTTAGTAGATATCCTTGCATCATTTGAAAAGTTGTTTAGATCACAATCTCACGAATGGCAATTTCCTCAAGAGAAAAGTAATCACGCACAGTGGCAGACTTGTAATGGTCGTGCAGAGATTTGGATGCGCGATAATCAACCTGTCGGTGCAGCATACAACAGAATAAGAGATGCAATTGATAGAGGGTTCGCAGATCGTTTGCATTTTATTGAATTGGAAGGACTAACAAATTTTCCAGAAGTGACAATGAAACAGGTATACAAATTCTTAGGCGAAAAATGGTTTGAACATGATTTTAATAATGTTGAACAAGTGACGCACGAGAACGACGACATGCATGGCATTCCTGGCTTGCACACTATTCGTCCTAAAGTTGCACCAGTCCAAGTTGATGCTCAGTCTTTAATTGGCGACCTAGCATATAATAAATTCAAAGACGCTCAATTCTGGCGCCAATAGTTCTTTTGAAATAAAGGATAAATAAGAGTATGGCATCTAATATACAACCCGATAACGTCGACGGCGAATACCCTATAGCAGGAACTGACAATGACAGTCAGGGTTTCCGTACGAATTTTGCAAACACGAGCACTAACCTTCAAGCAGCGAAAGATGAAATTGAAGAGTTACAATCCAATACATTAGTAAAAGCTACTGTTGGCGGAGCAACTGAAATAGATAACGATATGCTTGGTGGTGTAATTAAAGCTGCACAACTAATAGACACTCGCGAAACGATCTTTGCACATCCGTCAGACAACGCGGCCGACATTAACCATCAAAGTGGGCAATACCAAACAATTACTACAGATCAACCGCTTACTCTTACATTTTCTGATTTTCCTGCTTCGACTTTAGGAAGAGTTCGAGTAGAAATAAATGTTACAAATCTTACGCACACTGTTACAATTCCAACAGGATTTAACGGCGCAGACTATGTAGATGGTTATGTAGCAGGCGTTATAACATTTACGCAGCTCGGCGTTATTGTACTAGAATTTTATTCATACGATGCAACCACATATACAGTAAACGATCTTACACGTAAATCAGCGGCAGCCAGTGCTGGTATTAATAATGTTATTGAAGACATAGCACCTCAGCTAGGCGGGCCGTTAGACGTACTTGCACAGCCACTTACTACATCTATAGTAGACGGTAACATAGTTCTGACACCAAACGGAACAGGCAATATTCATCTAGGTACATTAGTAATTAATGGCGATCAACTAGTTGGTCCCGCGCAAGACAATTATGTATTAGCATACAATGATGCTACTGGAGAAGTGGCTCTCAGAGGTCCGCCTGTAATATATAAAAGCTATTCGGCTACGGCGATGAAGGCAGGAACTTCGTATGTTGGTGGTTTTTATATCTCCGAGCCATCATCATCGACTCTAACACTTGGCGGCACGGTCGCAGAAACAATAGGCAACGCAAACTCATCTTATGCTGCTCACGCATTTATTGTCGCATCTGGAGCTAGTGGAAGTGCGTGTGTCCTTACCGTGTCGGGCACCTCAATTAACGATAGCGGCACAAGAACTCCAGCCGACACAGAAATTATTGTTGCGGATGCATCAGCAGCGGCGACAGATCAATACTTCGAAACTGTGAAGAAATGGCTAGGCGAAGTAACATACACATTGACCGGGTCCTTAACTCCGTCATTCACCTTCAATTATGGGCTTGTTAAGTACGAAGACTTTGGTAATAGAGATTACACAGTTACTGATTTTGAAGTAACCGGTCAAGCTGACAACTTAAAAACCGAAGCCGGATTGAATGTCGAGCTTCTGTATCATGAACCATCAGCATTCGTGTACAGCGCCGGAGCTTTTGTTCCAAACGCAACACCGTTGGTCAGTCTGCTTAACGATCACGACACTTTCGCGACGATCGAGCTACTTGAAAATTTCGCATATAAACGAGCTGGCTATGGGCAAGTTATATCCGGGTCTGCAGAAGAAGGTATATTGATGCGAGTTACCACCACAGAAGACAAATCGATATCCTATATGAATTTACATATTGGCGTATTACTACACGAATAATGACAACAAATATTTGGTAAGCTCTTATCCTGCATAATTATAATAAACAGGAGATATAAATGTCAGACAACGTAGATTTAAACAAATATGGCGAATTCGTAGAGACGGTATGTTCTGACGACAGCAAAGATTTCGAAGCCTTTATGACTCGTATGCGTAACCTAAACAAGCAAGGATTCAACGTGCCAATGTTAGGTACAGCGGGCGCAGGACTTTCTTCTGAAAGCGGCGAATTTAACGAAATCGTCAAAAAGACTTTCTTCCACGGCGAGGACATGACAGATGAGAAACGATACCATATGCAACGCGAGCTTGGAGATATTATCTGGTACTGGTTACTAGCTAATTTAGCCATGGGCTTTGATCCAAATGAAACCGTAGATATGAACGTAGAGAAATTAATGGAAAGATATCCTGGCGGCGTGTTTAGCGTATTCTTTTCAGCCAATCGCAAGGACGGCGATATCTAATGCATCCACTGATGTCCAATCCTGCAGACTTAACTGATACAGAGTTAAATGATAAGATGACAAAAATCCTCCAGCGGTTGGACTTCTTTTCGCGGAATGGACATTCACAATCTTATCAACAAGCACAAACCATATATTTCTCATTGGTCCAAGAACAACAAGATCGCATGGCACGAAATTATATTAAAGACGAAGACGACTTCGGAGATCTAATCGACGTTAGAAAACCATGAACAACGACACCATCTTCAAATCGACCATTAGCATAACAACGGTAATGGAAACGGAGATATTACCGTTAAGTGTTCGCCTTAAAATTGGGTTAGGTTTTTCAGATGCGGACCCATATCACCAAGCAATCGCATTAGCACGTATTCGTCACCTGATAAATGTAAGTTTTCAAGACGCTATATTTGGCAGCAGAAAAAACGATCTTGTGCATGTACTAAAGGAGCTCACCTCCACGCCAGTCGTAGAATGTTGGGATGAGCCGTGGGATCAGTTCCTTGCTATTCTAATTTATTACAAAGTAACTGCAATACTCGAAAACGTGGGCTACATTGACAGCATTAATATTAGCGGCGACACAATAAACGAAGACTTAGAATACACGTACTTTGCTGAGATGCTAAATAGTGAAGTAATGGATGACGATATCGCATGGATGAAAGAGCACAAGCTTGAATCATTGTGGTATCATCGTTCAGACACAACAGTTAATGAAAGCGACGATCCAGCAGCATTTAGTTGGAAGACATTAGGTTTAACATGGGATAAGCCCGAACCTAATAATCAAATAGTTGTCAAGGGCGGCAACAACGTAAAACAATTCACACCAAAGATAATCAAATGACAAATAAAGTAGAAAGAATACCAGAGACTGGACACATTGATCTTCCAAACGGATGCGCGTTATACTGGAAACCAAACGAAGTAGGCGGACGAGAATATTACTCAGACGAAATACCGTGCGGAGTCCACGTATGGGACACAGCACTAATCAATGACGTTACATTGCTAGCCGCAATTGTACAAGAAAAGCATATTCAAATGAACGAGCGTTACTGGGAAGTAATTGACAATAAAGAAAATGATAACAGTTGATTTCAAACGATTTATAAGAAACCGTTGCTGGTTTGGATTCTGGTATGCTTATCCCGGGCTCTACAGCACTAAGACCGGTACAATACTAAAAGGCCACTGGCGGCGTGTAGCTAAGGAAAGGCTAAAATGGCATTTAACTCCGGTTGCATTAGTATGGTATTCGTTTCCGAAAGACATTACAGACAGGAAAGACCATATTGGATTATGGTCTGGAAACTACGGTAAAATATGAGTTACGACGAATACGGACAACAATTTCTAACCGAGGATGAACTTGTGAAGATGATTCACATTAATCCAGAGCTAGATATTGCCAAAGTTTTGCTTGACGATCCTAGATTCTTTAATGCATCCAATAGCAAAATGTACGCTGGCTATCCAACCATACAAACGTATATGAAGCCGGACTGCACAATTGAAGAGTTTGATCTAAAGAACCAAGAAACATGGCATATACCTGAAATGTACAAAGAGTTTGATATTGTAGATTATCTTGTAAGTCTTTGCACGACAGAAGATCAAATCAACCGTGTCGCTATGGAGCTTGGCTTATATGACGAGCGCAACCTAATTCCACTGCTACAGTTTTTGAAATACATGATAGATACGTTTCGAAAGAACAATGTCGTGTGGGGCGTCGGGAGAGGTAGCAGTGTAGCGAGTTACGTGCTGTTCTTAATGGGCGTACACAAGACGGATTCTATGCTGTACGAGCTTGATGTAGAAGAATTTTTAAGACCCGGAATTGCTGAAGATAAATAGTAGCAGTTAATATAGGAGCTTATCATGGCTAAAACACACAAAACAATGCGAGGCAGGGTCGTAAACATGGACACCTTGCGCATCAAAAACGAAAAAGAAATTGCACTTGGCAATATGAATGTAAATGCTGGCGGTGACTTATTAGGACCGGGTGGAAAGATAATTAAAACCCGTAGCGAACGTGTTCGTGATGCGAATGCAATCCACACAATGGTTCCGGGCAAAGTACCAGTAAGCAAAACCAAAGACGATGTAATTCGTAAAACTGCCGTGGAGCAAGCTACACAACAAGCAACGGCAGAAGCAGAAGCAATATTAGATGTTGCAGATGAACAAGTCGAAGAAGCGTCAACTCCACAAGGTGGATTGGCAGCAGAACTAGCAGCAAAAACAAAATCGGAGTAACAGATGGGCATTAGAGCAATCCAAGACCACGTCATTGTGGCAGACATGAACTTTGAAGAAAGATTATCAAAGGGCGGCATAGTAATGCTGGGCGATGATAAAACATCCGACGGCATTCGCCCACGATGGGGCAGAGTTGTAGCAATTGGCCACAAGCAAAAAGATATTAAAATCGGTCAATACGTGCTAATCTCACACGGTCGCTGGACACGTGGCGTTGAGCTGGATGACGAAGTAATTCGTCGTGTTGACACCGCTGACATTTTAGTTGTCAGTGACGTATGGCACGAAGACGAAAGCAGCGCGGGCGATCACGTAGTAACAGATCAACGCGAAAGAAACATAGACGACATTTACAACGCTATTTAGAGGTAATTATGAAAGATCGAGTAACAGTAGAAGATTTAGACGACAAGATTGTAGGCGAGCAGTATCACCTATTCCCAGGCACAACAACAACAGTTTGTTGTTTGAATTTAGAAAATGGTTTTACGGTAGTAGGCGAGTCTGCCTGCGCTCATCCGGGACTGTTCGACAAAGAACTAGGCGAACAACTTGCAAGAGCTAGAGCGAAAGAAAAGATTTGGCCGCTCGAAGGTTACTTGTTAAGAGAACACTTAAACGACCCGTATCCAAATGAGTAAAGG
>Ga0164315_10005175_pt1 | contig 10197 bp, 9 predicted proteins | sample GuaBasSedimGuay6_FD_113737 | JGI IMG/M metagenome (GOLD analysis project Ga0164315, IMG submission 113737) | Subseafloor sediment microbial communities from Guaymas Basin, Gulf of California, Mexico - Guay6, Core 4569-2, 0-3 cm | ecosystem: Environmental > Aquatic > Marine > Hydrothermal vents >... | reverse complement strand
GGACGATTTGTTTCCGAAACCTTGATGCTCCCGTTAAAAGAGTTAGAAAAAACCTATCTGGAATGTCGTCAGGATGAATCGTTTCATCAGCAATTACAGGCCGATCTGAAACATTATGTTGGCCGACCGTCGCCGCTTTATTTTGCTGAGCGCTTGTCTAGTCAGGTCGGTGGCGCACGAATTTACTTAAAGCGAGAGGACTTGAATCACACCGGTGCTCATAAAATTAACAATACAGTGGGTCAGGCGCTGGTGGCTCAACGCATGGGTAAAACTCGAATTATTGCCGAAACTGGTGCCGGTCAACATGGTGTGGCTACCGCTACTGTCGCGGCACGCCTGGGATTGGAGTGCGTGGTTTACATGGGGGTTGATGACATTAAGCGTCAGGCGCTTAATGTTTACCGTATGCGGTTACTCGGCGCAGAAGTAGTCGGCGTTGATTCAGGCTCGAGTACGCTTAAAGACGCGATGAATGAAGCAATGCGCGACTGGGTGGCCAATGTCGATAATACTTTTTACATCATTGGCACAGTAGCGGGCCCTCACCCTTATCCGATGATGGTCAGAGATTTTCAGACCGTAATTGGCCGGGAGGCCCGTGAGCAGATTCGGGAACAGCGCGGTAAATTGCCTGAAGCGGTAGTTGCCTGTGTTGGGGGTGGGTCAAATGCCATCGGCATGTTTCATGCCTTTCTGGGTGATAAGCAAGTCGAAATTTATGGTGTGGAAGCCGGCGGCGATGGCATTGAAACTGGGCGTCATGCGGCGCCGTTAAAAGCCGGTGAACCAGGGGTTTTGCACGGCAACCGCACTTATCTTATGCAGGATGAAAATGGCCAGATTATCGAAACTCATTCGATCTCTGCGGGGCTGGATTATCCTGGCGTCGGGCCTGAACATGCGTGGTTGAAGGATAGCGGTCGGGTCGAGTATGTGGCCGTGACCGATAAGCAAGCGATGGATGCCTTTCACCAGCTAACCTTAACCGAAGGCATTATGCCGGCGCTGGAATCATCTCATGCGATGGCTCATGCGGTGGAATTAGCGGCAACTATGACGGCTGATGAATCGGTGCTTGTCTGCCTGTCGGGGCGTGGAGATAAAGACGTACATACAGTAGCGGCGTTGCAGGGAATAGAAGTATGAACATATCCAAAAGCCGAATCCCTGCGACTTTTGAGCGACTCAAAATTGAGCGTAAAAAGGCGCTGATTACCTTTATTACGACAGGTGACCCTGACCTGGAAACTAGTTTAAAACTGATGCACCAGCTAGTCGAAGCTGGCGCTGATATTATCGAGCTCGGCGTGCCTTTTTCAGACCCAATGGCCGATGGACCGGTGATACAGCGTGCCAGTGAAAGGGCGTTACAGCATCATATATCTATTGATGACGTATTGGTGCTGGTCAGTCAGTTTCGGCAGCAGAACAACACGACTCCACTGGTGCTAATGGGCTATTTGAATCCCATTGAACACAAGGGGTATGAGCAATTTGCTAACGCGGCAGCCAGCGCGGGGGTGGACGCAGTATTGACCGTCGATATGGCGCTAGAAGAGTCGTCTGACTACCGTGAGGTGATGACTCAGGCGGGTCTTGACACCGTGTTTTTGGTTGCACCAACAAGCGGAGCTGAGCGCAGCCAGCTGATTACCAACGCTACATCAGGCTTTCTCTATTATGTGGCGGTGAAAGGAGTAACCGGGGGCGCCTCGGCTGATTTTGCAGAGGTTGCAAAAAAAGTGGTTACACTACAAACCATGTCAGCAGTCCCTGTGGCTGTTGGTTTTGGTATCAGTAGTCCGCGAGATGCCGCTGATGTCGCTGAGTTTGCCGATGCGGTGGTGGTGGGCAGTGCGATTATTAAACAGCTGGAGGAGCACCCGGGTGAGACAGGGGTGCAGGCTGCAGTTGAATTGGTCAAACAGATGCGACAGGCGATGGATGGATAACGCATGAATTGGTTAAGTCGGTTAATACCTAACAGTATCCGCGTCCAGGACGACGGTAAAAAATCGATCCCGGAAGGGCTGTGGGACAAATGTGAAGATTGTGGCGCAGTGCTTTATCGGGCTGAGCTTGAGCGCAACCAGCAGGTTTGTCCGAAGTGCGGCTTTCACATGCGTATTTCGGCCCGTAGCAGGCTAGATGTATTTCTGGACCAGCAGCCGCGAGAAGAAATAGCTGTCGGTCTCGAGCCCATAGACGTGCTCAAATTTAAAGATTCAAAGCGTTACAAAGAGCGTATTGCCAAGGCCAGTAAATCATCGGGTGAAGACGATGCGTTGATCGTTATGCGCGGCGCTGTCGAGGGTGTAGAGCTGGTTGTTACGGTGTTTAATTTTGCTTATATGGGCGGTTCTATGGGTTCGGTCGTGGGCGAAAAATTTCACCGAGCTGCGCAACTGAGCTTGCAGGAAAACCTGCCCCTGGTCTGTTTTTCTGCTAGTGGTGGTGCGCGAATGCAGGAAGGGTTGTTTTCGCTGATGCAGATGGCTAAAGTCAGTGCAGCACTGGCGCGGCTCGGTCAGCAAGGCATCCCATTTATTTCTGTGTTGACCCACCCAACTACTGGTGGTGTATCGGCTAGTCTGGCGATGTTGGGCGACATTAATCTCGCAGAGCCGAAAGCACTTATTGGTTTTGCTGGGCCGCGGGTGATTGCTCAGACTGTCGGTGAATCTCTGCCGGAAGGGTTCCAGAGAAGCGAGTTTTTGTTAGAGCATGGCGCTATTGATCAGATCGTCGACCGGCGTGAGCTGCGTCATCGCATTGCCTCATTGTTAGCAATGCTGACTCAGCAACCGGATCCGGTTGACAGCCTGGTTGAACAGCTGCAAACAGAAAGTGAGCTTGTTGAGACGGATTAATTTATCAGCCACTGCTTGCGGGTGGGTTTTAATATAAGAAACGTTATTTTAGGAATGCTCAACTCCCGTGGTTGAACTTGCAGCTGTGCCGGTCAATGTCGGACATTAATCTGGACGAGCACAGCCTTGTCCAGTGGCTGGATTATCAGCAGCAACTGCACCCTGAAAACATAGAGCTAGGTCTGAACCGGATCAGGGTCGTCGCCGGGCGGTTACAGCTGGCCCCGGTTAAAAGTGTTTGTATTGTCGTAGCTGGCACCAATGGTAAGGGTTCCAGTATTGCTATGCTTGAGGCGATTTATGGTGCTGCCGGATACCGGGTTGGCTGCTACACATCTCCCCATTTATACGATTATTGCGAACGAGTGCGTATTGATGGTGTTGCCGCTAGCGAGCAGTCATTTTGTGCGGCTTTTAAATCGATCGAGCAGGCACGTGGTACCACTGAGCTGACATTTTTTGAATTCGGCACTCTTGCTGCTTTAAAAATATTGTCTGAGCAGGCGCTGGATATAGTACTGCTTGAGGTTGGCCTTGGTGGGCGGCTGGATGCCGTGAACATCGTTGATGCTGACCTTGCGTTGATCACTCAAATAGATATTGACCACCGTGACTGGTTGGGAGATTCTCGGGAGACGATCGGCGCTGAAAAAGCGGGGATCATGAGGCGGGGCCGCCCCGTTGTCTGCGCTGATTCTTCGGCTCCTCATAGCGTTGTAGAGCATGCCCGGCAGTTAGGCGCTGAGCTATTTCTGGCCGGCGCGCAGTTTTCTGTAAGTGAATGTCCGCCGGAACCTGGCTGGTCCATTAAATTAAATGGCACCGAGTTACGGTTGCCTCGTCCAGCGTTGGTTGGGAGTGGTCAGGTCGAGAATGCGGCGGCAGTGGTGCAAGTAGTCGAGTTATTGCAACTGCGGTTGCCAGTATCAACCAACGAGGTTGCCGACGGGTTAGTCAATGTGACGCTTCCCGGGCGATTTGAGTATCGGGAGGGATCGCCTTCAATGATCCTTGATGTTGCCCATAATCCTCAGGCTTGTCGGGAGCTGGCTGAAAACCTGGGCAGATTTCCTCCTGTGGGTAAGCGCATAGCTGTGCTGGGTATGCTTGTCGATAAAGATATTTCAGCTTGCCTGCAGCCGTTGCTGGATTTGTTTGATCGTTGGTGTCTGGCCTCGCTGACAGAGCTGCGGGGGGCGACTGCGAGTGAATTGCAGGCAACGCTGATCGGTCTTGGTAGCAATGCTCCGATTACACTTTTCGATTCGGTGCCAGAGGCAGTGCAGCAGGCTCATGCGTTGGCGCAACCTGACGATCAACTGGTTGTGTTTGGTTCCTTTCATACGGTAGGGATGGCGGGCTAGAATAGCCCTGAAATTTAGTGCTTAATTAGCACTTATTTAGAACTAATTCGGAGTTAAGCTGGCGTTGCGAAGAGCATGACAGAAAACCCTAAACCGAAGCAGCGCCTCGTGGGCGTGATCGTCCTGTTAGCACTCGCGGTGATATTGCTGCCCGTGCTGGTCGACTATCAGCGCGAGCCCGATCATGCAGCTGAGCCAGTGATTGCTCCGCCAGCGCCGACTTATCACGATTATCAGTCACGTGTGGTGCCGATTGATGTTGCCCCAGCAGCGGTAGATAAGCCTGATCAGGGTGAGGTTTCTCGTGAGGATGTGAGTCTCGCAGAGCCCGTGGCCGCCAGTTCAGTCGAGCGAAAAGCGACCATTCCAGTCGCCCGTTTACCGGAGAAGCCGCCTTCCACGGAGCAGGCTAAAACAACACCGCCCGCTCGGCAATTCGACAAAGGCTGGGTGGTGCAAGTGGGTAGTTTTAGCAATGCTGGCAGTGCCAGAAAAGTAAAATCGACGTTGCTGGGTTTAGGTTTTGATGTATTTATCGAACCGGTCAAGACGCCCTCGGGGGTGCTGCAGCGGGTGCGTATCGGGCCTGAATTTCAACGCGAGGATGCTGAAGCGCTCCAGCAGAAATTACAAAAATCCACTCAATTTAAAGGGGTGGTTTTGATGTTCCCCTGATTTAATGCCGCCTGCAAAAAAATATATCCAGTGGTTTTGAAAAAAGGGTTAGCTAGCTACTGAATGGCTGTGTAACCAGTCGGCGGCGAAATTATTAAAATCCTTTGAAGCAGGAATGATTTTGAGTTTATTAGACGTAGCGATAATAATTTTAGTGCTGGTTTCTACCGGAGTGGGCTGGCTACGGGGGGCGTTGAGAGAGCTGTTTTCATTGGTTTCATGGCTGGTGGCCGGGTGGGTTGCTTATACCTTTCGGGGCGCGGCAGGGGAGTTGCTACAGAACTGGATTCCAGATCCTACTCTGCAGCAAGTTGTCGGTGGTGTGGTTCTGTTTGTGGCAACAGTTCTGGTGTTAAGTCTGTTGGGAACCCTGACTGCACTAATGGTTGAAAAAGCAGGCATGCGCGGCGCCGATCGTTCATTGGGGTTAGTGTTTGGTGCTGTCAGGGGGCTGGTATTGGCTGCTGGCATGGTGCTGCTATTGGGTGCGGCAGGATTTGATCAACAACTCTGGTGGCAGAATTCGTTGCTGGTCGGCCCGTTGGAAGGCCCGGCAGGTGTTATCGAGCAGTTGATTAAAACTCTTGTCGATCAGTTTAATAGCACTCAGCCAGCTTGAGCCGACTCGGTTTGCTGTCCCGTCTAATCTAAACAAAGGGAATAGAGTCCAGTGTGTGGAATTATCGGTATCGTCTCTGATGCTCCGGTTAATGAGCCGCTTTTTGAGGGTTTGACCGTGCTCCAGCATCGTGGGCAGGACGCTGCTGGCATCGCCACAGCCGATAGTAGTCGCCTGTACATGCGCAAAAGTAACGGCCTGGTGCGAGATGTCTTTCGGGCGCGTCACCTCACCAAGCTAATGGGTAATATGGGAATCGGCCATGTTCGCTACCCCACTGCTGGTAGCTCTTCGTTGGCTGAGGCTCAGCCCCTTTACGTTAACTCTCCCTATGGGATAGCGTTGGGCCACAACGGTAACCTGACTAATACTCAGCAACTGCGCGAGCAATTGGAGTCAGGCGAACTTCGTCACCTGAATACGGATTCTGACTCCGAGGTGTTGTTGAACGTACTTGCCGGTGAGCTCCATAAAGAGGGGCAGCCGCGGATAAGCCATGATGAGCTGTTCAGGGCCATTGCCGCGACTCAGGAGCGTTGCCAGGGCGCCTACGCCGTGGTTGCGTTGATTACTGGCTTCGGTATTGCAGGTTTTCGCGATCCCCACGGTATTCGCCCGCTGGTAATCGGGCGCCGCCGCCGGTCGGGTGGTTATGATCACATCATTGCATCAGAAAGTGTGGCGATTGATGTGCTAGGTTTTGAACTAGTGCGCGACGTGAAACCTGGTGAAGCTGTGATTATCGATCACAACGGGGTATTGCATAGTCGCCAGTGCGTGCCAGCAGAGGGGTTGTTTCCGTGTCTATTTGAATACGTCTACTTTGCGCGGCCCGACTCGATAATAGATGGCATATGCGTAAATCAATCGCGCCTGCGAATGGGCGAGTCATTGGCAAAGAAAATTTTGCGCGAGTGGCCTGATCACGATATCGATGTGGTCATTCCAGTGCCCGATACCGCCCGGACCGCTGCGTTGGAGCTGGCTTATCACCTCAGCGTGAACTATCGAGAGGGATTTATCAAGAATCGATATATTGCCCGTACCTTCATTATGCCTGGGCAGAGTGAGCGGCGGCGTTCTGTTCGACGCAAGCTCAACCCGATCGCTCGTGAGTTCAAGGACCGGAACGTGCTCGTGGTTGATGACTCAATTGTTCGCGGGACTACCTCCGAACAGCTGGTTCAACTTGCTCGTGATGCCGGTGCGCGCAAGGTCTACTTTGCTTCGGCTGCTCCGCCGGTTCGTTATCCCAACGTTTATGGCATCGACATGCCGACGCCGAGCGAACTGGTCGCCTACGGTCGTGACGCGGATGAGGTGGCTGAATATCTTGGTGCTGACCGCCTTTTTTATCAGGATCTGGATGACCTGAAACGGGCGGTTACTGACTCCAGTGGCCGGCTTGATGGTCTCGATGCTTCCTGTTTTGATGGGCAGTATGTAACCGGTGATGTTGGTGCTGAATATTTGCGGGAGGTAGGGGCATTACGCAGTGAAGAAGCCCGTGATGGAGAGGAGAGCATTGAGCTGGGAGAGGGTGATGAAGAAATTCCGCTGGGCTAGCAGGTGCTTCTGGTTGGGGGCGCTGTGGCTGTCATTTGGCAACAGTGTTTTTGCTGTGGATGCTATCCAGATTCAGGCAGCTACTGACCGACAACTGCAGCCGGCGATCACTGCGTTACAAACATGGGTGGCGATTCCATCGGTGACGGATGCAACCGATAGTCACCGGGCCGATAAAACCCGATTGTTACTGGATATTGTTGCGGAAGCAAAACGGCTAGGTTTTCAAGCGCGGTTAGTGGCTGATCAGCAGGTAGCGATTATTGATTTTGATCAGCAGGAGCCGGTGATTGGTATTCTGGTTCATGCCGATGTAGTGCCAGCTGGCGAAGAGGCTGGCTGGCAGCATCCGCCGTTTTCCGGGTTGTTGGTGGACGGTGCTGTGTGGGGGCGAGGTGCCGCCGATGATAAAGGTCCAATCGCTGCTACTCTTTATGCGCTAGCGGCTATAAAAGAGATGGGTATTAAGCTTGCCGGTGGTGTGCGCGTGATCGTTGGCACTAGTGAAGAGAACATGCGTTGGAATGATTTTGTCGCCGTCGGGAAATTAGGTCTGGTTCCTGCGCAGGGCTGGACGGCCGATGCCGCTTTTCCGGTCGTCCATGCCGAGAAGAGCTTTATTAATGCTGTGGTCAGTTTTACCGATAGTCGGCCGCTGCCCGCGCCGCTGCTTGATGACTGGGCTGGGGGTACCGCACCGAATTCCATTCCAGCCAGGGCGACGGTCTGGGTTCGCCGTGATGGTGATCTTGTTGCCAGCTGGATGACTGCCTACTCAGAGTTGAATCCCCGGGTTGGTTTCGCCATTGAGGAAAAGCAGGATGGTGTGCAAGTCACCGCTTTGGGCAAGGCCGGTCATGGGTCACGCCCGGATAGCGGCGTTAACGCGATTACCCATTTGGCAAGAATGCTCACTGCGGGTGCCAAAGGTGGCAATTTTGCCGGTAGTTTTACAGATGGCTCAGCAGCGGGTCGGACATTACAGTTTTTAAGCAAAATTATCGGTGGCGCGACCGATGGTGGTTCGCTCGGAATTGACCGGACGCATTCCGTAATGGGTAGCACTACGGTGAATGTCGGCCAGGTGGTGACAGACAGTGAGGGCGTGCATAGTTACCTGAATATCCGTGGCCCCATTGGGCTGAGTACCGCGCAGATTGAGGCGGCGCTAGTAGAGGCAGTTGCACCACTCAGTGGCCGGGTTGATGTGGTTGCTGCGATGGACCCGCTCTGGGTTGATCCAGACGATCCCTTTGTGCAGGAGCTGGTCAGTAGTTACCGGCGCTGGGTTGACGATGATCGGGCACCTCTGTCGATCGGTGGTACTACTTATGCGAAGGCTTTCCCCGGCTATGTTGCTTTTGGTATGGGGTTTCTTGATGAGCATTTTCCGGTACATGCGCCCAATGAGCGGTTACCGGTGGAATTACTTCAAAAAGGCATCGCGATTTACGTGGATGCGATTTTGACGACAGTCGGTGTTCGCGAGGCCAGTCAATAGGTTTTTCGCAGGTCCTGTTGGTCAACCCAGTTAACGACGGGCGTATCTCATCCAGCGCCAGGCATTGAACATGCTTATCAGTGATGCGGCGAAGTAGGTTAACGCGCAGGCGGTGAGTATTTTTCGCGCGGCGGGCAGGTCTTTTGCGGACACGTAATTGCCGGCTTCAAGCAGCGGCAGTGTACGGTTAAAGCTGGCGTCGAGTTCAACTGGCAGGGTAATCAAACTCAGCAAAACCGCGCCCAGGGTAGAGCCGACGGCCAACAGCAGCATTATTAAACCACTTTGTGGGACTCGCGTTACTAAAATCACCACCGGGATAGCCAGTAACAGAACGCCACCAAACTTCTCCAGAGAGGAGTACAGGCGCGCAATGTGGGTGCGCCATCTCAGTGGGGCGTAGCCGGTGGCATCCTGAATGGCATGGCCGACTTCATGGGCGGCGACGACAATAGCGGTTAATGATCGTTGGTCGGCAACGGCGGGTGTCAGGCAGACCTGTTTGTTGATGGGGTCGTAATGGTCAGTAGGGCTGTCAGTGAGTAGTTTGACATTGGCCAATTCAAGTCGCTTGAAAAGGTGTTGGGCCAACTCCCCGCCAGTGCCCGGGATATTATCCCTGGCCGCTGAATAGCGGTTCAGCGTTCGCCGCACCCACCATTGTGGGCCGGCGATAACCAGCGCTACCAGCGCGATTAACAATATCCAGTGCATCAGACTGGTGGCTACGCGCTTTGCCTGGCTAACATAGTTGTTAACCCATGCTCACAGGTCGACTCGAATGTTGACCGTGTGGATGTCCATACCCTGGTTGGGCTGGGAGAGGCCGGCGTTTGAGATGTGCTGAAAACGATAGCCCAGATCGTATCTGCCATGACTGCCGAAGCGAAAACCGACCCCCAGGTTATTGCCAAACTGAAACACGCTGGCTAAATTTCGGTCACCGATGGATGTTGGGCTGACCATATGTAATCCAATGCCGGCCTCGGCATAAGGAGCAAGGTGACCGCTGTGTGAAGATTTTTGCTCCAGCCGAAAGATGGGGGTTAGCCCGAGATCGTAGAGGTCGCTCTCGTGGCCGCCGCCTTTGCCGCTGTGCCAATGTCCGACTTCCGCATTCCAATAGCCAGTCACGTGCCAGTTGCCGTTGGTAAACCAGCTGCGATCCCAGGCATGCTGAATGCCGAGGCGATATACATTGGTATCGCTCTGGGCATTGCCATAAGTGAGCGAAAGGCTATCAATAAAATTATTTTCAGCCGGACCGGCAGTAGCGGCGGTGACCATCACCAACAGTATTCCTCCAAATGCGGGCTTACAGATGCTCACAAGCTAAATTCCCCTTTATGTAGACGGTTTGCGCAATTCAGCGCAAAAACAGGCCTGATGGCCTGATAATAATTGTTATTAATTGTTCTGATCCGCCCCTAAATTCGGCACATAAATCTCTGCGGGCAGTTTGTTCTCTATGGCGGTAGCGGGGGATTATTGAGGTAATTTATGGGGGTTGTCTATCGTTCTGTGGCGGGACCGCCGACACTACGACTAGTCGGCAAGTAAGAAGTCGGTTTTAAAAACTCAAAGTAGGCCAAACAGTGC
>Ga0164315_10005174_pt1 | contig 10198 bp, 7 predicted proteins | sample GuaBasSedimGuay6_FD_113737 | JGI IMG/M metagenome (GOLD analysis project Ga0164315, IMG submission 113737) | Subseafloor sediment microbial communities from Guaymas Basin, Gulf of California, Mexico - Guay6, Core 4569-2, 0-3 cm | ecosystem: Environmental > Aquatic > Marine > Hydrothermal vents >... | reverse complement strand
TTTCTTCAATTCCTGTACAATTAATAAATGTTACCGTTACATCATCAGTTGTTGAGCACCCATTTTCATCAGTTACTACAACTGAATATTCCTGAGAACCGTAACCTGTTCCAGTTGAGTCGACAGTAATACTTGATGTAGTGTAATCACCTGGAGTCCATAAATAAGATGCAGGATTAGCAATAGTTGCATCCAATACGATGTCCTGACTTCCACATATTGTAGAGTCGATTCCTAAATCAACAACTGGCATTTCATAAACTGTTATCGTTTGTGTTGCCGAATTTATACATCCATTTTCATCTGTAAGTGTGTAGGTTATTTCATGCTCACCTGGCCCGGCAACATTTGGATAAAACATTCCATCCTCAATACCTGCTCCACTAAATTCTCCACCTTCTGGTAAAACTTCTATTGGGTATGCTTCATCGTCATTACAAACAAAAGCAGTTGGCTCAAGTGTAATTTCAGTTAAGTCCTCAACTGTAATATCCTGATAAGCAGTGTCGGCACAAAGATTTTCATCGGCATAAAAATACCCAAGATTATGTGTTCCCACTCCTGAAAGTGAAGGATCAAAGTTTCCATCAACAATACCTTCACCAAAATAAGTACCACCTTCAGGCAGTCCATTTTCTAATGCGAAAATCTCAGAGTTTACACAAACTGTATCAAGTGCTGCAAAAGTCACCTCAGGGATTTCATAAATAGTAAGACTAATTTCTGTGGCTTCACTCTCACACTCAGTCAGAGTTTGGGTTGCATAATATGGATAAACTCCAGGCAGTGTATTTCCAGTGCTAAAGATATTGCCCGTAAATACTAACTCTGTTAGTTCAGGATCGCTGTACCAGTTAATATTCTCGCCAACAGCTTCCAGACTTGGAATTTCAAGATTTTCACAAACCAATTGACTTTCTCCTGTTGGAGCATCAGGTACATCATTAACAATAATGAAATCAGTTTTTGTAATTAAATTACTACCTGCTGCATTTGTTACTTCTAAACTAACATCAAATTCTCCAGGAGCACCATAAAGAATACCAGTTGGAAATTGTTCTGTTGAACTTTCAGGTGTACCTCCTTCAAAAAACCATAACCAACTAATTGGTCCGTTAATTGATTCATCAGAGAAGTCAATAACCATTTTCTCACAAATAGTGGTATCACTTGAACTAAATTCTGCAACAGGAGCAACAGTTGAAAGAACATCAATAATTGCCTCTCTAAAGTGAACAGGAGTACCATTAGGTCCTTCACCTTTTACTGTAACAATATATTCACCAACAGGAACCAAGTCCAGTGTAACAACAATAGGAATGGAATCAGGAAATGCCGTTAGAGAATTTCCTTCTGGATAATCAATAAAGAAACTACCAGATGCAGGATCTTCAATTGTTGCTGTGAAAATTGCTTCATTGTCATAAAGTTTCACATCGGGAACTACTGCCCAGATTGTATCTCTGTACGACATTTCTAATATTTCTGGATACACTCTCATTGCAAAGTCAGGAAAATATGTTGTAAAACTTGCAAAACTACCCCAACGGAAGTCACTCCAGCTTGACATAGAAACATCAGGATTTGATGCAATACCACTGTAATCACCCTGGTACCTTGGTGTTCCACCACCTCCGCAAGTATTACAATCGATTTTCATTTTTTCGTTGGATATTCTTGTGCTAGGCATAAAGGTAACTCCTCCATCATCTGAATAAGTTGCATAGATCATTGCACTGTCGTTGGTTGGTGTATCTCTGGTGTCCATCCACTGAACATACAATCTTCCAGTTTCATTATCACACCATGTGGCAGGTTGCCATTGATGACTCTGAGAAGGGAACCAGCCGTTATTAACTTTTTTAGCATCCGTCCAGGTATCTCCACCATCATCAGAATATCTGCTAAAAATATCAGGACGACTTCCATCTCCAGGAGGATCATTCTTAGCATAAACTAAGTGTAGTCTCCCTCTGTTGGCGCCATTACTATTGTCGGCAGTAATAAATGGGTAAGGTCGTGTACGCATATTCTCCACTGAGTTTCTTCCGTTTAGGTTACGTCCAACATAACCGGCAAAACTTTGTGGGCCCATATTTTGAAAAGTACTTCCTCCATCATTTGACTTATAAAATGTGTAGTTTGAGGAAAAAGCACTGCCACTATTAGTAACAACATAAACAGAACCACCATCGGTGTCATCATCAGGACCTACACAAACCATCATACCAGGTAAAGATTGAGTTGAAGCGTTAAAAGTATTTTGCCAGGTATCTCCCTGGTCAGTACTTCTAGCGACTGTGCCACCACCACTGCTGGTCATAGTTGTGTAAACATAATTAGCATATGGCCCATTTGTATGATCAGCAGCAATCCAGTTTTTGTCGAAACCCAGAATTGCATTAACTGCAGGGCCCCATGTTTGACCATTATCTGATGATTTTACTACCTTACAACCGGTAATTGATCCGTACATGTTTTCGTAATAAAGGTTTCCATCACCATCGTAAGCAGTTACCGGATCACCTCTCATTGAGGATCCCCAAACAGGATTGCTATCTACCCAATTATGACCATCATTAGTGAAATGAGCACCATCGGTATTAAAGGCAGTGAAAAACTGTGTTGGTTCAAGTGGATTAACACTTATGTGACCTTCAGCAAAATCGGTTCCTAAATAAAAATTATCATAGTCATTTATGGTGACTACTTGCGAATTTTGTCTGGTCTGATCCTGAACTTGATCAAGATACCATTGAGGGATTCGATCCAGATTTGGATCGTCATCAATATTTTGCGCAAAAACATTGCCATTTAATAAGGTTATTGCAACAATAATAAACACTTTGAAAAAAGAGTAAGTTGTTTTTTTCATAATTTTTAAATTTGAATTTTATTGAGGGTGCAAGATAGCAATATCCTTAAAATTGCATAAAAATCCTGATAGTATTTATATGCTTGTTATCATATTGTTTGATACTGCATACAAAGAAACCTTATCACAACATTTATTCTGAGATCTAAATGTCGTGAAAGGCAGAAAAACGTTTCTTTAATTTGGATTATTATTTGTTTACAGTTCCGCTAAAGGTCATTGACTTGCCGTTATAATAACCTTCTACAACAACATTAAATGTGGCACTGAAATTTGTTCCTGAAGCCTCAGTTAAAGTAATTGTTCCTGATTTTGATTTGTAAAAATCGCTATCCGGATTATTCTGATCCTCAATAATAAACTCTACAAAGCCAGGTTCGCCACTTCCACAGTTATAAGTGCCCGGTGTAATGGCTTGTTCATTAACTGCAGTTATTTTAATGTCAAAGCCAATGTCTGTTGTGGATTCCCACGCCCATAGACTGATGTAATTTGTTGGCTCATAAGTATAAGAGTTAAGATTGTCGAAGCAAAAAGTTTGCTCTATTTCTCCTGTTGTAGTTGCAGTTATAATACCATTGCATTCAGGAATGGGCTCTTCGCTTTCGCATTCAGTACTCATTAATGTCATCAGTCCAATGGCAACAACAAATAGCAGCATAATTTTTTTTAATTTCATGGTGTTTGGTTTTAGTTAAATTTAAAATAAACAAAACAATTATTGAATCGATATAAATTATTGTTAGATAACAAATTGATTAAGACTATTTTAGATCTACAGTACCGCTTAAATTTATAGTCTCATGTGAATAAAACTCCTCGGCAATTACATTAAAAGTTGCTTTAAAAGTTGTTTCACTCATTTCGGTAATAGTTATGGTTCCTGATTTCGAATTAAAAAACCCATCTTCATCACCATGAACAACAAGCCCAACGTAGCCTACATCATCAGAACCACAATTGTAGTTTCCAGGTTTTAGAAGACCTGAAATACCATCTGGTGCATAAGTGTTAACATCGATTGTGATTGAGTAAATTGGGTCTCCATTTTGATTTGCCACAAAATAAATCAAATCACCATCTTCATAGTTAAAATGGATTTTCTCGTCAAAACAAAGACTTACTTCAACATTACCAGTTGTAGTTGCAGTTGCAATTCCACTACAGCCAGGTATTGGATCTTCGGTTTCGCATTGTGTACTCATTAATGTTGTCAGCCCAATGGCTACAACAAATAGCAACATTATTTTTCTTAATTTCATAGTGTTTTGGTTTTTTTTGATAAAGGATAAAAATAGAAAAAACCAATTTTAGAATCAGTTCAAATTAGCATAGTTTTCAACAGTTTATGTTAATTATTCCTGATAAATTTAGGTTTCATTAATAATTTCTACTTTACCATACACAGCATCCAATTTTATGGTCTGTCCGGTTTTCAGTATATGTGTTGCTCCTTTCATGCTTACAATTGTAGGAAGTCCATACTCTCTGGCAACAACAGCGCCATGTGAAAGTGGACTACCAATTTCTGTGATGAGACCTGAAATAATTCCGTAAAAAGGTGTCCACCCAACATCGGTAAACTGTGCAACCATAATTTCACCTTCCTTTAGTTTTGATGCATCTTCAATGTTTTTTACCACACGAATTTTGGCAGTAACAGTACCATGACTCACAGGATTACCTGTTAAATCACCCTGATGATCTTTTGTTTCTTCATCCATAGGAACAGGAATTCCAAAATACAAGTCTTCAAACGAAAGTTTTTGCATTTCAGGATAAATATTTCTTCTTTTGTTGCATACAGATTGCCAGTAATCTGTTTTTTGGCCTTCAATTAGTTTACCAATTTCCTGGTGTTTCAGAAAAAAGATCTGTTCTTCATCTTCGAGAAGACCATCTTTCACTAATTGTTTGGCTAAATATCTGTATGCAAGTTTGAAGCGACTTTGAACTCCAATAGACCAGGCTTTCGTTTGCTCTCTTCTGGCAACAGCCTTTCTGGCCTTTGGAAGGATTTGTTTTATGATTAATTTTTTGAAAAAACTAAGACCTTCAAAACCTTGTTTGGTATTAACAATGTTATTGCCGTTAATATTATGCCCAGCAATCAGCAATGAAGTTTTTGCTCGTATGCTTGCAATAACCGGATTTGGATCAAGAGCCCATTCTTTTTCAAACATTTCGGCTTCTCTTACACCTCTATGACCATGACGATTAATAAATTCACTCCAGGCATTTTTTACATTTTTAGGACCGATGGATTGAAGATATTTATTTGCTTCGTCAATGTTTGCTTCAACAAACTTCAACTGAGCGAGTGGATCTGCTTTGATTATTGAAGATATTTTGTCAAGAGATTTAATTACTTCAGCACTTACAATATCTGGAATATCAGAAAATAAGGCATTAGTCTTTTTTTGATCCTCCATACTCGGTAATTGACCACCTGAGAAAATATTTAAAATTGCAGAATACAAGGATCCAGATTGTGAAGATGTTACATAGTGTAATGAATATGCTTTATTTAGTATTACCAAATTGTTAGATATTAATTCATAGCACCCTTTTACATCATTGGGACAATCAAGATCAAATATTTTATTTAGTCTCTTAAGTTTTTTCCATGATTTTGTTGCACTGTTTATGTATCCTAACATGGAAATAAAATTCAGCCATGAAGTGAAATAATTAACCTCCGTTTTCACATTAATATTTGGAACCAACTTCCCAACAATGGCAAAATCAATATTTTCTTTGGTAGAAAGGCCAACTTTCTTAACAATCTCATAGAGACGGTTCATATCGAAAAACAGATGATTGTAATATGAATGAACAAACAACATCTCATTACTTATTTTATCCAGTGCTCCTGTCTTTTTGTAAAATACCTGTAGACCAAGATCGATTGCTCTGGCAAATGTTGACAAGGTAAGTGGTGTAACAGGCCCTGGCATCATTTCTCCAATGTTCCCTCTGGTGTAGATGGGCTTTTCATAAAATGCTTCCTCATCTAACTCATTTAGGTGTACATTATCCAGTTTAGTAATTGGTTGTAATTGAAGCCACCAAATGCTGTCATTTTTGTCGATTGCCCACTCAAGACCTGCTGCTCGCCCAAATTTACTGTCAATATCAAGGGCTTTATCTATTAATCTTTTAAGAGTATTTTTATTTAATATTTTACTTTCAGGTAAGATTTTAGCATGTTTGTAAAAATTAAACTGCTCGTCATCCTCATGACCCGACATAAGTTTTTCGCCAAAGCCTTTGGTAATTGTCAAACTCATTTTATCATGACGATTGTTAGCAGGGTCACATGTAAATAAAACCCCGGAAGCCTTGGCCTCAATCATCTCCTGAATTATTACATTCATTCCGGAGGGTTTCCCAGAATTGAAGTTCTTATTGTATGTTTCAACGGGCATTTGTTCCTGAGAGGCAAAGCATTTTTGAACTGCCATTAATACTTCTTCATTCCCTTTAACATTTAGAAAACTCTGATATTGACCAGCAAAAGAAAGTAAATTGCTATCTTCCCCATCGGCTGAGGACCGGATTGCAAATATTGTGTCTTGTGGAAGGCTATTTAGTAGTTTAATAATGGCCTTTTCATCATACTTTCTAACAACAAACGACATTGGTATTTGAGAACTCATACAATTTAACATTGTCAAGCCTTGTGCTTTGCCGCCTCCAATTCCACTATCTAAGTTCTCAATAGGTAGTACGGACATCGATATCGTATTTGTTAAGATTAATTCCCATTTCTACTATTCCAACACCTTTAACACCATCGTAAGTAAAATCGGCTTTTGCCTGACGTAAATAATAATTTTTGTCCATGTGAAATGGTAAAAAATGTTTCATTTCCAGAGCCATCTTTTTTAAATCTCCATTATTATCTTCCTGAACATCAAATGATAAGTCTTTTGGCCACCATCTTAGTTGCCAGCCAATTTTTTAGAAACTGTTTCACCAAATTAATTTAATTCAACGGCAAAATAACAATAAATTTTTTAAAGCCCAGATTTAGGAATGCCCGTTAATAAAACTCATTACCATTTAATTTGTTTATTGGGTTTATTTGAATATCAATAAAAAGCGAAAAGTGCTAAAAAAAATATAGATTTGCATTAGTCATTAATAATCTTTTAAGTTGAAATTATGAGGAAGTTTATTATTACTTCAATCATTTTTTTTATGTCCTTGATAACCGCCTCGGCTGACGGCGGTAAGTCGTTCGTGTCTTTAAGAACAAGTTTTTCAATTGCATTAGGTGACTACGGCAAAAATGATCTTGACAAAGGATGTTTTACTACCAGTGGAATGTCGTTTGGTGCTGAAGGTGCTTGGTTCTTTATGAAAAACCTGGGAGTTGGACTGGATGTTAACTACAGTTTGCACTCCGTTGATGCCATAGCACTTGCTACTGAAAAAGTGAGAGTTGACCAATTTGTGCTGGATATGACCGTAAGATCTGAACCCTATTCAATTCTTACTATAATGTCTGGGTTTTATTATTCATTAGAGTTGACTGAGAAACTTAGTTTGCAACCAAAACTAATTGGTGGAATAATGTTTGGAAAGACTCCTTTTCAATTGTTTGAGCCTACTTTTTTTTACCTGGGTCCTAGTTATTACAAAGTAACTTCTTCTCGCGATTATGGATTCGCCCTTAAAACAGGATTGTTAATTAAATACGATTTGTCAAATTGTATTGCGATTGGAATAAATGCTGATTTCACTTACTCACGTCTGATTTTTGGTTTTAAAACTGCAGGTGGAAATCACGAAGATCGTGAAAGAAATATAAGTTATTTAGATTTGGGTATTGGGTTAATAATCAAATTGTAATCATTAGCCGTTATTCAAAATCTTATTAAGGGCAGATTTATTAAGTATCTCGAATTTATTAGTATTGAAATTAATAAGGCCTGAATTTTTAAAATCTGTTAAAATCCTGATTGCGCTTTCTTTTGCCATTGCTGACATATCTGCTAGATCTTGCCGTGTAAGTTTGGTTTCAAAATTATCTGATTTATAAATTGATTCTGAAAGATAGATCAAAGTATCTGCCATACGGCCATTCATTTGCCTGTGTGTAATTACTTTGAACTTACTGTAAATCCCAATATGTGCCCTATTACGGTAGGCAATCATTTTTATTGCAAATTTTGAATTATCTAGGATCAATTTTTCAAAAGCACCTATTTCAATAAAATATGCTGTAGTGTCTTCCATTGCTGCAACACTGAAATGATGCTTGTAATCGGTAAGAAAGCCTGGCCCGCAAATAATTTCTCCTGATTGGATTAACTTAAATACAATATTTTTATGATCACCATCCTCAAGAAATATTTTGACCATGCCATTATCAATAACAATGATATGCAACATGGGAGCACCCTGCTTGAAAATGTTTTCACCCTTCGTAAATTCAACAGCAAACTGTATCTCCTCGATTTGCTGCTTTTGCTCAGGTGTAAGAAAACTTAAAATGTTCGTATTCATATCTTGGTTTTGGTTGCCAGAATTCAAGTCCTTAAACTTATGCAAAACTTGATTCTTGATATTTCAAAAACTATTCAAATTTTATGCAAAACAATAAAATATTGTGTTTTATCTGATTATTAATGACTTTTATCAATATTAAAGGTGTTAAAAACATGCTATCATTAATCATATCTCACTTTTCAAAGATAGAAAAAGAATGACTCTTTGTTAGCTTTGTTACAAATAAACTAACAATATTGTTCAAATAAATAATAACTATTATTATGAAAAAAAAATATTTTAATCTATTACTCATTATTGGAGTAGTAATTATGGGATTAATGGTGTCCTGTACAAAAGAGGGGCCAGCAGGACCAGCAGGTGCTGATGGAACAAATGGAACAAATGGATCAGACGGAACAGACGGCGTTGACGGAAACGTCAGTTGTTTAGTTTGTCATACTGCGGTTTATATGGATGCTATTAACGCTTCATTTGCAGAAACTAAGCATTCTTCAGGTTTCTCATTTGGATATGCTGGTACTAGAGATGATTGTGCATATTGCCACTCAGGTGATGGTTTTGTTAATTATACAAGAACAGGTGTATCCATGGCTCCAGCAACTGTAACAGGATTAACATGTGAAACATGTCATGACAATCACTCTAGTTTGGAAGATGGCATACCTGCTCCTATGAGAGCAGTTTCTGCTCCAGGATCTATTATAAATAATTCAATTTATGAGCATGGCCTAGGAAATTTATGTGCTACTTGTCACCAAGCAAGAAGAGCCCCTGATTCTTATTATGGAAGTGAAGATGCTACTTATAATAGAACATTTACTGGTGATGACATTGCTACCTATCAAGCTCATGGAGCCGTTGGTCCTAATGGAACTATGGAACTTGTAGGCGATACATTATTTGTAACATTTGATGTGCCTTTTGCAACTCATACTTATACCAATAGTACTCATGCTGGTCCTCACCACGGTCCTCAAGCAAATATGTTTGCTGCTGATATAGGATCTGTAGTGGGAACACCATTTGATAGAGATCATCATACAGATTGTGCTGGTTGTCACTTAAGTTTAGAAGAAGGTGGTGGTCACACATTTGCTCCAAACATAGCCATGTGTAATGAATGTCACGGTGATGCACTTAATATAGAAGAAGAACAAGCTGCTATTGCTGCTAGAATGCATGCTATAGAAGTTGCTCTTGAGGCAATTGGAGCTATTCACGTTTCTGATGGTGCTGCACATCCAATGTACGCTTCTTTAGAAACAGACCAGTGGAACGCATTTTGGAATTATATGTGTATTGCTGAAGATAAGGCTGATGGTGTTCATAATTTTGGTTATGCTAAGCAATTATTAACTCAGGCTGAATCAGCTTTAGGTTTATAATTTGTAATTAATGAAATCAGAAATCGGATATACTACATAGGTGGTATATCCGATTTTTTTATGGATTTGAAATTAATATTATAAATTGCACTAGAAATGAGAAAATTATTCACAATTCGATAACTGTATTACAGTAATCTGAATTTTTTTATTGTTGTGAATTTTTATAGAATATGGTCAACCATTCTCAGATATATTTTTGAGCAACTCTCTATTTATTATTTTTATGCTTTTTTTGTCGTACTCTATTATTTTCTCATTATGAAATTCATTTAATATTCTCATAACCGGACCCCTTCCCATACTACTTAAGTCAGCAATGTCTGAACTGCTGAGGTTAATTGTAAATGGATTTGACTGATAAATTTCCTTTTCAAGATAAAGTAGTGTTTCAGCAAGTTTACCCGTATTATGCTTT
>Ga0164315_10005173_pt1 | contig 10198 bp, 9 predicted proteins | sample GuaBasSedimGuay6_FD_113737 | JGI IMG/M metagenome (GOLD analysis project Ga0164315, IMG submission 113737) | Subseafloor sediment microbial communities from Guaymas Basin, Gulf of California, Mexico - Guay6, Core 4569-2, 0-3 cm | ecosystem: Environmental > Aquatic > Marine > Hydrothermal vents >... | reverse complement strand
TATCAGCGATCAAACAGCGCCTGTGTTAGATATTTCTTACGATGAAACAAGCCCGACCAATACGGGTATTGTCCATGTCAACTTTGAGGCCAATGAAGCAATTGGTTTAGAAGTTTCTGCAATAACTGTTGTTAACGGTGTTTTAGGGGGTTTTACGGGGAATGGAAGTTCTTGGTCTGGGGAAATAACCCCTTATGGTGACGGGGATATTGTAACATCTGTGGCCGAAGGTACCTATCAGGACGAAGCCGGGAACTGGAACACCGTTTCCGCTTCCGCAAATATAGAAGTCGATTGGACAGCGCCCCAGATCACGATCGAAGGCCCGTCCGTAATTTACAGCGGTGGAACGGCCGAAATGACTTATACCGCCACCGAACCGATCCTTGGTTTTGAAAATACCGACATAGAAGTTGACAATGGGGTTTCTGTCAACTTCACGGGAAATGGGGATTTGTTCAACTCTGTTATTTCGGATGCTGTTCCCGGTACCGTTACCGTTAACATTGCAGAAAACAGTTATACCGACATTGCCGGCAACCTTGCCCTCCCTTCTGATGCGTTTATAATAGATGTCCTGACCGGGACGGTGGAAAACCCCGCGATTAATGGGTTAAAAGTTTATCCGAACCCTGCAACAAGCTTCATTAAAATAGTGTCAGAAGAAGCAATAAAGCTCATCGAACTTTGCCACATGGACGGAACGCTTGCACAAACAGAAACCGCAACACAAAATGGATCCGGTGCCAAACTCGATATTTCCGGTTTGCCCCCCGGGCTTTACATCGTTAAAGTATTTACCGGCACAAAAGTATCCACAACTAAAATATCGAAACGATGAAAATAACAAAAACGAGGTATTTCAACACATCGGGGCCCAATATCCCTGCCGAGCACTACACCCTGGAACGTGCCGGGCTGATAAACGAAGGGGCGGATCTTGTGGCCAACAAGCGTTATTTCACCATATGGGCGCCCCGCCAGACCGGAAAAAGTACCTATTTCAGGCAGTTGTCCGTGAAATTGGAACAGCAAGGTTATAAAGTTGCGCACATAAATTTCGAGAATTATAAAAACGCTTCCCTTGACAGTTTTTTGTATGCTTTAAGTTCAGATCTAAAAACTGCTTGGGGCATCGATCTTTCAAATGAAACGGAAATTTCAAAAGTATTCAGGTTGGTTACAGAAATGAACGACAAAAAATGTGTTTTGATAATCGACGAAGTGGAAGGGATCAACAAAGAATATTTTGGCGAATTTTTGCACTCTATCCGCAACGCCTACCATTCGCGCGAAAGCCACTGCCTTAAAAGTGTGGTCTTTGTGGGTGTTTCCAATATCCTTGGCGTGGTACAGGACAATGCCAGCCCATTTAACATTGCCGACAACCTGGATGTGCCATATTTTACAAAGGGGGAGGTTTTTGAGCTTTTGCACCAGCACGAGACCGAAACAGGGCAATTGTTCGAGGAAAAAGCAAAAGCCAAAATCTATCAGATTACCGCCGGGCAGCCCGGGCTGGTGAACGGTTTTGCAAAGGTGATGGTGGACAGGGGCCGCGACAAGAAGGTTTTGGGTTACAATGATTTCCTGAAAACAGAAGATTGGTATTTGACGGAGGCGATAGATAAAAACCTGTCGAATATCCTGAAAATAGCCGAACAAGAACGTAGGTTCATCGAACGTTTATTGTTCACCGAAGAAAACACCCCTTTCAAAATAAACCGCCCGAGCATAAAGCTGTTGCACGTTAACGGGCTTATCAAAAAAGACAATGAAGGTAATGTTGCCTTTTGGGTGCCCATGTACAAAAAATGTTTACACGACGCCTTTTACCCATACACAAACGGCGAACAAAAAGAAATCGCGGGCGATATCTATGCCCCCTTATTTTTCGATGACCAAGGCAAATTGAAGCTTTCGGCACTGGTCCTGGAATACAAAAAGTATGTTAAAAGACGTAGTTTTAAGGTTTTCCTTGAAAAAGGCGAAAACAAGGAATACAAATCCATTAAAGAGAGTGCCTTGATATACAGTTTTGAAACCTACATCGCCGCATTTATAACACAGACCAATGGGAAAATATACCGTGAAGCGGATACAGGTTTGGGAAAGAGCGATATGATAATCCATATTGAGAGCAGGGAATATTTAATTGAAACGAAAGTTTATTACGGGCACAAGCAATTTGAAACGGGAAAACGGCAATTGGCATACTACGCCAATAGCTTGGGGCTTAACGAAGCAGTATATTTGGTTTTTGTGAAATCCAAAAAACCTTACCCCGAAAGTGTCCGTGAGCAAACAGAAACCATAAGCAGCACTTTGATAACCACTTACTTGGTAGAATATGATGATGGAAAATGGTGATATATAATTTAAATATCATGAAAAACATATTGAAACCACAACGGGTTTGGTGGAATTTGACAGGGGTAAATGGTAAATGAAATTATAAAAAACAATGTCATTGAATACAATAATTGAATTAAAAGATGTAATGGTTTTCCAACGGGAATTACTTGTGCTTTCCAATGTGGATTTACATGTGGATAAGGGTGAGTTTGTATATCTGATAGGGAAAACCGGAAGTGGGAAGAGCAGTATTTTGCAAACCATTTATGCCGATCTGGAATTTAAGGGGGGAACTGGTATGGTGGCCGGATATGATTTAGGGAAAATCAAAAACAAAGAAATTCCGTTTCTGCGCAGGAAACTGGGTATAATATTCCAGGACTTTCAATTGCTAAGCGATCGTTCCGTTACCGAAAACCTTAATTTTGTGATGAAGGCAACCGGTTGGAAGGATAAAAAGAAAATGCAGGAAAGGGTACAGGATGTATTGGAAAAGGTTGGCCTTGGGACCAAAGGCTTTAAAATGCCCCACCAACTTTCTGGTGGCGAACAACAACGGGTAGCAATTGCCCGGGCTTTGGTGAACGATCCTGAAATTATCCTGGCAGATGAGCCCACGGGAAACCTGGATCCAGAGACCTCAAACGGGATTATGAACCTTCTGTTTGAAATCAGCCGGTCAGGACGGTCTGTTTTGATGGCAACCCATAATTATACGTTTTTCAAGGATTTTCCCGCCCGTACCCTTAAATGTGAAGACAGCCATGTGATACCTAACCTGGACAAGCCAGAAATTCCAAAATAGAAAAATTCAAAATCCAAAAAGTATCTAAATAACAAAATCCAATTTGCAATATCTTACCAACGACCGAAGGAAGTCCGTATGGAAAAATACACAGCCTGTCCCGCTTTTTCTGCGGGGAATATTAGAAATAAGATACTAACTAGCACGAGAACACTAAATCGCAAAAAATGAGAAACAAACAAACCCGTCCGTACCGGCACGGACGGATAAATTCCAATGGTTAAAACCCCAATTTTATAAATGTTTGTTCCAAAGTTTCGCATTGGCGTTAACCCTTAATAAAAGAAAAATTGCCAAATCGCACATAATCTGTATATTGCGGGCCACATTAAAAAGTTGGGGAGTAATCATTAAAATATATAATTTTGAAAAAAACCAACTTCCATTTTCATATAATTAGGCAGACTATGAGTCTAAAGGTTTTATCCTGAAAATCATAAAATATAACGAAAACAGTGGGGTTTAAAAACAGGACATTACCAGATGTCAGGTTTCTTCTGGGTTCTAGCCTGAAAGGCTATAATACCATAACTTGGGGCATCGCCCCGAGTAGAAGGGCCAATAAAAATAAGCCTGTCCGCGTGTCGCCGAAGCTTTAGCGGAGGCACAAAGGCTTAAACAAAAACTAAAATCATGGGACAATCATTATCACAACTCTATGTACACCTTACTTTTGGGACAAAAGAAAGATACCCTTTCATTTCAAGGGAAATTGAACCACAATTGCATTCCTATATGGGAGGGATACTGAAAAACAAAGAAAGCCCGGCATTAAAAATCAATTCAGTGCCAGACCATATTCATATTTTGTTCCGGTTGTCAAAAAATAATGCACTTGCAAAAATAGTTGAAGTAGTTAAGAAAGAAAGCTCTAAATGGCTGAAGACAAAAGGTATAACCGGATTTACATGGCAAATTGGTTATGGGGCGTTTTCCGTAAGTAGCTCAAAAGTAGAGACAGTAATACAGTATATCTCAAATCAAAAACAACATCATAAAACTAAAACATATAAAGAAGAGCTTGAAGAGTTCATTAGGGAATATGATATAATTGAGTATGATGAAAAATACTTTTGGATATGATTCTATTTTAGCCTTTCAGGCTAATATTGGAGGGTATTTATTTGCTTGGGGCGATGCCCCAAGTTTTGATATAAAGGCTTTCAGCCTTAGTTGTATTAACAATCTGGGAAGGTGGATTTTTGCTTAGTCCCCATAAAATGAATGTGATCCTATATTGCATCTTATTTTAGGATGTGCTTTATGCATACAAATAATCTATTGTAGATATTGCAATAAAAGGTGCAGGGCACCGATAACATTTGTAGATAAAAATATAATAATCAACAAAGGTGCAGAGCACCAAAACATTATTGATATTGATATTGTAGGTTTCTCCCTTGCGTGTGGGATGCCTTTCGGGAGATAAATATTGCCACAACTGGTTTTGCAGCCCTGCCGCCCGACTTTGTCATTTAGGCGGGTCTGCCGCTTTTAGCATGAAGTTAACGCCAGTGCGAAATTTCGGGATTAACCATTTGTTATTGATAATTATTGGATTTTTTAGTATTGATTAACCTAATTCTAAAATAAATGAAAGACCAACGAGTAAAAGGAATTATTTACGCCTCCATTACAGCCTTGATGTGGGGTTTTTTGGCAATAGCCCTAAAGGTGGCTGCCGGGATTATGGACCCAGTTACCATTGTCTGGTTCCGTTTCGTGGTTGCTTTTTCTATATTGTTTCTATATTTCCTTTTTAGCAAACCATCTGAATTAAAGATTTTTAAAAAGCCCCCGATCTTTTTGGTTGTTGCATCAATAGCACTGGGGATAAATTACCTTGCTTTCCTTTATGGGGTCGAACTCACAACACCAAGCACCGCACAAGTGATTATCCAGATTGGCCCAATTTTCCTTGGTTTTGTTGGCTTGATCTTTTTTAAAGAGAAAATCAGTATGCGGCAAGGTGTCGGTTTTATGATTGCAGGGACAGGGCTGTTTTTGTTTTATCGCGAAAGCCTATCAAAAATTACGGGAGAAGAGGCCATGTTTAATATGGGGGTCCTTTGGGTTGTGGTAGCTGCAATGGCTTGGGTTATTTATTCTGCTTTCCAAAAGACGCTTGTGAAATCTTATTCGCCATGGCAACTGAACCTGTTTTTGTTTGCGTTGCCAATTGCGCTTTTTCTCCCTTTTATTAAACTATCTGGTTTTTTGTCCCTATCTCTCCCTGAATGGGGATTGCTTGTTTATCTTGGGCTAAATACCCTGATCGCTTATGGATGCCTTGCCCTTGCCTTTAAGTATTTAGAGGCCAATAAAATAAGTATGATCGTCACCATGAACCCAATAATTACATTTATTCTTATGGGGATACTTGCTTACCTCGAGGTAACCTGGATAGTACCTGATGTGTTGACTTTTAACGGGGTAATTGCAGCCGTATTGGTAATTGGTGGGGCAATTATGGCCGTTGCTTTTGCCAAACCGTCAAAGAAAAAGGAAGTTGGCGAATTGATCCCGACAAAAAAAAGTGATGGTTGAAAATAGGGAAAATGTGTTTGGGGCAGTAAGTCCAAAACATAGCCACAAAAGTCAAGAAAATGCTAAATTATTAAATTGGAAGTATATGAGACATATTTGGTTTATTGAAATACTGATATTTATAACGGTATTTAGCCTTGATCCATCACAGGCGCAGGAATTGGACCCTGTTTTAAAAAAGCTCTCCCAGGAATATCATTTTACATATAAAAAAATGACAACGGATACTTTTTTCACTGAAAAATATTTGTTGGAAATAGAACAACCTTTGGATCATAACAATTTAGATGGCAAAACATTTACCCAACAGGTTTTTCTTTCACATAATGGGATCGACAACCCAGTTGTTTTTATTACAGAAGGCTATGCGGCCGATTATGCTGAAAACTCCAGGTATTTGCATGAGCTGTCACCAATATTGAATGCAAACCAGGTTTGTGTGGAACATCGTTATTTTGGGGAGTCTGTTCCTGACCCTTTGGATTGGTCAAAGCTCACAGTTTCTAATTCAGCTACGGATCATCACCGGATTGTTGAAATACTGAAGAAAATATATCATGGTAAATGGCTGAGTACCGGGATTAGCAAAGGGGGGCAAACAAGCATGTTTTACCGATGTTTTTATCCTGGGGATGTGGACGTGAGCGTTCCATATGTGGCTCCTTTGAATTTTTCGATTGAAGATAAACGCGCTTATCATTTCCTAAATACTGTGGGCGATTCTGTTTGTCGTTCACAAGTTTTGGGTTTTCAATTGGAACTGCTACGAAATAAAGATATTTATTTGCCAGCTTTTGAAAAATTGGCAACAAAAAAGAATTTGCACTACAGAATGGGGGTGGAGAAGGGATTTGAACTAAGTGTGTTTGAATATTCTTTTTCCTTTTGGCAATGGGGCACCATCAATTGTGACATGATCCCATCTAATGGCACGCCTTACCAAATGATAAAACACCTTGACAGGGTGGCTTCAATTGATTGGGTTTCCGATAAAGGGATATCTGCTTACCAGGCATTTTTTTACCAGGCCCTTGCCGAAATTGGTTTTTATGGTTATGATATTACACCATTTAAGGAATATGTTTCATTTAATAAAAACCCTACATTTGATTTTACGGCACCAGAAGGGCTAGATGTGGAATACGATCCTGTTGTGATGCAGGAAGTGGATTGTTTTATCAGGCATAAAGCGGAGAATATGTTGTTTATTTATGGTGAAAATGATCCCTGGTCATCTACAGCAGTGGATTTGAGCTATTCAAACAATTGTTTGAAAGTTGTGAAACGGGGAGGCAGCCATGTTACCCGTATTGGGAATTTGCCTGATGAGCAAAAAGAATTGGTGATCGGTACTTTAAGGAAATGGATGGGATTGGAAAATGATTTTTAGTAAAACAACCTATAACGCACAACTCCTAACCCCTAACTTTTTAAACTGCAATCAATATTTCAGAAAGCTTGTCAATGTCCACAGGTTTTGTGAGATAACTGTTCATGCCGGCCTTAAAGCTCTTTTCTTCATAATCTTTTAATGCATGGGCCGTAAGCGCAATAATTGGAATGTCTGGATTTATAATGTTTTTCTTTCCCAACCGAATGGCAATAGTGGCTTCTATACCATCCATTTTGGGCATTTCAATATCCATCAGAATGGCATCAAACTCTTCTTTAGTTAGTATTTCTATCGCTTCCAATCCATTGTTCACAACCTTTGAAGTGTGCCCTAAACGTTTTAAAAAGGCAGCAACAACCTGAGCATTCAGGAAATTATCTTCTGCAACAAGGATGTGCATCGGTTTCTTCTTGTCAGTAATTGCTTTTAAATCTTTGGATACCTTCTTTTTGTTCTCTTTTAGTATAACGTTAAAGCTGAAAGTGCTTCCAGAACCTTTTTTACTTTTGACCCAAATGTCCCCATCCATCATTTCAATAAAATGTTTACTAAGGGTCAACCCTAAACCTGCACCTCCGTATTTCCTGCTTGACGAGCCATCTGCCTGTGTGAAACCTTTGAAAATCAGTTTTTGTTTTAATTGTGATATTCCAATGCCCGTATCTTTTACGTCGATGCGAAGTTTGACTTTTTCTTCTTTTGCAATAATTTCATCAACTTTAATAGAAACAGATACTTCTCCTTCTTCAGTGAATTTTAAGCCATTGCCAATAAGGTTGTAAAGAACCTGCCTAACTGCGTCAGCGTCGCCCGTGTAGTATTTGGGGATTGTGTTTTCTTTGTTAAAGCTTAGTTTTATGTTTTTGCTATCTGCATCAAGATAGAAAGCATTAATAACAGATTCTATCAATTTATTTAGGTCAAATGTCTCTTTTTTAAGCTCGTAATTACCACCTTCAATTTGGGAATAATCAAGTATATCTTTTATAAGGGCCAACAAATGGGCAGAAGAATCTTTTACCCTGGTAAGGTTTTCCTGATGGATTTTATCAATATTTGATTTAATTGTCAGGTCACAAAATCCAATAATGGCATTTATAGGTGTCCGCACTTCATGGCTGATAGTTGCAAGGAAATTGTTTTTTGCCTCGTTTGCCAGCTCCGCTTGCTCCTGGGCTATTTTTCTCCTTTCGTTTTCCTGGCGCAACCTTCTTGTCCGCTCTTCCACACGTCTCTCCAGATCAGCATTTTGTTCCAAAAGTTCTTTGTGGTTTTTCATCTTTCTCCTGAACCTGCTCAGGATAACAAGTACGGTAATACTGATGAGCAATGAAATTAGGATAATATAATTACGTAAATTGCTTTTTTTTGTGGAAACCAATGCGTTTTCTTTTTGTTCGATGGTCGCCAATTGTTCTTTCTCCTTTTCGGTATGTTGCAATTGGAGCATAAGCAAGCGGTTTCTTGATTCCTGATTGTCAAGTGAATCTTTGAGGCGTGTAAATTCCTTATGGATTTCGAATGCTTTTTTAAAATTGCCCAACAGGGAATAAGTTTCCGCTAAATTTTGAAGGTCTTCTTTAACTACCCGGAGCAATTGGATTTTTGTTGCAATTAGTTTACTTTCGTTAAAGTCCTTTATGGCTTTTGAATAATTCCCCTTTTTTTTATAAGTGATCCCCCTGTTTTTCAATACAATGGCAATCATATTCTGGTCGCCGGCCAATTGATTGTTTTTGAGGGATTGTTTATAGTATTCCAGGGCTTTATCGTATTCGCCCATATTCCTATATGCATTTCCAATATTGTTTGTAATGCCAGATGCCGCTTCGGCCATTATGCCTTGATCTTCAGTAATTTTCTTGGCCTCATTGTAAAAGGAAAGGGCTTTTTTGTTTTCATTATCATACCAATGTATATTTCCGATGGAAACCAATGCATTTGTCAATTCATTATTGAAATTATTTTCCCTGCAAATGGTTAAGGCTTTGTTGTAATATTCCAGGGCCTTTTCTGAATCGCCAAGGTTTCGGTAAACTACACCAATATTTATAAGGGAGGATGCAACACCCTCCTTGTCATTAATTTCAGTAAAAATATTAAGTGCCAGTTTATGATAATCAAGGGCTTCTGAGAAATCCCCAAAAAACCTGTTCAGCCTTCCCAGGCTGTTTGAAGTTTTTGCTATCATCTCCTTGTCAGAAAGCTGTATGGCTTTTTTATGGGCAGATAATAAATTTTCCAGTGATTTTATGTTTTCGCCCATCGCCCGGTAGCTTTCCCCAATATTGTATAGTGATTTTGCTTCTTGGGTTGCCGCATTTTTTTTAATAGATAGGTTTAGGGCTTCAGTAGCAAGTTCCAGGGCTTTTTGCGGTTCGCTATTCTGATATGAACTAGAAAGGTTGTTGAGTATTTCAATTTTTTCGACCCCAATATGGTTTTCCAAATCCACAATTGTTGTATCATCTCTTTTTCCTAAAATCATTAAAGGAAAAAAAGCTAAAACAATAATTAAATTCAAATTTATTTGTCTTGAAATAATTCTCAAAATGACCTTGATTTATTATGAGTTAAGATAATTTGCTCTTGATAATTTTGTAAACGCTTTTTCAATTTGCATTTTTATACGCATAAACTTTAATAAAGGTTGTTAAATATGTAATTATTTTGCATTTGACGGAAAATCAGCCTGTTATGTTTATTTAAATTTTATGTTACACAATTTTTTTCTTAATGGTTTTTTTATCTAATTTTGCAGCCGTTTTTACGGGTTTGATATAAATCAGTTTTATCAAACCATGAGTGTTAATTTGGTCCAGTAGCTCAGCTGGATAGAGCAACAGCCTTCTAAGCTGTGGGTCCCAGGTTCGAATCCTGGCTGGATCACAAAAACCCCCTTTTTAGGGGGTTTTTTATTATTATTTTTATTCTGGTACTTGCGATTCTTTCTCAAAATTAATCAGCCAATAACCATCCTTGTCGTTGTTTTCTATTTGGGTATCGAGGTTATAGTCCCCAGAAAAATATCCGCTTTCCCCGGCCTGTATTTCCCAAGAAACAGTTTTGTCGTTATTGTCAACTATCCCATCAGCATC
>Ga0164315_10005172_pt1 | contig 10198 bp, 11 predicted proteins | sample GuaBasSedimGuay6_FD_113737 | JGI IMG/M metagenome (GOLD analysis project Ga0164315, IMG submission 113737) | Subseafloor sediment microbial communities from Guaymas Basin, Gulf of California, Mexico - Guay6, Core 4569-2, 0-3 cm | ecosystem: Environmental > Aquatic > Marine > Hydrothermal vents... | reverse complement strand
GTACTATGTATCTTTTAAAAAAAACACTCATATTACTCCCGTTCTTAAATGCTAAATATACTTATTTCCTAGACATTAGTAGGATTAATTCTATTATTCTCGATGAATACCCAATCTCATTATCATACCATCCAATTATTTTCACCATTTTCCCTATTACAGATGTCATTTCAGAATCAAAAATACATGAATGGGGATTACCAATAATATCAACCGAGACAATTGGGTCTTTAGTGTACTGGAGGATACCTTTGTAATTGGTTTCAGATGCTTTTTTGAATAGTTCATTAATTGACTGTATACTCACTTCTTTTTTCACATTTATCGTTATATCAGATAAAGACCCATTAGGAACAGGAACTCGTATTCCACAACCCCCAATAACTGACTCTAAATCTGGAAAAATCTTGGTTAATGCCTTTGCAGCCCCTGTTGTTGTTGGTACAATAGACTGACTTGCAGCACGAGATCTTCGCAAATCTCTATGTGGTTGATCATGTAAACTTTGATCTGTTGTATAGGAATGTACGGTAGTGATATAAGCTTGATCAATTCCACAAAATTCTTTTATAATCTGCAACATAGGTGCCGCATTGTTGGTAGTACAAGAGGCATTTGATACAATTGTGTCCTCTGGAGTTAAAATAGTTGAATTAACACCTAATACAACCATTTTAATAGAATCATCTTGCGGAGGAACAGAAAGAATAACCTTCTTTGCACCATTTTTAATATGATGCTGTAGGCCTTCTCTTGTTTTAAATTTTCCAGTACATTCAATTACAATATCAAGATCTCCCCAATTTATAGTCTCTATATTTTTGTTTGAAGAAAAACGAACAGAATTTCCGGAAACAATAATTTCATTTTCTGAATAACTGATATCTTTATTCAAAACACCATGAATACTATCGTATTTTAATAAATGGCTAAGGGTTTTTGAATCTGAAAGGTCATTAATGGCCACTACTTTAATAGTTGGATGATCTTGAAGCAAACGGAATAGTGTTCTTCCAATTCTGCCAAACCCGTTAATACCAATTTTTATAGTCTTTTCCATAATTACTGACATTTAGCTAAGGTGTTTTTGTGCTTTATATGAAGATCTTACTAAAGCACCACTTTCCACATGTCGAAAGCCCATTTCTAATCCAATTTTTTCATATTCCTTAAATTGATCAGGTGTTATAAACTCTTTTACAGATAAATGTTTTTTTGATGGCTGTAGGTATTGACCAATCGTTATAATATCCAGATTAACATCACGAAGATCCTCCATAGTTTGCAATATTTCCTCTTTAGTTTCACCTAAACCTAGCATAATTCCACTTTTTGTTCGGGCAGTTCCTTGATCTTTTAAATATTTTAAAACTTCCAGACTGCGTTCGTATTTTGCTTGAATTCTCACTTCCCTAGAAAGACGTTTAACTGTTTCCATATTATGAGATATTATTTCAGGCTTTACTGCTAAAAGACGATCAATATTTCTGGTGACACCTTGAAAATCTGGAATGAGTGTTTCTAATGTTGTTTCAGGATTCATCCTTCTTATGGCTTTTACTGTTTCTGCCCATAGTATCGATCCCATATCTTTTAAGTCATCACGATCTACCGATGTAATCACCGCATGTTTAATATTCATGAGTTTTATGGATCGCGCAACTTTTTCAGGTTCATCCCAATCCACCGTGTTGGGTCTCCCTGTTATTACACCACAAAATCCACAGGATCGGGTGCAAATATTACCAAGGATCATAAAAGTTGCAGTTCCTTCAGTCCAGCATTCCCCCATATTTGGGCAACTCCCCGAGGTGCAAATGGTATTGAGTTTGTATTTATCAACAATACCCCTTAATTCGGTGTACTTTTTACCGGTTGGGAGTTTTACCCTTAACCATTTTGGTTTGGGGGTATACTGTTTTTTTTCTGTAGTTTTTGTAGTCATAAATCCTGACAAATATACAAAGATAAGCCTTAAACTATTTTATTAATATCTTAAATAGCATGGAGGGATTATATTATAGTGTACCTATATACCATACGCTAAAAGCCAGTAATATAGCAATACTTACCAAGCTGTAAAACCTTAAAAAAATGAAAATTTAAGGTTGTTTCTTATCATTTGGCAGTAAGTTGACCTGAAAAGGATTGAACTAATAATTTATCTATATTTAAAAGAACTTTAAAAAGAATACCAAAATGTAAAATAACAAATACTTAAAGAAAAAATAGAAACTTGTTACTTTTCATTTTTAATAAAATCCTACTTATTAATAATCTTACTTATTCTCAAGTAGTTTTTTCTTCCAAGCGTTTGCCAATAAACAATGATGAACATAGGAGTCACTAGAGCTAGACCTAAATAATTAGAAATAACATCAAACATTTTTAAAACTAATCCTCCAAAAAAACAAGCATAAATAAATATAAGAAGTCCATTTTGAACTTGACTAGTAACCTTTATTTTAGTTTCACCTTTTAATGTTGATTCGTCAAGCTTCAATTTGTTTGAAGAATTATTATTAACTTTTATTTCAATTACAGATGAATCATTATTAACTATTATCTTCTTCTCCTTATCGCTTGGCTCTATATAGTCTACAAAATTATTATCTATAAAAACTTTTAACGGTCTCACTCTAATTAAATAATTATTTTCTCTTATTATCGTTATTTCTGCCATCTTTAGTTTTTATATTATTATTGTGCTTGGCTTTGGCAATAAAGACCTGAAACATAAGCCTCTCCTCCAATAGCTAAAGCAATTCCTGCACCTACTCCAGTCCGCCAAGATACTACTCCAAAAAGTATTCCTACCCCACCAAGTACTGTAGCCATTTGGTTTAATTCTAATATTTCCATAAAAAACATTATTAATTCATCTACTCTATCTAAAGCTTTTCGGTTTACACCTCTCTTACAAAAAAACAACAAATCATTTAATGCCACTAACCCAAAAGTAATAAGCGGGGCTAAATATGAATAACTGCTATGTTTCAATATACAATTGAATTAATAAAGATTAAATAGAGTTTACTGGAATAGATATACAAGAAATTTATTTGATGGAATATGTTACTAATTGATTACTATTTTGGGTAAATAAATAGAAGTTTTAGCCTTTGGTTTTTATCAGGTGAAATCCAAATTAACGACTACAATAAATCTATATTTTTATAGTGTACTGAGATACCAAACACTAAAAGCTAACAATATGACAATGCTTACAATACTATAAAATTTTAAAAATTTAGAAGGCCTTGCTTTCTTAGGAGTATGCTTCCCAGCAAGCAATTTATAATTGAAAATAGCATAAAATGGAGCCGTTAAAAATGATAAAATGGTTGCGATCTTTATAAGTAAGCCCATTTCAGAAATAAAGAAGAAAAATATAGATAGTGTTCCTGCAACTAATATTCCTAACCAGACTAAATACCCTTTTTTGAATTTTTTACCAGTAATAATTTCAAAGCTTTTATACATCACTCTAGGGGAAGCATCAAGAGTTGTTAATGTAGTACTGAACATAGTGGTTAATGCTGCGATTCCAATTATTATTTTTGCCCCATCTCCTAAGCTATGAGCATACATATTAATAAGTTGATTTGCAAATTCTCCTCCTTTTGACGAGAAATGTTCTCCACTTTCAAACATCACCAATGCTCCTAATGAAAGAAACCCAATAGCAAGTATGATGGTAGTAATATAGCCTACATTAAAATCGAATCTGGATTGTTGGATAGTTATACTTGGGTCCAATTTCTTTTTTTCGACGGTCCAAACAGAATGCCAGATAGAAATATCTAATGGAGCGGGCATCCATCCCATAAAAGCTATTAAAAATGCAATTGACAAAGAATCGGAAGGCAGCAGTTGTGTAAAATCAATTGTAACAGTTGGTTTTACAGCAAGTGCCACAGCTATTATGGTACTTATGGTAAGGCCTAAGACAATTATTTTCATTAATGAATCGAGTATTTTATAGCGCCCGATTATTAAAATTAATACACAAATACCCGTAATAATTGCTGTCCAGAACACTAAAGAACTCCCTCCAAAAAGAGAGGAAGCTATTCCAGCGGTTACTATGGTTACAGCTGTTTGAATAGTAAACATAGAAGCAAAAGTGATGACGATATAGGCTATTAATACCCATTTACTCATTTTATGATATCCTTCTAATAAACTTTCTCCTGTAGCAGCAGCATAACGGGGACCAAATTGAAAAAAAGGATATTTCACTAAATTGATAAGAAGTAAGGCCCAAAGTAAACCAAAACCAAAATCGGCGCCTGCTCTGGTGGATTGTACCAGGTGGGATACACCTATAGCTGCACCAGCAAATAGGAATCCGGGCCCCAGTTTTTTAATAGATAATTTCAATGATTATGGTTTTCAGTAATAATATCTGCCAACAATTTTCGGGCCCTTAATAATCTAACTTTCACATTATTAAGAGACTCATCCAATTCTTCAGAAATTTCCAGATAAGACATCTCCTGAAAGTAACGCAAATTTATTACATCCTGATAATGAGGCTTTAATTGTTTGATGAATTGTAGCAATTCAGTAAGGTTTTGTTTTGTAATCAATTTATCTTCAGGTGTAGGGGAATCATCCGGAATTCTTTTTAAATGATCATCTGAAGCATCAGTAGATTGTAAATGAATGGCAGCATTTTTCTTCCTGCTTTTATCTATCTGAATATTTTTGGAAATTGCAATCAGCCAGGTTCTAAAGACATATTTTTCATTGAAAGTATCGATCTTATCAAATGCTTTAGAAAAGCTTTCAATAGTAATATCTTCAGCATCATATTCATTCTTAACTCTTTTTAACTGAAATCGGTATACATCATTCCAAAAGTGATCCAGCAAGAATTTAAAAGAAGACTGAGAGCCTTTTTTAGCTTTTTGAATATGATTTTCTATGTCCTTTTTTTTTATTTCCACGAAGTTGGTTTTGAAATGGTATTGGAAATAAAGATACTCATTTGTATGAATAATAAAAATAATTCCCAAAATGGAAGTAAAAGAATGAGATCCTTTTGTTCCAATTTTTTGGCAGCACTACCAATAATTAGATAGTGAATTATAAATCTGAAACCAATTAGAATCAATGGTAACTTCCAATCCAGAAAAATGATTGAGATGATAGCCAATACCCAGAATAATACCTGAGAGCTAGCATATAAACCCAATAAGAATTTATGTTTGAACTGATAATGTTTAGCCGTTGTTAGGTGTCTTTTTTTCTGAAGAAACCATCCCTTCCAAGTTTTTTTTGGGATAGATTTTGTAAACGAATCCTTTGAAAAACATAGGGCAGTATTTTTCTTTGTTGCCACTTGGTTTACAAACAGATCATCATCTCCTGAAGGAATTTTTATATGCGAAGTAAAGCCATTAGTGTCAAAAAAAAGCTTCCGAGTATATCCAAGATTTCTCCCAACACCCATATAAGGTATTCCTGCTTTGGCATACGAAAAATACTGTATTGCTGTGAGAAGTGTTTCAAAACGAATTAATTTATTTAATAAACCAGACTTTTTCTGATAGCCCCCAAATCCTAATACTAATTGCTTTTCTTTTGTGAAGTTAGCCGTCATTTCTTCTAACCATTTGTTTGAAGCGGGTTTACAGTCGGCATCTGTAAATATCATTCGTTCATGCTTAGCTTTTTTAATTCCCAGAGTCAGTGCATATTTTTTACTCCCCCAAAAAGCTTCATTATTTTCAACATCAACAATTTTTATACAAGAATGTTTTTTTGCAAAAGACTCCATGACCTCCAATGAATGATCCGATGATGCATCATTGATTAATATAATTTCAAAATCGGGATATTCTTGATCTAACCAAAAAGGAATATGTGTTTTTAAATTTTTCGCTTCATTTTTTGCGCAAATAATCAAAGAAACAGGAAAGGATTCTGACTTTTCTTTAGTAGAAGAATTTGAAAATAAGAAAACAGAAAACAAAAAATAAAAGCCGCAATTAATTAGTACTACTATGGCAAATATATAAAGTAGTACCATCAAAAGTTCAATTATTTAGTATGCTCTTCAGTACAAGAATCAAATTGATCTGGTGCTTTTCCACAAAAACCACAAGATTCTCCTTCCTTATTTAAAAAAGGGCTTTGACTAGCACAGGTTCCAGCAAATTTACCATCTTTTTTCGCCCATATTTTTATTGCAATTCCAGCAACAGCGATTAGTAATAATACGATTGTTATCAATAAAATTTTCATAGCAAATAATTAAAGTGCAAAAGTACAATCTTTATTGCTGTTGTCTACTCAATTTTTGTAATTTTGGTGAGAATTATAATAATATATTATGAAATATTTGTTTCCAACTTTTTTTATTTTCAGCTTTATAATGATTCTTACATCCTGTAAAGGTGATAAAAAAGAAACTCTAGATAAAGCAACAGATTCTGTAGAAGAAAAAATTGAAGTTATTGATACAATTCCAAAAACACGTACCTTAACTGTTGATGATAGAAATGAAGCAAGCGCATTATTAACAAATTTGATGTTGACAATTGAAGCAAAGAATTTTGTGAGTTTAATGGTAAGTGCAGGATTAACCAATAGACTTTTTTTAGAAAAGGGACCTTTTACTGTTTTCACTCCTTCTTATATTGCTTTTGAAAAGATTCCAAAAGAAAAAATGAAAGTTTTATTGGATTTCAAAAATAAAAAGGATCTTAAAACTTTAATTAATTCTCATATTATTAAAGGAAATTTTGATACAGCCACCTTAAAAAATTCAATTGATGAAAATGGCGGCACATTTACTTTTAAAGCAATCTCTGGAGCAACACTTAGCGCTTCATTAAATGGAGATAAAATTGTAATTAAAGATAAAAATGGTATTGCTGCTCAATTAGAAGAAAGCGATGTAATTTGTTCCAATGGTGTTTTTCATCTAATGAGTGCTGTACTCGGGTTGGATTAAATAATATTAACCTCTGGCTCGATAGTAATACCAAAAAGATCTTTAACTTTTTTCTGAATTTCATTAGCCAATTCCAGTATTTCTTTCCCACTTGCTTCTCCATGGTTAACCAACACTAAGGCCTGTTTATCATGCACTCCAGCATCACCAATTCGTTGCCCCTTAAATCCTGCTTTTTCAATGAGCCACCCAGCTGGTATTTTTATATCTGTATCTGAAATTCTATAAAAAGGAGCTTTGGGGTTTTGAATGATAAACTTTTTAAATAAAGTTAAATTTACGATAGGGTTTTTAAAGAAACTCCCACTGTTACCTAATATTTTAGGATCAGGCAGCTTTGATTGCCTTATTTTTATGATTGTTTCTGAAATATCTTTCAGGCTCGGATCAGTAATGTTATTTTCAATTAATAATTTCTGAATAGCACCGTAGTCAATTTTCTTTTTATGATTGTTTTTAGTTAATTTTAAAGTTACCTGAATGATAATATAATTTCCTTTTTCTTTATTTTTAAAAATGGACTTTCGATATCCAAAATGACATTCTTTTTTTGAAAATTCTCTTTCTGTTAGATCACTTGTTGAAATCGTTAAGCAACTTTCAAAAACATCTTTTAATTCAACTCCATAAGCACCTATATTTTGAATAGGAGCCGTACCCACATTCCCAGGGATAAGGGAAAGATTTTCAATCCCTCCAAAATCGTTTTCCAAACAATAATCAACAAGTTCATGCCAATTCTCTCCCGCCATTACTTGTAAATAAACATGATTTTGATCTTCTTTGAGAATTTGAATTCCTTTTAGGTCAATGTGAATAACCAAGCCATCAATATTTTTTGTAAATAGCAGATTACTGCCACCTCCCAATATGAATTTATTTTTGTGAAGACCACTGTTTAGAACTTCTTCGAGCTCTTGGCGATTAGTGACCGAAATAAAATATCGAGCCTTACAATCTATTCCAAATGTATTATAATGTTTTAAAGATTTGTTTTCTTCTATATGCATTAATCGGTATATTGTTCTAGGGCAGCTTTTAATATTTCAACTGCTTTAATTAGATCTTCTTTTTTTAATACATAAGCAATTCGAATTTGATTTAAGCCCACACCAGGTGAGGAATAAAACCCCGCAGCTGGAGCAACCATAATCGTTTCATCATGAAGGTCAAAATCTTCCAAAAGCCATTGTGCGAATGCATCACTATTTTTAATTGGGAGTTCCACGATACAGTAAAAGGCTCCCTTTGGGATACCAACTTTTACTCCGGGAATATCCTGTAAATGCTGTACTAATGTGTTTCTGCGCTCTTTATATTCAACGATCACTTCATCAAAATAACTTTGTGGTGTCTCTAAAGCGGCTTCACTGGCAATTTGTGCAAATGTAGGAGGGCTTAATCTAGCTTGGGCAAATTTTAGGGCAGTAGCAATAACCTCTTTGTTTTTTGAAACCAGACAACCAATTCGTGCACCACACATGCTATATCGTTTTGAAACAGAATCGATAATAATTCCATTTTGAGAAAGACACTCTTCTTGAAGAATTGAATAATGCTCCTCTCCATCGTAGATAAATTCGCGATAGACTTCATCAGCGACTAAAAATAAATCGTGTTTGATAACAATGGAAGCTAACTTTTGTATTTCATCTTTAGAATAAAGATATCCGGTTGGATTCCCAGGATTACAAATTATTATGGCTTTGGTTTTTGGACTTATCAGTTTTTCAAATTCTGAAATTGGTGGAAGCGCAAAATTATCTTCAATTTTTGAGATCACTGGAACGATTTGTACTCCAGATGCTGTTGCAAATCCGTTATAATTAGCATAAAAAGGTTCCGGAATAATAATTTCATCACCATAATCTGTTATGCTTCCCATAGCAAATAATAAGGCTTCACTTCCGCCAGTAGTGACAATAATATCATTTGCTCCCACAGGAATATTATTTTTATGATAATACTGAGCAATTTTTTCGCGATATTCCTGAGAGCCTTCAGAACGAGAGTATGCAATGATGCTTAAATTGTTATTGCTAACAGCATCTAAGGCAACCTGTGGAGATTTAATGTCGGGTTGTCCAATATTTAAATGATAAACTTTTTTATTTGCCTTATAGGCTTTTTCAGCAAATGGAACCAACTTTCTTATTGGAGATTCCGGCATGTTCTTTCCTTTTCTTGATATGGACGGCATAGTATTTGAATTTATTAGCAAAGTTGCAAAATATTTCTTAAAACGTACCCTTAATTATAGCACTTTTGGTATTTTTATGAACCTGATTATATTGAAAACAACAATAAAAATAAATCGCTTCCTTTTTCTTTTAAGTATTCTTTTCTGTTTGGTCATAAAAGGATATTCTCAAGACGGTTTTTCCCTACCCAAAAATATTGATAAAGATAACATTAAGTTCAAGTTAATCAATAACTTAGTGGTAATTCCTATTGAAGTTAACGGTACTACACTTACTTTTTTATTGGATACAGGTGTGAGTTCAACGATTATGTTTAGCTTATCTGAAGTAGATTCCCTCCAACTCAATAATACCGAAACGATAAAACTTAGAGGATTGGGAAAAGGTGGAAGTATATCAGCTTTGAAGAGTAAAGATAATATTCTAAAAATTGGAGAAGCTGCCGATTACCATCATACCGTTTTTGTAATATTTGATAAATCCCTAAATCTTTCAACAAGAATGGGAATACCTATACATGGGATTGTAGGGTACGAATTTTTTAAAAATCTTATAGTAAAAACAAATTATAAATTAAAAAAAATAACCTTTTCTAAGCCAGATACTTATAAACCGAAAAAATGTAAAAAATGTGAAGTATTCAATTTGACCTTCAAAAATAAAAAGGCTTATTTAAAAATGTATGCTAGTACCTCCAAGAATTCTGATAAAAAGGAAGAAGTATTTTTATTATTAGACTCTGGATCTAGTGATGCTATTTGGTTATTTGATGATACAGAATTTGTGAAAGATCCACTATTTAAATCGTTTGACGATTTTCTAGGTGAAGGATTGAGTGGGAGTATTTTTGGAAAACGATCAAAATTATCATCGCTAGAAATAGGAAGTTTTAAGTTTAAAAATGTAAAAGTTGCTTTTCCAGATAAAGCATCATTAGAAAACATTAAAATATTTGAAAAGCGAAATGGAAGTATAGGGGGCGATGTATTGAAACGGTTTACCATGATCTTGGATTACCCTAACAGAAAGATAT
>Ga0164315_10005169_pt1 | contig 10200 bp, 7 predicted proteins | sample GuaBasSedimGuay6_FD_113737 | JGI IMG/M metagenome (GOLD analysis project Ga0164315, IMG submission 113737) | Subseafloor sediment microbial communities from Guaymas Basin, Gulf of California, Mexico - Guay6, Core 4569-2, 0-3 cm | ecosystem: Environmental > Aquatic > Marine > Hydrothermal vents >... | reverse complement strand
AAGGGTCTCTTCCAGTGGTAAATTGCCATAGGTATAAAAATAGGCATTGGATGGATGATAATACCTGGCATGGAAATCTTTAAGGTCCTCCCAGGTAAGCTTAGGGATGTCAGAAGGCTCGCCGCCCGAGGTGTTCCGGTAGGTCGTATCCGGATAAAGGGCACAAAGAAGAGATCTTCCTAACACCTGACTGGGTGAGGACATGGCACCCTTCATCTCATTATAGACAACCCCTTTGTATTCAAGTTCAATGTTCTCACCCTCAGTTTTAAGAATTTCCAGTCGATGGCCTTCCTGCTTGAAGCTTAATTCATCAATTCGTGGGAAAAAGGCGGCATCAAGGTAGACACTCATCAGGTTGTAATAATCTTTTGGATTTTGGGTGGAAAAAGGATACATGGTCCAGTCAGAGGCTGTAAAGGCATTCATAAACGTCGACAGACTTCTTTTAATCATGGAAAAAAACGGGTCGCGGACATTGAATTTTTTTGATCCGCATAACACGGTATGTTCAAGAATATGAGCGACACCGGAAGAATCGGTTGGAACCGTTCTAAAAAAAACACCAAAGGTATTTTCCTTATCCTTATTTAAAATGTGAATATGCCGGGTTTTTGTTTTTATGTGTGTCAGTTGAATCATTTGTGAATCAATGGTTTCAAGTGGCGTAATTTTATTGATGGTATATCCGCAGATTTCCTGTCCCTGTTCAAATGAAATGTTTTCCATACCCTGATTTTTCCTTTACACTTTTTTGTATATGCCGCGTTTTACCCGTTTAATCCGTTTTATCTTATCCAGTCTGAAAATAATATTTCTCAGTTTTTTTTCCTCAAATTTTGTAGCTGCCTTAATCGTTTTAAAATTGGTGCCTTCAGGATGAGTTGCAATCACATCTAAAACAATGGAAGAAGCACTTTTCTTTTTTAACCCCGGCTTTGCCTTCTTTTTTGCCGCACCGGATTTTTTTTGATGAAGTAATTGTTCAAGCTTGTCAAGTCTGCCGTGTAACAGGATAATATCTTCTTTTGTCGGGATATCAAGCCTGTTAAGCAACATTTTGATAAAACTTTCCCAATTGGTTCCAAGTTCTGGTTTTTCTATCATGATAAGCCTCCTAAAGAAAAGGTTTTTTGTTGATGCGAAAACCACAGAGAAATAAAGTTTAAAATATGGGTAAAACAGCTTGGTTTATATTGGTTGTTGAATCTTATTTATTGTTGAAGTATATAAATAATAATTACTTACAAGGCAAAAGAAAGTCAAGGGGTAATTTTTTAAAAGATTGTTTAAGAAACCAGAGGGTTATAACATGACACATCCCGGGCAGCTGTTAAACCAGAGAAAATTGTATGCAGGTAAAGAACTGGGGCAGAATTTTCTGTCCAATCCCGGAACAGCAAAAATGATTGTTGAAAAATTAGGGATATCAAATGAGACCCGGGTTTTGGAGATCGGGCCGGGACTGGGCGCCCTTACAATCCCCATCGCTCAGACAGCGTCCCATGTGACGGCTGTTGAAAAAGATTCACGTCTGATACCCCTTTTACAGCAAGAGATTGATAATGAAAATTTAAAAAATATAGAGATCATCAATAAAGATATTTTTAAAGTGAATATAAAAGAGATGGCCCGGGACAAAAAGCTTGTAGTCATAGGAAATCTTCCTTATAATATCTCTTCACAAATTCTGTTCAGACTGGTCTTAGAAAGAAGTTGTATTGAAAAGGCATTTTTGATGTTTCAAAAAGAACTGGCAAAAAGAATTATTGCGCCTCCGGGTGGAAGGGATTATTCAAGACTGTCCGCAGTGGCTCAATATGCAGCTGATATCAGTTTTGTGGCACAAATAGGGCCATCATCCTTTTTCCCAAAGCCGGATGTTGATTCTACTATTTTAAAGTTCAATTTTTTTGAAACAAAAGAGTTGAATCCAGACCAGGAAACCGAGTTGTTTAATGTTATTAAGGCGGCTTTTTCAAAGCGAAGAAAAACAATTAAAAATTCCATGGCCGGTGGTGAGTTCAAGTTTAAGAAACCGTTCCTGGTCCATGCATTGGCGCAGGCCGGAATAGATGCCGAAAGAAGGGCTGAAACACTTACTGTGGATGAATTCAAATCTCTTGCCAGGGCTATAAGGGAAACAAGCTGAAGGAATTTAAAAATGAACACAAGAATCTCCATTGATAATTTGATAGAAATTGTCAGGATCGGCGGGAAAATAAAAACCGGTGTGGATGTCTATAATAAAAAGGGAACATTGCTTCTCGATAAAGGCATTCTTGTTGACAAAATTAAAATTCTTGAAATCATTAAAGAAAACGGCATTCATTCAGTTCCGGTCAGTACCGCTCTTAACGGGGGCCTCTGGGATAGTGACGGTAATTTGATCAACGTGGATGCAAATGGGTTGGTTGACCTTGAGGGCCCGAAAGCCCCCGTGATAACAGAGCCTGTCATTGATCCGTCCAAAAGTGATGCTGCTTTTCCGGATGCTGCCACCAATGAGATTGAAATGCGACTGCATGAAATCGAAGAGGTTAAAAAACAGGCATCCCAAAAATATGCCGAAGCAAAACAAAGCATTAAAAAAGTTTTAACAGATATAAAGGCCACGGGTGGTCAATTTGATTATGATGAAGTGCAGAGCAATGTTTCAGAACTGGCAGATTTTCTTGTTACAAAGGATAATCCTTTTTCTTACCTGACACAGGAAATCTTTTCACATGATGAATATTTGTATAATCACTGCATCAATGTCTGTACAATAGGAACAGCCGTACTTCATCAGTTTAATACACATTTTTCAGGCGTCGTTGATGAGTTGCTTAAAGGAAATACGGCTGATATCTACAATCCCTTTGAAAATAAAGAGAGCAAAAAACAAAAGAAATCCTTTACCTATTATTATCCCGATGACTTAAGTGATATCTCGCTTGGATTTTTTCTTCATGACATGGGGAAAATTGTTGTTCCCGATGAAATCTTAAATAAGGAAGGCCGGTTGACGGAAAATGAGTTTGATGAAGTAAGAAAGCACTCCTATGAACATGGCAGCAATATTCTTGATAAAAATCATATTAAAAACGCTGCGATTCGAAATATTATAAAATATCACCATGCCCCTTTATATGAGGGGGAAGAAAGGTGCTATCCTCTAGACAAAAACCACAGTCAGATCCCGCTCTACACAAAGATTTGCAAACTGGCGGATATCTATGATGCCATGACATCTAAAAGATGTTATAAAGAGGCCGTCAATCCCATCAGCGTGGTGACTCAATTATTTAGAAGTTATGCAAAAAAAGATCGTATGCTTCAGTACATTATCCATGCATTTGTTAAAAGTATTGGAATTTATCCGCCCTCCAGTATTGTTTATTTAAGAAATGGTCAGATGGCATATGTTCTTGAAAGTGCCGGACCTATAGTGCTTCCGTTTACAGATAAAGAAGAAAATACCCTGTCTGACAAACCCGATCCTATTAATATCGGAGATAAGGACACTGAAGAATCAAAAAAAGTGGACAACAGAAGAAGTGTAAAAACACCAAAGGATGTGTATGACATTCTTCCCCCCTATTTAAGGAAAATCACCGCCCGACCTTAGAATTGACATATTTTTTGTATCAGGATATTCGGTCGACCATTTATAAGGATTAAAAGGACATTTTATGATTAGAGCAAATGATAATTACAATAAATTAAAAGCATCTTATCTTTTTTCAGATATCGCAAAGAGAGTGGATGAATATCAACGGGAAAATCCAGAAGCGAACATGATCCGTTTAGGGATTGGTGATGTGACAAGGGCGCTTGTCCCTGCGGTTATTAAAGGATTCCATGAGGGTGTGGATGAAATGGCTGTTGATGCTACATTCAGGGGATATGGCCCGGAACAGGGATATGCTTTTCTGCGGGAAACAATTGCAAAAAATGATTTTCAGGAAAGGGGGGCCGACATCGCAGCCGATGAAATATTTGTCAGTGACGGGGCAAAATGTGATACCGGCAATTTCCAGGAACTTTTTGCCACCGATATCAGAGTGGCCATCCCCGACCCGGTATATCCGGCATATCTGGATACCAATGTCATGGCCGGCCGGACCGGTGAGATAGAAAACGGCCGGTACGGTGGAATTGTTTACATGGATTGTTTAAAAGAAAATAATTTTCTCCCGAAACTTCCGGATGAAAACGTAGATTTGATCTATCTGTGTTTTCCGAACAACCCTACAGGTTCTACAGCAACAAAAGAAGAACTTGCCGTCTGGGTGGACTATGCAAAAAAGAACAAGGCATTAATATTATTTGATGCCGCCTATGAATCCTTTATCCGGGATGAAGAACTGCCTAAAACAATTTATGAAATTGAGGGAGCAAAAGAAGTCGCGGTTGAGTTTAGAAGTTTTTCAAAGACAGCCGGATTCACAGGAACAAGGTGCGGATTTACTGTTGTGCCCAAAGACTGCATGATTTATAATTCAAAAGGGGAAAAAACTTCCCTTAATGCCATGTGGAACCGGCGGCACACCACAAAATTCAACGGGGTATCCTACCCGGTTCAAAAAGCGGCAGAAGCCGTTTATTCTGAAGAAGGAAAAGTCCAGATCAGGGATCAGATTACTTATTACCTGAACAATGCAGATATTATCAGAAAAACCATTGAATCTCTTGGGTTTGATTATGTGGGTGGGAAAAACTCTCCCTATATCTGGATAGATGGCAAAAACAGAGATTCCTGGGATTTTTTTGACCTGCTCTTAAGGAGTGCTTCTGTAGTGTGTACACCCGGTGCAGGTTTTGGCAGGTGCGGCAACCAATATATCAGGATCAGCGCTTTTAACAGTCTTGAAAATGTAACCACGGCCATGGATAGACTGAGAGAGGCATTAATATGAACCATTTTTTCAAGGTGAAAAGTCTTGAAGAGGTGATGGCAATGGCAGGAGAATTTTCACCTGTTGATACAGAAAAAATACCTGTATCCGAATCTTTTTCAAGAGTTCTTGGGGCGGACCTGGTTGCAAAGCAGGATATGCCGGGATTCAGGCGGGCCACCATGGACGGGTATGCTGTTGAGGCAAGCTCAACATTCGGTGCATCAGAATCAGGTCCTGCCTGGCTTGAAATAGCAGGAACCATTCTCATGGGAGATATTCCGGATTTCATTCTTAAGCTAGGGCAGGCTGTTCAGATTTCAACCGGCGGAATGCTGCCTGAAGGGGCGGACAGTGTGGTCATGGTGGAACATACACAACTTGTTGATGAACATTCGGTTGAAATTTATAAAAGTGTGGCCCCGTTACAGCATGTGATTGATTCTTCCGAAGACTTTGCGAAAGAAGAGGTTGTTTTATCTAAAGGGGCATTCATCCGCCCCCAGGAAGAGGGCCTTGCAGCGGGCCTGGGATTTAGCCGGATTGATGCCTATAAAATACCAAAGGTTGGCATTATTTCAACCGGAGATGAAATTATTCCCATTGAAGCTGACCCCGTGCCCGGTAAAATCCGGGATATCAATTCTTATACACTGTCAGGTTTTATCAGGGAAGCCCATGCCATACCGGTTCTTTTCGGTATTATTAAAGATGACCCGAATGCCTTGAAAAATGCGGTTGAAAAAGCCCTTGAAGAAACCGACATGGTCCTTATCTCCGGGGGAAGCTCAGTGGGAACAAGAGATTATACTGTTGAGGTTTTATCAGGCTTGCCGGATACGGATATTCTGGTTCACGGCATGTCCGTGAGCCCGGGAAAGCCAACCATCCTCGCCAGAGCCGGAAAAAAACCCGTGTGGGGACTTCCCGGTCAGGTGGTCTCGGCTATGGTGGTCCTTAAAATTGTGGTCATCCCTTTTTTAGACAGACTTAAAGGGCTTGACAGCCTGGAAAGGGCGATCAGGGTGCCGGCGAAATTAACGCGGAACGTATCATCTGCCCAGGGCAGAAGAGATTTTGTAAGGGTGAAGCTTTCAAAAAAGGATGGCCGGATACAGGCAAAGCCGATATTAGGCAAATCAGGATTAATTAGAACCATGATTCACGCCAACGGGCTGCTTGAAATCGGCGATCATGTTGAGGGTCTGGAAAAAGGTACGGATGTAGATATTATCCTTTTGTAGAAAAGATTCAAAAAATAAAGGCCCAAAAATAAAAACCCAAAAATAAAAATCAGGAAATAAAGTCGGACAATAGAGACAAAAAAAGAGAGATCAAATCCAATGAATTCCAAGAGAAATGTATACCTTGATATGAAAAGTATTAAAGAGGCAAAAAAAATCCTCTTTGATCATTTTGAACATATGGTGACTAAAATTGAAACCCTTGATGTGGCAGACGCCAAAGGAAGAGTTATCGTAAACCCTGCTATAGCAGAAGTTTCTTCTCCCAATTTCCATGCAGCCGCCATGGATGGTATTGCCGTGGACGCAAAGGTCACGTTTGGCGCAAGTGAAGATACTCCCAAAACCCTTGTTCCCGATAAAAATATGTTCTGGGTCAATACCGGCCATGCCATGCCGGAAGATACCAATGCCGTCATTATGATAGAGCATCTCAACATCATTGATGAAAAAAGCGTTGAAATTGAGGCACCGGTATTCCCCTGGCAGAATGTTAGAAAAATGGGTGAAGATATTGTGGCCACCAAACTGCTGTTTCCCCGGGGGCATAGAATTAATTCTTATTCTCTTGGTGCGCTGCTTTCCGGCGGCATTTTTAAAGTAGATGTTTATAAACAGCCAAAAGTTCTTATAATTCCAACCGGATCAGAACTTAAGCAATGGCATGAAATCAGTATAGATCAACTCAAACCCGGAGATGTGGTGGAATCCAACTCCACTGTGCTAGGCGGGCTGTGTGAAGACCATGGGGCCCAATTTGACCGCCATTCCATGCTCAAAGACAATCTTGAAAATATTAAAGAGGCTGTGGAGAAAGCGGCAAAACAGGATTATGATATGATCTGTATCATTGGCGGATCTTCGGCCGGGTCAGAAGACTTTGCAAAGCCGGTAATCTCATCTCTTGGAGAAGTCTATGTCCACGGGGTTACCATGATGCCCGGCAAACCCATGATGTTTGGAAAAGTCTTTGATACGCCAATATTTGGTATTCCGGGGTATCCTGTTTCAGCCATTGTTGCCTTTGAATTGTTTGCAGGACCCCTGCTGCTGAAAATGCAGAAACTCCCCGAAAAAGAAATTCCATCTGTTCTGGTTTCACCTGCCAGGAAAATAGCATCTAAACTGGGCCAGGATGAATTTTTAAGGGTGAAAATCGGTTCAGTGGACGGGCAGCTTGTCTCTTCACAATTGCCCAGAGGATCAGGAAGTATCACCACACTGACCGAAGCAGACGGTATTATCAGAATTCCTCAAAATGTTGAAGGCATTTTAGAAAATGAAAAAGTTTCAGCCCGGTTGTTGCGGTCGTTATCTTCCATTGAAAATACCATCGTGATAACCGGGTCTCATGATAATACCCTGGACCTGCTTGCGGATCAGATAAAAACTATCAGTGGAGATATCACTGTTTCATCAAGCCATGTGGGCAGCATGGGTGGATTGATGGCCATTAAAAAAGGTGCCTGCCATATGGCCGGTGCCCACCTTTTAGATCCTGAAGACGGCAGTTATAATATATCCTATATTAAAAAATATCTGCCGGATCAAAAGGTATGGCTTGTCAATCTTGTCATGAGGGACCAGGGACTGATTGTGCCAAAGGGTAATCCTGAAAATATTCAGTCCATTGAAGATTTAAAAGATATGGGCCTGCAGTTTATCAACCGTCAGCCCGGATCAGGCACCCGGATATTATTTGACTATAAACTCAAGATGCTTGGGCTTTCACCCAATGATATTCAAGGGTATAAAAATGATGAATACACCCATATGTCTGTGGCGGTTTCCGTTCTCTCGGGAAGGGTAGATGCAGGTCTCGGCATCCATGCCGCCGCCCGGGCGCTTGATCTTGATTTCATCCCCATTGTAACAGAAGAGTATGATCTGGTGATTCCTGACAGGTTTTATAAGACCCGGAAAATTCAGGTGTTGCTTGAAACCATTTCGACCCGGACATTTCAGGACAGGGTCATGGCCCTTGGTGGATACAGCACCAAAAATACCGGCAAAATTATTTACAGACCAGACGAATAGAACAAGACTTTAAAGTAAAAAGGCCACAAAAAAATAATTTTTTTGTGGCCGAAAATGATTTGCCTTAAAAAAGAACCCCATCAATAAAGATGGCGTTCTTTTTTAAGGCTTGTTTGTTTTTAATTAGTTAGTAAGGGTGAATCTCAACCCTTCTGTTCATTGCACGTCCTGAATCCGTACCATTTAGTGCAATAGGTTTGGTAAATCCGAATCCTTCCGTTCCCATTCTGTTTTTCAAGATTCCCTTTCCAATCAGGTAGTTTTTAACGGCATGGGACCGTCTCATGGAAAGATCCATATTATATTCGGCACTGCCGACATTGTCACAGTGGCCGTGAAGCTCAACACTCATGGTTGGATTTTTTTCAAGGATTGTGACAATATCATCCAGTAAGGAATAAGCTGCAGGCTTGATGATATCCTTATTAAAGTCAAAAAGGACATTGTCGAGTGTCCAGCAACCTACCGAATTAACAGCTGCACCAATCGGTGTTCCAGGGCAGAGATCATCCGCATCATAAACCCCGTCTTTGTCACTGTCTTTTTTCATTATTACAACCGGGGCAGCAGGGGCAGGGGGAGCAGGGGCAGGTTTTTTCTCAAGGAATACTTTTTCAACAAAATTGGCCATGCCGGCACTGGTCAGCAATTCATCAGCTAAAGAAAAAAACCCGCATCTGCCAATAGTTGAGATCGCTTTTAATTCAAGTACACCCTCGGGAGCATCGCCGACAAGGATGGGATAAAAACAGATGGAATCGCCATATCGGTCCTTCAATATCCGTGCAGCATTGAGTACTGGGTCCGGTAAATCAAGTCCATCGGTAATGATAATAACAGCATTCATATCACCCGAAAGTCCGTTAAGGTCTTCTCCGGCTTCCATAAACCCTCTATCCAGCGGGGTAAATCCACCGGCTTCGGTAATTTTTAACAGGTTATTTTTTAGATTGTACGAAGAGAATTTTTCCATCCCATACATCAACTCGCTGGCATTTTTTGATACCTTGGGAGAATGACCAAAGGATCTTAAGCCCGCTGTCTGACCCATCTGAGGGATTGTTTCACTCATCCTGTAAACCAGTGCCTGGGCAATATCAAATTTTTTCTCATTATTAACTTTATGACGCATGGAGCTTGAGGCATCATAGAGTATCAGGAAATTATCTACCTTGGACGTATACATGCTCTTGTCAAATTGTTTTGCTTTAAATGAGGGTAATGTACTCGTCTGTTTCGTTGCACATCCAAATAAAAAAAGGAAGGCAAAAAGTGTTAATAAGCTTTTAGTTAAAAGTCTCATGGGTCTTTTCTCCTTTTGATTAGTTAGTATTTAAGTGGTCTTTTGTTAATGAGATTCAATTTTAAATTACTTTTTTTCTTTTACAGGAGACTGAGCATTAAATCAACCTTTCTTTTGTTGACTTTTTTTAATATCTTGCAATTTAGAGTTAAGAATTATATACGAATGCTTGTTTAATTAGACGGAATGAACAATTAAGAAAATTGATAGAATATGGAACTACATCAGGGGATTATTCTCGGTATTATTCAGGGGCTTACAGAATTTCTGCCGGTCAGCAGCTCCGGCCACCTTGTGCTGGGGCAGATTTTTTTTGGAATTACCCAGTCCCAGCTGACGTTTGATATCAGCGTTCATATGGGAACACTCCTGGCGGTACTGGTGGTCTATTCTTCCGACATTCTGGCCATGATATCTTCTGTTTCTGGATTTCTTTCAAAAGCAGCTTTGTTTAAACCGGTCTCCCATCTGGTGAAGGACGATAAAAACCTTCAAATGGCCGGTTTAATTATAATCGGTTCTATTCCGACAGCAATCATCGGGCTTGTCTTAAAACAGTTTGAACATGTCTTGTTTACCTCTGAGATTCTGGTGGGAGCGATGCTTATTTTGACAGGAACAATCCTGTGGCTTTCCAGAAATTATTATTTCAATGAAAGTCAAAAATCTGAGTTTGGTATGAAAAAAGCGATTTCCATTGGAATAATTCAGGGACTTGCAGTCATCCCCGGTATTT
>Ga0164315_10005168_pt1 | contig 10200 bp, 7 predicted proteins | sample GuaBasSedimGuay6_FD_113737 | JGI IMG/M metagenome (GOLD analysis project Ga0164315, IMG submission 113737) | Subseafloor sediment microbial communities from Guaymas Basin, Gulf of California, Mexico - Guay6, Core 4569-2, 0-3 cm | ecosystem: Environmental > Aquatic > Marine > Hydrothermal vents >... | reverse complement strand
TAAAATGGCTGTGGAATTAGAAAATACAACAGCAAGAACACCTGCTAGTCCGGCATAAATATCAAAAAATGAAACAATAATTAGGATAATAGCAAAAACCGGACTCTTCGAAAAAAAGACCTGAGAATAACTGTTGACTATCCCATTTAAAAAATCTGTTTTTGCTTTAGTAATCTTCATATTATTAACAGCCGCTACGTGGTACGTTTTAAATTTTCTATTTGCTACAACAAAAACCGCTACGCGGTATTTTCTACATTATCTTGCGCGTAGGGCATATTATTGTAAGTCCAAACTCACTTTTTATTCCCCGTAGGGGATGCTAATTACAAAGTAAAGTTTTTAAGATGTTCAGGAACATGCTCATAACTTAATATTCCTGATAATTGCTCTCTATCTCTAACCAAATTAACTTTCCCTTCCAAATCAATCATCACTATTCTTGGTCTTAAAGTGATAAATTGCATCCACTGCGTCATATTGTATGCACCAACATTTTTAATAACAAAATTATCTCCCTTATTTAGAAGGGGCAAGTTGATATTTTCTCGGATTACATCAATATTCATACATAATGGGCCATAAACAACTGTATCCTCAGTGTATTGAGTAAACTCCTGTGCAGGCACAATTGCATGGTCGTACCAAAATGAGGTAAAAAGCAAATTAACTCCCACATCGATAATGGTTGTTCGTCTGCCATCGGAAAGCCTTTTGTTAGAGATAACACTGCCCAACAAATGAGCTGCATCATCAATTAAGGCACGGCCCGTTTCAAGAATTAGCAATGGTAAATTATCAGGAGGAAGGCTACTGTTTATAATCGAACTGGTAATTGCTTCGGCAAACTCATCAATCCCAGGACTGGTATCCGAACCTGGCAGATAAGCACCTTTAAGTTTATTCTCACTTGGAAAGCCACCACCCATATCAATGTATTCGATATTATGATTGTATTTTTGTTTCAAACCTACAGCCAGATCAGCAAGTTTTGTTGCTGCCATTCCATATGCATTACTTGAAAGCATAAATGTGCCAATGTGTGTGTGTAAACCTACAAGGTCCATCACCTCAGAACGCATAATTTTATTCAATGCATTCCATGCCTGACCATTTTCATAGTTAAAACCAAATCTATCCCACATTGGATAAATGCCTGTATCCATATTTATACGTATGGCAACCTTTGCCCTTTGATTTGTATTAATACAAATCTGCTTTATGGAATACAATTCATCAAGATGATCAATATGAATAAGTGAATTATTCTTTATCGCTTTTTCAAGATCACTTTCGGTTTTATCAGGACCGTTAAAAATAATTTTTGTCCCATCAACACCATTATTAAGTGCTTTATCATATTCAAATCCAGATACCACTTCTGCCCATGAACCTTCCTGATGAAAAGTACGGCAAACAGCATCCAGATAATTTGTTTTGTATGACCAAGCAAACTGAACCTTAGGGTACCTGCTCTTAAATGCAGCATTTGCTTTGCGTACGTTGGACCGTATTTTCTTCTCAGAAATAACAAATAATGGAGATCCATGCTCCTTTATTAGTTCTTTAACAGATGCACCTTCAATATGAGTAAGAGCAGAGTATTCGGATTTCATCCCAAATTTATTGGGCATATTATTTTCAAGCCTTTTTATTAATGGGCGTTCATATCTTTTTTTTGTCATTTTTTTGTTTTGAGTTGATTAATTAAAGTTCACCAGTTGTGGAAATTTTTTCAAAGTCCTTTAGGTCTACCATCATATCCCATGAATAGCGGATAAACATTTTACCTGCCTCGTAGGTTTCAAAAGGTTTTACCTCTTTGCCAAGAGCCATTAGAACCAACGATTCGGGAATATTTTGTCCAACACCCACTGCTAGATAAATCCATGCGGGAATACGTGGGTTGATTTCAAGCAAATGGAATTTACCATCACTTGTTTTCATCAGTTCTAGTTCAAAGCCACCTTTCCATTTTGTTTTCGAAACAAAATCACGAGTGAGTTTAATCATTTTCTCATCAGTAACAGCAATTCCTCCCCATGCTTTTCCAATCTCGGTAATATATTGTTTCCGCATTGGGACTACTGCCATGGTGTTTCCTTTACCATCACCTAATCCTGTAATATTGTATTCTGTTCCATGTACAAACTCCTGAAGTATTATTGGAGTTCCCCATTTAGCAGAAATCTTGTTGAAGGCTGTACTCAATTGATCTTCATTGTACACAACTTTAGCATCGTAGAATTTACCTTTCACTAAAACTGGCCATTCAAACTCTTCTACTTCTTCTTTAGCCTTTTCCAGAGTATGAATAGATACACTATGGGGAACGTTAATTCCATATTTTTTACCAAATTCAGGAAGGTTAATCTTTTCCCTTTCTTCGAATTGCTTAGGAGTTGGCAAAAATAATTTGATGCCAATTTTATTTAATTTAGTCTCTAACTTAATAAATGAAAATAGTTCGGCATCAAAATTTGAAATTATTAAATCCATTTTTTCAATTTCCTGAACATATTCAAGTCTTTTCAAGAGATCTTCTGTACCAATTGAGGGATAAGGGAGTTGATATGTTTTATCCACGAGATCGTGCATATAAATTCCAGGCTCAAGAGCTTCATAAGAAAAGCCTATTATCCTGACGTCAAAGGCTTTTGCCTCCCGTAGAGCCCTGATAACAGGAACTCCTGGTCCTGGATTATCAATTGCATTTAAGCCTGTGACACCTATTGTATATTTAGGTTTACCCATTTTAGTCTAGTAATGAATATTGTTTCAATAACTCATAAAATTCAAATACATCTTTGTCAACAATATCTTGTTCGGTATTGTAGTTCTCAAGTATATTTTCTTTTATTTCATCCTGCGTCTTGCCTTGTTTCAACATCTCTATTATTTCAGTCCCAATTGGGTTTGCTGAAAAAGACTCCCCAGTTGTGGGGTTAAAAACAAAACCAGAATCGCTTACAGCTACATTTTTATTTATGTTCATTTTGTTATTTTTAGTCCGATTAAAATAATAACGTTATTAGTTCTTAACTATTTTAAATCTCTTTGTTTTTTGATTGTTTTAAAAATAGATGCGTAATATACTTTAAAAAAGGGTATATGAAGAAAATTGACCTTGATTTTATTGTTTCTCTTTAATACCATTTAATTTTTAAAACCCGCCAAATCAATGACTAATTACCCATTATCTGATCAAATAATTCCTGACTTAAAAACTGAGGCTCATAAGTATATCCCTGAAAAGCAAGAATATTTACAAATGCTCTCAAATGTGCTTCTGAACCCTTTTCAAGATTTGTGTAAACCATTGCTATTGATGGGTTTTCTGTTGTCTCCAGGTGAGTAATTAAATCTAAAATATCTACCTCTTCAATTGTTGCTCCAATAATTAAACCCGCAACAAGCGAATCGCTACCCTGAATTAATAGTTGATCATACAAATCCTGAAGATCACTATTCGAAAATTCACCCATACCTGGTAAAGCAGGATCTTCCAAATCAAAATATTCAATTAATGCTAGTATTCTACCGGTATGAATAGCCTCACTTTTCGAAATATTATCGAATACAGGCATTCCCCATAATTCGAACATATTAACATAAATGTCATGGGCAAGTTTTTCTTCTTCTCTCATAAATAATAGTCCTGCTTCCTCTTCGGCGGTAATTGTTGTAAAAGTGGTATCACCACATCCACCGCCACCAGTGTTTGTTCCATTAATGATTTCATCAAATTCTTCCTGTGTTAAATATTGTGGTATGTAAACGTAATCACGAAAAGCAAGTTGAGCAACAAATGCTTTCAAGTGAAAGCCAGAGGCTCTTTTTAGTCGACTGTAAACAGCAACAATAGTATCTTCAGTACAATTTTCAATGGCATCTCTTAAGTCGATAATATCCACCTCTTCGATTGTAGCCCCAACAATTAAACCATCAATAAGTGAGGCATTACCAATATTCATTAGGTCATTATACAGTTGTTGAAGATCTGTATTACTAAACTCACCAATACCAGGTAAAGCAGGGTCGTCCATTCCATAATAATCCAACAAGCCTCTTATTGCTTCTGTGTGTATGGTTTCGCTATTTGAGATATGATTAAATACAGGTATTGACCATAATTCATACATATTTACATACACATCATGGGCAAGTTTTTCTTCTTCTCTCATATATGGAAGTGAATTAACACAATCGGTATCCAATTCCTGAAGTTTTGTTTCTTCGGTAGTCAACATGTCTTCTGACGTTTGTTTCTCACATGACGTTAATACGCTAAATGCAATCATTACAACTGCAACTCCTAATACTTTTAATCCAAGTTTTTTCATCTTTTTCTTTGTTAAATTTCTACAATGCAACATTACGACCACTTAAACAATAATCTGTTACAAAATTTCATATTTGATGTACAAGATTTTAAGATAATTCTTTATTTGTTAATTTATTAACAGTATTTTCGCGGCGTAATATTACCTACTTATTGGTACTACAACAAAAGGGATTAATATTCAATTTTACCAACCAAATTAATGATCATGAAGCGTTTATTAATTCTCCTGTTGTTTACAGTTATTTCAATAACAACATATTCACAAGTTTTCGGATTATCAGCGGCTAAACTTGCGTCGGTTAATGCTGCCACCATAAACAAAAATGCCTTTGAGTTTGAACTGGGTTTTGGATATTTTTGGGCAAGAAGTTATTTTGATGAGACGGGAAAATTACAAGACTTGTCGTCCACTACCGACAGCACGGATGTTTATCAGGAAATGGTTTTAAGGTTCACTTATGGACTAACAGATAGACTTGAAGCGGGAATAATGGTAGCCTCTGATATGAGTTCATTTTCTCTTGGAGCAAAATATACTTTATTCACCATTAATACCTTTTCCGGAGGAATTATTGCCGGGGGAACTTTTGCAAACGAAAGTGATATTGTAACTGTGAACTCAGGAATATTTGGCAAAACCCTGTCATTTGCTTCCGGACTGGCATTTTCAAATGAATTTTCTGAGAAATTGTCCCTCGACTTTGATATTATGTACCAATGTTTAAGGGATAATAATGTTTCTTACTCACACGATATTTTTGCAGACGCTGAACTCGCTTACATTTTTAAAAACAAAAACCAGTTAATTGGGGGATTATCTTACACCTTAAATAATCATACTCATGAACATGATGGTCATACAAATTATCTGTTAAACTTAAATTTGGGAGCTTCTATTGAGACTGGTAAAATGTTTGCTTTCAGTTTTTTATTTCCAATTGCAATTTTAGGAAAGAATTATGACAGGTTAAACGGCTTTAACTTTACACTTACAATGTTTCTTAACTAGACTACCACTTAACATCGTGAACGATAAAGTCCTTTGATTTGTATTCATCGATGGCAATAAAGCGTGAGTTTACTGCTTTTTGGTAAGTTGAAAAGCCTGTTTGAATAATATTTGCCTGGTCAAACTCCTCCCAGTTGGGGTAATCTCTATGAATTATGCTATTAAAAATGCGCTCCATTTCGTACTGAGCCTTTGGACGTTTAATTACACTAATAAAAGCATTGTATTCTTTTATGCCATCTTTATCGAGGTCACAATAACAAGAGGCATAAACATAATAATAAATAGGTTTTGGCCTTTCGGGAACAACAACAGTATTATTCCAAATATCGTTACCCTTCTTTTTAATAGTATCTGTACGAATCGGATCATTACGATAAACTCTCGAAATAAATTTGTAATCATTGGACATTCCAGAAATTACAATGTCCAAATCACCATCGTTGTCATAATCTCCCCAATGACCATCGCTCATGTACAATCCTATTAACTGTGCATGAATATCCTTAAATTCATTATTGCGTTCATTACGATAAACTTTTGATATTGCTCCATTGAAGTACTCCCCTGTAAGTAAAAGATCCAGATCACCATCATGATCCATATCTCCCCAGTCAACAGAACCTGATCTAACATCAACAAAGTCGCTAAAAACCGGTGAAAATGAAATGTTCAGATTGTTTGCATAAAGCCTGGTTTCAAATCTTCCATTCTGGTTTTCGCCATTAATTGCAAAATCCAGATCGCCATCATTATCGTAGTCGCCCCAATCGATATCACTTAAGCGTAAATCGCTAAATCCAAGATGCATAGACACAAATCTATTATCGTCATTTCTAAAAAGTTCTGTAACTACCAATCCTGAAGTCTGTGTACCACTTACAATTACATCCAAATCACCATCAATATCAAAATCAACCCATTTTCCAACCCCGTAAGCTACTCCAGGAAGACCGGCCTTTAATTCAGTAAAACGATTATTCCTGTCGTTTCGATATATTTTACTAACTGAATTTCCGTTTTCCTGACCTGTAATTAAAAGGTCCTGATCACCATCACCATCAAAGTCTCCCCAGTCAACAGAGCCATCTTTAACACCAGGAATATTTACTGAAACTCTAACGAAATTTGTTGTTCGGTTACCTTTGTAAAGATATGCTATGCTTTTTCCATTGGCTGTTTCGCCAATAATAAAAAGATCCTCTATTCCATCTAAATTATAATCTGCCCAATCAAAATTTCCACGATAAACATTGGCAATTGGAGTAAAAACCTCGCGAAACTTGTCATTGCGAATATTGCGATAAAGTTTAGTTTTAATTCCATGGGAGGGATTAAAAAACTCACCCGTTACCAAAATATCTAAATCGCCATCTTCATCGTAGTCAATCCAGTTACTGGCACTTTCACTAACTCCTGTAAGCCCGGCCTTAATGTCAGTAAAGGTTTGGGCATTGACGGATATTACATTGAGTATGAGAAGAAGTGAAATCAGATTTTTGATCATTCCTGTATGCTTTTTTAAACTGTACGCAATAAAATCAAAAATACAAAAAAATGAAAGTGGCAATAAATACCTTTGGTGTATTTATTTACAATTGAATGTGCGTAACGTTTTTTGCAAATTTGAGTCAGGAGTCAGGAAACGAAAAGCCTTACAACAATAAATTTATTTCACAAATGGATATGCATTAGGAAACTGTGGATTAATAATGTAGGTGCCTTTTACATCTATCCATCCCCACTCACCATTTTTCTTAACCATAGCGAGGCCATTATTAAAATCTCTTACCTTTTCGTATTGTGGATTAATAACCCATTTTCCTTGTTTGTCAACAAATCCCCATTCTTTGCCTTTTTTCACAGCAGCAAGTCCTTCATGCATACTTTTTGCATCTGTAAACTGAGGATTAATAACCCATGTTCCCTTGTTATTAATGAAACCCCACTCTTTACCACTTTTAACAGCAGCTAGACCTTCATTAAAATTTCTAACATTTAAAAATTGAGGATTTATTATGTAAACACCATCTTTGTCGCAAAAGCCCCACTCCTTTCCTTTTCTAATCGCAGCAAGTTTTTCACTAATTTCTTTTATGTCAGTAAACTGAGGATTAACAACATATGAGCCATTTTTATTAATAATTCCCCATTCACCAGACTGTCGTACTATTGCAAGTCCATCAATAAAATTTCCAACTTTTTCAAATTGTGGATTAATAACCCACATACCATTATTACCAATAAAACCCCATTCTTTACCATTGAGTGCGCTGGCCACACCCTCATTAAACTGACTTACTTTTTGATATTGAGGATTTATCACATACTTTCCTTGTTTGTCAACAAAACCCCATTCACCACCTTTTCTTACTGCTGCCAGGTTTTCTTCAAAATCCTTAACATCCTCAAACTGAGGATTAATAATCCATTTTCCTTTCTTGTCAATAAACCCCCATTCCTTTCCACTTCTAACTGCTGCCAATCCATTACTAAAATCACTGGCATTTGTAAATTGCGGATTGATAACAAACATCCCATTTTTGTCTACGAAGCCCCATTCACCATTTTTTCTAATTGCTGCAAGTCCATCACTGAAATCATTTGCATTTTCGAACTGTGGATTAATAACCCACATACCGCTTTTGTCAATAAACCCCCATGTTTTATCCCCTCTGGCACGAGCCAAATCCGACTGAGAAAATGCTAAAGTTGTAAGAAATAAAAGTGCTAAAAGTAAAGATGAACGCCTCATAATAATTATGTGTTGGTTGATTAAGTTGCTAATGTAAAAAAAATCTAGCAACTACATTACAAGATAATCTGTCTCTTTTAGACAAGAAAACATTATTAAAGAAAATTATTATATTTGTCCAAATCGGAAATCAAAAGTCAAACTAACTCCTTAGATCATGAAGAAAACTTTACTTTTATTGCTAGCAGTCTGCTTTGGCGGACTCGTAATTTCGCAACAAACTTACCAATTCAAAATGGAAACAAAGGCTAAAACGGCCATTGAAAACCCAGAAATTGGTATTGAGCCTATTAAAAGTCCTCACTTAATTAAATCGGACATAAACGAAAAAATAATTACTCCTGCTGCTGACAGAGATGTTAACATAGTTACTGTTGTTCCTTTAGGAACTGTAGCAAATGCTTATGGTTGGGGGTATGCTGGTGGACAGGAATCATTAATTCCATTAAATCAGGATTTAAATACTATTGCTGTAATTCACCGTATGGGTGGCGATGATGATCCTGGCGGATATTCTGGTGACCTTGGTTATGATGTTTCATTTGATGGTGGTATGACATGGGAAACCATGATTGAGTTCTACATTGCAACTGACAATGAAGGAGGTACATATTACAAAGATGCGGCCAGATATCCAAATGCAGGCATTTATGATCCAACAGGAAATTATACAGATCCAGCAGATGCATACCTTACTTATTTTGTTCCAATTCTTTGGGGAAGTAATGATATTTGGGGAGGTTATGGCACAGGTGTTGCTAGTTTTGGTGATACTTCTGTTCATACAAAAGTTTTACACACAGAACTTGATTATGCGGTTGGTGTTCCTTCAGGTTATTTTCTAACAAGCCAAGGTCTTTCAATAAGTGTTGATTCTGATTATGATTTAGTAGGAAGTGCCTACAACGATGCTCTGGTAGTTTCAAAAGGATATTGGGATGATGGGGCGCAAGACTTTGTTTACACATTTGGTGATTTAGATGCACCAATGGATGTTTCTGGCTATCCTTTTGATGAAAAGGTTGCCTTTTCACCTGATGGTATGACAGGTTACATTTCTGTTTTGGGTAACGATGGCAATGCAGAACAAATGGGTGGATTGAGTAATGGATATCCAATTTATTGGAAAACTACCGATGGTGGAGAAAGTTGGGAAGGACCAAATTTCATTCAACTTGACGGACCAGATGGTATTGGTGGACTTGTTTACCATCACCTAACTGATCAACTTATTGAAGAGTTATTTGAACCACCAGTTCCTGCAAGGGAAGATATTTCATACACTACTGCTTTCGACCATGATATTACAGTTACCGCAACAGGAAACCTTCATATTGCCGTTATGATCGGGCCAACTGGTTCAGATCCACAAAGTATAGTTACAGCTAGCGGTTATCTTGCTGCCGTTGACATTTTTACAAATGATGGAGGCACAACATGGTTTGCTGAAGAAATGGGACGTGCAAAAACTTTTAGAGGTACTTTTGGTGATCTTACAGAAGACAACCGAATTAGAATAACCACTGACTGGCTTGGTGAAAAAATATTTATTTCATGGCTTGATACAGATATTGAAGATGCCGAAGACAACGACAGACCAAATATATGGTGTCGCGGTTTTGACCCTGCAAAATATATGAAAACTGTGGATGCCTCAGGAAATGATGCCCCTACAAATGTAACATTGTTCTCAGAAGGAATGTGGCAATCATATTTTGGAAATGCTGCTAAGTATTGTTTCACAAACGACAACGGATACAATATTCCTTTCGTTTATGAAGATATGGATCCTGCAGATCCAGCTGCTCCTCTTAGACTTAAATATATTCAGGATTTCTATTTTACTGATGCCGACTTTACTGTTCAAGGTGTTGAAGATAATTTCAATACTGTTGGGCTAACAGAAGTTTCACAAAACTTCCCAAATCCATTTACCAATGAAACATTTGTTACTTTGAGTTTAGGTAATGATTCATATGTTACTATGGATATTTACAGTATTACAGGACAAATTGTGATGTCGAAAGATTATGGTACTAAGGCAAGTGGAACTCACACTCTTCAAATTAATGGCTCAATGTTAACTTCAGG
>Ga0164315_10005167_pt1 | contig 10202 bp, 6 predicted proteins | sample GuaBasSedimGuay6_FD_113737 | JGI IMG/M metagenome (GOLD analysis project Ga0164315, IMG submission 113737) | Subseafloor sediment microbial communities from Guaymas Basin, Gulf of California, Mexico - Guay6, Core 4569-2, 0-3 cm | ecosystem: Environmental > Aquatic > Marine > Hydrothermal vents >... | reverse complement strand
GTCGGTGCGAGTACCAGCACACGCGGGCGTCCGCGCAGGCCGGACGCGTTCCGCCGCAGATTGTTCAGGATGGGAAGCGCGAACGCCGCCGTCTTGCCGGTGCCGGTCTGCGCCTGTCCGAGCAGATCGCGCCCTTCGAGCAGCGGCGGAATGGCGCCTGCCTGGATCGGCGTGGGGGTCTCGTACCCCAGTTCGTTGAGCGCACGCAGGAGCGGTTCGGCGAGGGCGAGGTCGCTGAATTGGACTTCGGGGGTTTCGGTCTCGGAATTCATCGGCAGGCGCAGCTTTCTACCCAGTTTGGGCGAACCACGCAGGCTAACGCGGTCCCGCGCGCGAGCGAAGGAATGGGTCGCTGGACTTGGATTCCGGCACGATGGCGGCAAGCTGCTCGGCGCGCATCTGCTTGCCGTTAAAGGTGCACATGGGCACCATCTCTCCATCCACGGGCAAACGGAATACACATGCGTCGAGCCGCTCGCGCCCCTCGTCGGTGTCGAGCAAATGCTTGTCCATGAAGTGGTGGACTACGACGGCGAAGGGACGCATGCGCGGCAAACGTCCGCGCAGCAGGCCGCCCAGCAGTCGCATCCCGAGGCGCCATTCCCCCAGTGCGCGCAAGGCGACAAAGAGCGGGATTTCCAGCCAGAGCCGCGGGTGGCGCAGCAGGCGGCCGAGCAGGCGCGCGTTCGCCTCGCGGCGTGGCATGGCGTTGGACGTGTAGCCCGCCAAGCCGCCCCTCAGCAGCCGTCGCAGAAACCAGCGATCCAACCTGGAGCCGCGCCGAATGATCTCGACCAGATCGCGTCGCTCACCGCTGCTGACCACGAAGAAGAAGGCGAACTGGTTACAGGCGGGATGGCCGAAAAGCCACGGGTGGTCGTTGGCGTGGCGGCCCAGGCCCGCTTCGATCGCCGTCCAGATCGCGTCGCGGTGCCGGTTCGCCGAGCGGTCGCGCGTGCGGCCGACCTCCGCTACCGGTTGGAAGCTGACCATGCGGAACGCGTCGGAGTTGTTGACCGCCCAGCGCACGATGTGTTCCGCGTCGTGGTGGTTGCCTTGGGTGAGCGTGACCAGATGAGCGGCGTGGAGCGTGCGCCTCGTGCGGCGGCGCGTCTCGCGAATCAGGCGCGCCGCCGCGTCGCGCACCGGATCGAGGTCGCGCTCGCTGGGCGGGTCGCCGCCGTCGCGCCCGCGTTGCGTCGTGTCGATGTGAATGCCGACTCGATCGAGACCGCCCTCTCGGACGAGCCGTTCGAGATAGGCGGGGTCACGCAGGAAGCGTTGCCCGTGGGACATGACCATGGGGGACAGCCCGATCGAGCGCGCGTAGGCGACCACTTGTTCCAGTTCGGCCACCGGCAGGAGTGTGACTTCGCCCGAGGTGATCTGCACATTGCCGCCCGGCCCCAGGTGGCGCCGAATCGCGTCGAGTTGCTCCTTCGTGCGCGCGAACGACTGGGCGGCCGCGGCGTTGGAACCGTGGGCGAGATAGCAGGCGGTGCAGCCGAAATCGCAGCGCTCCATGATCCCGTAGGTGGCGGCGCAACCGGCCGATGCGGAACCGATGGTCTGATCGTCGGTGCGCAGGTCGGCGGCAAGCGTTGCGCCCGCCCGAATGGCGGCCGCGCGCTCCTCGGCCAGCACGGGGCGGAACAGCGCTTTCCACATGGCAGCATTATTCACGAGACACACGGTTCCGTCCCCGCCGCGCGCGAAACTGTGAGCATGCGGGCCTGGTACCTGGACCTCTCGTCGTGGGAAATCCTCGGCTACTCGGCCGTGGCGGCCTTCGTGCTGCAGTGGATCGTCGGCACGGTGTTCCTGCGCCTTGCGCAACGCACCAAGACGGATCTCGATCAGACGATCGTAAAGGCGATCCATCTGCCGGTATTCCTCACGCTGCTTTTCGGCGGCGTGTACATCGCGCTCAAGCGCTGGGATCCCGCCTTCACGGAAGTCACGCTGGAACGTGCGACGGCGATCATGATCACGTTGGCGGCGTTCATCTGGATGCGGGCGCTGCGCCGTGTGGCGGATGCCGTCTGCGACGCATTGGGGCGCAACGCCGACCGCTTCAACTGGATCCAGCCGCAGTCGGTGCCGCTCTACGAGATCGTGAGCAGCCTGATGATCATCGGCGCGGGCGTTTACGTCGTGCTGCTGGCGTGGGAAATCGACCTGACCGCGTGGCTCGCGTCGGCGGGCATTATCGGCATCGCCGTCGGCTTCGCCGCGCGGGACACGCTGGCGAACCTCTTCGCCGGCATGTTCATCCTGGCCGACGCGCCCTACAAGCTGGGGGACTTCATCATCCTCGGCGGCGGCGAGCGGGGGCAGGTGACCGGCATCGGCATCCGTTCGACGCGCATCCTGACGCGCGACCACATCGAGATCACGATTCCCAACTCCGTCATCGCCAACTCCAAGATCGTCAACGAGACGGGCGGGCCGCAGAAGATACGACGCGTGCGCGTCAACGTGGGCGTCGCGTACGGCAGCGACATCGACCTCGTGCGCCAAATCCTCATGGACGTAGCGCGCGACGCGGAATACGCGGCCGAAGATCCGCCGCCCAGTGTCCGCTTCAAGCGCTTCGGCGACTCCTCCCTCGATTTCGAACTGCGCGTCTGGGTGGAGCGCCCGATCCTGAGTGGGCGCTCCATCGATCAGATCAACACGGCGATCTACAAGCGCTTCAACGCGGAGGGCATCGAGATCCCGTTCCCGCAACGCGTTGTGCACATGACTGGACAATAAGGCAGATGAGCGGCGCCACCGTCATCATCGGCGCCGGCTTCGCCGGTATCGCGACCGCGTATCACCTCGCGCGCCGCAATGTGCGCGACATCGTCGTGCTGGAGCGCGAGCAGGGGCCGGGCATGCACGCCTCCGGCCGTAACGCGGGCTTGCTGCGCCAGTCTTCGGGCGATCCCGCGACGGCGGAGTTGCTGCGTGCGGGGGCGCGCGCGGCGCGGCGCATCGCGGCACGCATTCCCGGCGCCATCCAGACCACCGGATCGCTCATTCTCGGAGAGGCGGTGGACCGGTTGTCGGGCGGACCGCGCGCGCGTGTCGTCGATGCGGGCGACGTGGTCCCGGGCCTGACGGGGCGCGCGCTCTTCGACCCGGAAGACGCGCTCATCGATCCGCAGGCGCTGCTGGGCGCCTACCAGTCCGCGGCACGCCGGCGCGGCGTCGAGTTCTCGTTCGGCGAGTCGGTCGAAGAGTTGGACGGATGCCAGGTGACCACATCGGCGCGCCGCATCGATGCCGAGCGTGTGGTGGTGGCGGCGGGTGCATGGGCGTCCGAGGTGAGTCGAACGATCGAGATCAAACCGTTCCGCCGCCATCTCTTCCGCGGAACGTGCGATGGGGTGACCGCCGACACGCCGTTCGTATGGCACGAGGGCGACGGCGTCTACTTCCGGCCCGAAAGCGGTGGTGTGCTGATGTCCCCCTGCGATGTCGAGGCGCACCCGGTGGCAGATCCGCAGTACGACGACAATCAGCGCGAGGTACTTGCCGAACGCATCGACGCAACGTTCGGTGCGCTGGGCGAGTGGCGCATCGGCAACGGCTGGGCCTGCCTGCGCTCGTTCGCCCCCGACAACCGTTTCGTGATCGGCGCGGACCCGCATGTGGCAGGCCTCTATTGGGTCGCCGGCCTAGGCGGGCACGGCGTCACCGCGTCGTGGGCAGTAGGACGACTCGCCGCGCGGGTGATTCTGGGCCAGCAAGACGCCGGCCCGTTCGATCCAAACAGGTTTTAGGACCTGTCCCGCAAGGGGTCCGGGTTCGACTCCGGGCGAGTGCGCCACGATCATGTAGTTCGGCGGTCGGGACCATCGACCTTCGGCATCGATTACCCCGCGAACGGGGTCGGTGTGCGGCGGTGATTTTCTTGCCGCGGAATCGCACGGCCGGCCGGCCGCCGACGGGTCGGCAACTGCGCGATGCGACTTGTGCGACGGCTCCCGTCACGGCAACTCCATCGCGGCGCGTAGGCCGTGGAGAGGGGAGCGGTAGTCTCCTCCGTTGCGTCCGCTCCCGGTCACGCGCGTTTGCTCATGCGAGGTGATGAACGATCCGCCGCGAGCCGCGCGCCACCCGGCGCCCTCGACGTACGGGTCCGTAACGGGCGCGGCGGTATAGAAACGCGTGACGTCGCGACACCACTCGCTGACGTTGCCCAGCGTGTCGCAGAGTCCGTAGGGATTTGGCAGGTACGAGCCGACGGGCGCGGGGATGCCATGGCCATCGTCCACGTCGAGGGTGTAGCCGAGGTTGCGGTTGATGTCGCCGCGCGACGCACTCAGCTCCCCGAAGTTGGCGTGCCGGGCCAGCACGGCCGGATCGGCCCCGCAGTAGCGCGGTTGCGCGATGCCGCCCCGTGCCGCATATTCCCACTGCGCCTCGGTCGGCAGCACGAGCCGGTAGCGCGGCAGCCATTTGCGACAGGCGGACCATGCCACGGTCTCGACCGGGTTGCGTCCGACGATCGTCCGCCCGGCGCGCGTCGTTCCGGCGCGATAGGTGCCGGTTGGAATGCCGGAAATCTTCACCCACTGCGCCTGGGTGCATTCGTACTTGCCGATCAGGAAACTGGCGACCGTGCACTCGTGCACGGGGCCCTCGCGTGGGGCCGCACGCGGATCGTAGTTGGGCGCCCCGGGGTCCGCGCTCTGCGCGCCGCGCAGGTAGGTCCCGCCCGGCACCAGCACGAGGACGATCGCGAAGTCGTCCGCGAGTATGAGCCGCCGTGTTTCCGCGTCGCGCACCGGAATGGAGCCTGAGCCGCAGTGCGCGAACTCGAACAGTCCGGAATCGGGATCGGCGCCCAGCGGGATCAATCCCAGAATCGGTTCAATGCGCAAACCGCGGTAGCGGGGGGAGGTCGCGATTCCCTCGATCGTCTGCATCCACTCGTCACGGTGCGCGTGGTTCGACCGCTCTTCGAGTGTCTGCACCTCGGCGAGCCGCGCGGCGATCGTGGCGATCAACGAAGTCTCGAGGTGGTCGATTCCTTTCAGCAGATCCTCGAGTAGCTGGTGTTGCCACGCGTCCGCCGCCGCGTCGAACTCGAGCGGCGGCTGCTCGCCCAGTTGCAGCGTCGTCAGCCGCCGCTTTTTTGCGAGGTTCGCCAACTCGTTGTCGATGAACTGGCGCATGAGAATCGCCTCCTCGTGCGTCTGCCCCTCCATCGCGGCGCGCCGCTCGGTTTCCGCGGAAGCGCGTTGCTCGAGGCGATCGAGCGCCGCCTGCAAGCGTGTGCGTCGCGCGCCGACCTGTGCCTTGGTCGGTACGCGCGCGCGCCCACGAATGCGGACAAGGGCGGCTTCGTGTTGCGCACGTCGACTCACGAGTTCGCGCGAGCGGTCCACCCATTGACGCAGCGGTTCTTGTTGCGACGGATGCAGTGGCCAGAGGCGATTGGCCTCGGCGATGCGGTCGCGCGCCTGCTTGGCGTCGGCGAGTCGTTCGATGTCGTCCAGCGCGCCGCGAAGTTCGTTGCGCCGGGCATCGAGCACACCTGCGACGGTGAGGCCGATGGCGGCAAGGACGGCGAGAGCGATGACCCCGGCGCGCATCCAGGCGCGCCGCGTGCCGGCGCGGACCTGTTCGCGAATGCCGCTTGCGCGCAACGCGTCGGCGCGGTCCCGCCATCCTCGCGCTGCGGCGGAATTCGGTCGACGCTCCTCGATCTGCAGCAGGCGCGCCGTCGCGCGGTCGAGTTGCTGCAGTCTCAGTGTCCCTGTTTGCCCTGCGGCGTCGGCCAACGATGCCTCGACCTCACACGTCAGTAGTTGGACTTCCGATTCGACGACCCTCATTCGCTGCCATGCGCGCAGCGAATGCGCGAACGATTCCACCGAGCCCGGTCGCGCTCCCGCATCAGCGTGGATGCTGCTCGCGCACAGGTCGGCGAGATCGGACGGCACTGTCGGATCAAGCGCATCGGCGCGCGGCGCTTCGCCTGCGTGAAGCAACGCGAAGTAGCTCTCCTTACCGTCGATCGGAAACGGCGGGTGACCGGTCAGGATCTCGTAGAGGATCGAGCCGAGACTGAATACGTCGCTGGCCGTCGTCGCCCCGCCGCGTCCCGGAAAGGCGGCTTCGGGCGCCATGTAGCCGGGCGTGCCGATCGCCGACGTGGAGGTGAGCAGGTCGGTGGCGCGGCGATGTTCCTCGAGTTTGTCCTGCCACTCACCGGCTTCGTTGCTGCCCGGCTCTTCGTCGCCCAGCGCGGCGATGCCCCAGTCCAGCACCACCACCTCGCCGAATTCGCCCAGCGCGACGTTGGCGGGCTTGAGGTCGCGGTGCAGGACGTTCTTCGAGTGGGCGTAGGCGATCGTGTCGCATAGCTTCAGGAACGGTTCGAGCAGACCCAGACGCGCTTCGAGTGATTCGCCACGGACGGAGTCGAGCGCGTCCTTCAGTGTGCGTCGACCGCGGACGAAGCGCATCGTGTAGTAGGGAACGCCTTTGGGCGTACGCCCGAGTTCATAGACCGGCACCACGCCCGGGTGCTCGAGGCCGCTGGTGATCCAGGCCTCCTGCAAGAAGCGCTGCTTGAGCGTTTCGAACGCGCGCGACGCGGGGGTGTCGGGCCGGGGGACCTCGGCCTCGATGGGCGTTGTGGCCTCGGTGGAGCTGCCGGAGCGGCCGCCGGGTCGCACGATCTTGAACGCTACCCGGCGGTTGAGCTCGGTGTCGAGCGCGACGTAGACGACGCCCATGCCGCCCGCGCCGACCTGCTCGTACTCGGTGTATCGTCCGGGCACGAGCGACCGCAGGGGCGGCGGGGCAAGCCGATCGCGCAGAAGTTCGCTGACCGCGGATCCGGTCGAGTCCGCGAGCCAGCCGTCTACATCGTCGGTGATGGCTTGCAGCACGGCCTGATCGACGGCCACGGAGCGCTCCAGCTGGCCAAGGAAGGACTGCTCCGGGTCGGCGCGATGCGCCCAGAACTGTTCGAGCGCACGTGCGCCCGCTTCCGGCGTGATCAATCCGCGCTCGACGGCCGCGTCGGCGATCAGGATCTCTCGCATGTTGCGACTCGGCCACGTCCCCATCAATCCTCCGGAGTCTGGTGGGGGGAGATCGTAGCGCGCGAAGTGGCCCGCGCACAATGGGGCATGTCACGTGGTCAGCGGGCGTTCGCGAATCGCGCGGTGAGCCACGCGAAGGCGTCTGCGCGCCCGCGGCAATCCGCGATGAGCTCCTCGTAGCACGGTTCCAGCTTCGTTTGCTGCAAATCCGGTCGGCCCGATCACGTCCGGGGAGTGCCGCGCCTGGCGCGATTCCAACCTGGTACCAACCAAGCCGATTGCAGCAAACGAACCCGGTGCCGTCGTGAGTGCGCGCTTTGGGCTGAGCGGCCACGCGCTTTAGGATCCTGTCCCGGAAGGGGGCCGGATCCAGTCAGGGCGCCAGTCGCTCCGCGCGCCAGGTACCGGCTTCGTTGCGCTCGTACTGGAAGCGGTCGTGCAGTCTTTTCTCGCGGCCCTGCCAGAATTCGATCGTTGTGGGCACGACGCGGTAGCCGCCCCAGAACGAGGGGAACGGTATCTCGCCGTCCTTGAACTTCTGCAGGATCTCGTGGAACTTGCTTTCGAGCACGGCGCGCGACGAGACCGTGGTGCTCTGGCGTGAAACCCACGCGCCGATCTGGCTGTCCCGCGGACGCCGCCCGAAGTACTTGACGCTCTCCGCCGCGCTGACCGACTCCACCGAGCCCGTGATCTTGATCTGGCGATGGAGTTCGTGCCAGTAGAAGAGTAGAGCCGCCTGCGGGTTCTCGTCGATCTCCTTCGCCTTCCTGCTGCCGCGGTTGGTGTAGAAGACGAGACCCTGTTCGTCGTAGTACTTGATCAGGACGGTGCGCAGGGAGGGCAGGCCGCCGGGCGTCGAGGTGGCAAGGCTGACCGCGTTGGCGTCCATCGCCTCGACCTTCAGCGCCTCCTTGAACCAGATGTCGAACTGCCGCATCGGGTCCGCGTCGAGGTCCTCGCGGCGCAGGGGCTTGTACTCGTACTCACGCCGCAGGTCGGAAAGGTCTTGGCCGTCCATCGCGCACGAGGATACGGCCCCCTCGCTGCAATGCCTACTCGATCACGAGCTGTTTCATGCCGAAGTGGGTCTTGTCCGCGAGTTCGTCGTAGTAGGAGTCGAACGAGATCTGCCAGTTGGTGCCGGGCGCCTTGTTGTCGCGAATGATGACGCGGTAGTAGTAGGTGCCGGCCGGGAGCGATGCGAGGGCGTAGCGGAAGGTGACGGTGTTCACGAGGCCGAGACTCTCAGCCACGATGTCGCCCGCCTCGAACGCCGTCGTCGTGCTGAGCTGGAAATCGTAGGTCAGCGCGTCGCCCTGCAGGTCGTACGAAGAGTCCCAGCGGAACTCCATGTCGGCGTCGTCGATCGTGGCGGACATGTAGACGGGCATCGGCCGCTCGAGCGAGTCGAGGAACTCCTGGAACTTCGCCTCGGCGCGGTTAGGGATGCGCCCGACCTCCGTATCGTATTCCGCCAAGGTCGAAGTGGGGGTGGAGTCATCGATGACGGGCAGGTTGTCGAGGTCGGGTGTAAGTGCGACGCGCGTCCGCACGGTGTTCGCATAGTCGGCCAGCAGCGCGGCGATCTTGGGCTGCGTCACGTGGTCGTTCTGGATCTCCTGCATCTTGGCGATCAGCTTGTCGATGTTGCCGGGCTGTCGCAAAAAACGCGCGTGCAGCGGCGCGCCCCACCAGTTGGAGATGCCTCGCTGCCAGCGGCCCAGCGACTCGGCCTGCGCCTCGTTCGGCTGCGTGTAGAAATCCCACGCGCCGTCGTAGTCCCACGGCATGAAGTAGAAGACCTTCGATTCGCTGGGGCGGTAGAGATAGAAGTTCTGCGAATTGGTGTCGAGGTTGTCGAACAGGATGTTGCAGGCGAGCCAAGTGAGGTAGTTCGCCTCGTTGAAGTACGTTGCGAAGACCTGATCGAAGTCACTTGTCGGGTCATTGACCGCATCGAGCATTTCCAGCAGCGGCGCGTGGTCGCTGCCCTCTTCGATTTCGAGGATGCTCTCGAATGCGTCCTTGTCGAACGTCGGGTCCGACTCCAGCTTGAGTGAGTCGGGGTAGCGCTCGAATTCGAAGAACTCCGCCTTGTAGACGCTCGCCGCGGGATCGAGGCCGTGCGCTTCGAGAAAGTAGCCGTCCACCTTTTCGACATGTGTAAACAGGCCGAAGTCGACCATGCCGTTGCCGTCGCGCCGATCCACATGCAGCCGCACGAACTGCGTGCGCAAACTCGTGATATCGGGAATGGTCGAGAGCAGGTCGAAGCTGAGCTTGTTGCGCATGCGCGTCAGGTCATACGGATGCTTGTTCAGGTTGAACACGCGCTGGCCGCGCCAGAGGCCGTCCGCATCCTTGCGGTTGATCTTGATGCGGTACGACTTCTGCTCGGCGAAGCGGGTCGACTTGCCCCGCAGTCGCATTTCGGCATTGGGCACGCCGCCCGCGTCCACAAGACCGGCAACCTCCAGCCGCACGTTCAGTTCCGGCTTGCAGTTGTCCCACGGATCGACGTCCTGGTTGACGTGGTCCAGCGTCGTTCCGATGCCGTCGTTCGGCGTGATGAAGGCGCAGTCCGCGTCCTCTTCCGACTCGGGGTTGTCGGCCGGCCAGATCGTCACGAACAGATCGACCGTGTCGGTGCCGGGTTCGGCGTACACCAGCGGGTTGTCCACGATGTCGCCGACGAACGGGGTCGCCAAGCTGGGCTGCCCCCCGGACCCCCCTCCTCCACATCCGAAAAGAGCGATGAGAAGCGGGAAAAGGCTGAGATTGCGCATGGTCACTACGTATGGAATCGGCGTTCTGGGGGGCCCGGCTGAATAGACGCCCATGCGCGGCGGTAGGCTCTCTTGATGACCGACACGCTCTACCTCCACGAACAACTCATGTTGCTGATGCTGCGCGACGACTCCGGCACGATGGAATCGCACACCGAGCAGTACCAACTCGCGCTCGGCGGCGCCCTGCTGGCGGAGCTGATGCTGCGCGGTGCGGTGCGCATCGGAACCGACAAGAAGCGCCTCGTGGAAGTGGTGCGCAAGGACCGCTTGCCCGATCCGATTCTGGAGGAGTGCGTCGAACTCGTTTCCGCATCCAAGCGCCCGTACGGCGCCGCCGTGTGGGTGAGCCGTTTCGGCGGTC
>Ga0164315_10005166_pt1 | contig 10202 bp, 8 predicted proteins | sample GuaBasSedimGuay6_FD_113737 | JGI IMG/M metagenome (GOLD analysis project Ga0164315, IMG submission 113737) | Subseafloor sediment microbial communities from Guaymas Basin, Gulf of California, Mexico - Guay6, Core 4569-2, 0-3 cm | ecosystem: Environmental > Aquatic > Marine > Hydrothermal vents >... | reverse complement strand
TTTTTTCCGCAGTTGGGTACCACTGTGAATAAGGACTCGGGTATCAACAGCCCGGCTGACCTGGTTGGTAAGCGGGTGGCCGTGTGCGGATTTGGTTACAACCCGGCGGCGTGGATGCGCGGTATTCTGCAGCACTACTACACGCTACCGGTGAAAGAAATTATCTGGGTGGCTGATAGTGAAGATCCTTTCCTGACCGGACTTGATTACAAGCCAGCGGACGGTTACATCGTGGAAACTATCGATGGTCTCTCCGAAGAGCTGATGACTGCCAAGGGCGTTCATCAGGTGGCCGCCCTGGAAGAGGGTCGTATCGATGCGTTGATCGCCCCCGGCGGTGGTGCACCTACTGATGGCAATACTCGGCGCCTGCTGAATGATCCGGTAAAGCAGCTCAGTGATTTTGTTGCCGCCACCGGTATCTACCCGATTAATACGGTAATGACCATGCGGCGTAGCACGGTCGAGGCTAACCCTGGATTGCCTGCGGCGTTGATGACCGCATTTAACCAGGCGCGTAGTCTGTACCATGCTGAACTGGCGGCCGATGGCCCGGGTGACCATATGGGCGTTGGCACTGAGCAACTAAGTGACATGGGACTGTTCCCGGATGCCTACGGTATTGAGGCAAATCGCACCAGCCTTGAAGCGATTATTGGCTACTGTTACGAGCAGGGTCTGATTCGCACCCACTTTGCCGTTGAAGAGCTGTTCTGTATCTAGTTTTCCCCTCGCCTGCGTTCAATCAGCTACGCGGGGATCTCAATTATTTAAATTAATAATCATAATCAGGAGAATTTCATGGCTGAAATGACCGAGACAGAAAACGCCTATAACCACCCCCCCATGCCCGAAGGACCGATGAACCTGTGGGTCGGCGATGTTGGCGTAGTGCCAGAGTTGCTGGGCCAGCTCGCCGAGGGCTTTCGGCAGATGGTACCCCTGGGTAGCCCGGCGCCGGACTTTACCGGCGAGTTGCTAGGGGGCGGCGAGTACACGCTGTCATCGAGTAAAGGTAAAAAACCGGTCTGTATCCTTTTTGCCAGCATCAGTGATCCACCGATTATCAGCAACCTCGATACCACACCAGTATCGCTGAACGGCCTCTACGCCGAGTATGGCGATAAGGTCGATTTCGTCATGGTCTACACCCGTGAGGCGCACCCGGGTTCTGGTACGCCGCCGCACACCAGTATTGAAGATAAACGCGGCCGCGCCCAGCAGATGGTCGATCAGGAAAACGTAAAGATGCCGGTGCTGGTTGACGCCCTCGACGGCCCGATTCACCAGCGTTACACAATGATGCCCAACTCGGTTTATGTGATTAACCGGGGCGGCATAGTCGCCGCTAAATCCCTGTTACTGGACTCCACCGTGCTCGGTGAAATGCTTAACGATGTGCTCACCTGGGACGCGCTGGATGACGGCGACACCGTGGTGAAGAAGTCCTATCACGAGCGTATTCATGTTTGCCGGGCTCCCTATGATGAAGCCGGCCGTGCCAAAGAGTGTGCGGCACTGGAAGCAAGCGGCCCGGAAATGGTCGAAGCGATTAAGGCGATGGCAGGCTTTGACCCCTTTACCTGGAAAAAAGCGTAGCCCCTGGCAGTTCTGGGAGGAACAGGCAATGAAAACGATTGACGAAGCCATACGATTACGGCCCGACGGTTTTACTGACCGCAGCATCTATACCGACCCTGCGGTGCTGGAGCAGGAAATTGAAAAAATATTCAAAAAAGCCTGGGTTCTGATCGGTCACGAAACCGAGGTGCCGGAGCCTGGCGATTACGTGCGCAAAACCATCGCCGGTCAGCCGTTGATCCAGGTGCGGGGTAACGACGGCAAGGTGCGGGTGGTCTACAACACCTGCCGTCACCGCGCCAGCCTGGTGGCGATTGAAGAAGAAGGTAACTGCGCCAAAACCAATTTTGTCTGCCCTTACCACGGCTTTGAGTACAGCGCTGACGGTGATCTGGTGAAAGTGCCGGTGGCAGACGGTTATGGTGAATGGTTCAAAAACGAAGAGTTCGGCCTGGTTGAACTGGCCCAGTTCGATACTTTTAACGGCATGGTATTTGGTAGTTTTAACCCCGATGCCCAGCCGTTGGTGGATTATCTGAGTTCAGCGAAGGAATTTATCGACTACGCTACCAAGGGTGATGGTGAAGATTTGGTGCTGGTCGATAGCTATAAATACGACATCGCTGGCAACTGGAAACTGCTGATCGATAACACCATGGACGGCTACCACGTGCCTTATGTGCACGGCAGTATGTTCGAACAGTTCGGCATCAGCGCTGAGGAAGGCATTTCCGGTATCGCCCGTACGCTTGGTTTCCACGGCTCCATCGACTGGGATGAAGGTCGGCCGATGGCCGAACGCAATGTCAATCGTTACATGGCGATATTCCCCAACATCACGGTGCATTACAACGCCAGTGGCGACATGTTTGCGATTCGTCAAATTGAGCCGCTCAATGTGGACAACATGCAGGTCACCATGTGGTTGTTGGCACCTAAATCTACTGCCAGCCGAGAAATGAACGAGCGCCGCGCAGCCGCTTTCACCATTACCTGGGGTCCCGGTGGGCTGTTTGGTGCTGATGACGCCCGCCAGCTCGAATGGGTGCAACTGGGTATGAAGGCGGACTGCGGTGCGCCGGTATTAGCGGCTCGAGGTCTGGAAACCGGCGACGAAGATGACTGGGAAAATGAGCAGTCGATGCGCGGCTTTCGTGCGGGCTGGAATCACTATATGAACCAGGATTAAAGGGGGTAGACAATGGCGACTTCAGCGCAACTAGATAATGCTATTGATCCGGCAATTGAATTACTTTATCGCTACACGGCAGCACTTGACCAGTTTGATTATGAGGCGGTGTTGGCAATGTTTAGCAAACCTTCCCGCTACCGGGTGCAGTGCCGTAGAAACTATGAGCGTAACGGTGTACTCCACATCGTTAATGATAGTGATGAGCAGCTTGGGTTTCGATTTGCCAGTCATCCGCCTTTACGGTTGGAACCGACGGTTCATGTGATTGGTAATGCAAGGGTTAGGCGCGATGGTGGTGATGTAGAGCTTCGAGCCACTTTCAATATGGACCGTAATGGCAAACCGACTTTTAGCGGTGAGTACATCGGTGCCATTGATGAGTCGGGTGATACCCCGATTTTTAAAGAACTAATGGTGGTGCTTGAGGGCGATAGCGTGCCAAGTACGGTGCAGATCGCTATTTAGGTCAGTCCAAAAACCGATCAAAAATTTCGGCGCAAGTGCGCCATTACAAGGAGTTGCAGTGATGCAGTTGTTTCCGTTTACCGACGCCCAGCAGGCCGTCATCGATAAGGTAGAAAAAGTTGCCGCTGGCTTTGCCAGTCGCGCAGCGGATTATGATGAAAAAGCGTGTATGCCCGAGCAGGATATCCTCGACATGCACGAGGCAGGCATGCTGCTGTCGTCATTAGATACTAAATACGGTGGTCTCGGCTACGGGGTTCATCAGGATGATCCGCTCTGTATGTTTCTCACCATAGAACATCTGGCCATGGTCAATCCAGCCACGGCCCACTGTTTTCAGGTTCACAGCAACTGCATCCAGATGATCAGCAAATTTTGCACCGAAGAGCAGGTTATGCGTTTTACCGAACCGACCCGGACGAGTGGCAAATTGATGCCAGCGGCCGGGTCCGAGCCGACTTCGCACATTGTTACCGGTGGCATGAGTGCCATGGGTCAGCGGGTTGAGGGTGGTTTCCTGGTCAATGCCACCAAACATTACGTCACCAATGCTCCGGGTGCTGAGCTGATGTGGGTGATGGTCAAGGATAGCGAGACCGAACGCGACATCATGCTGATGATTCCGGCTAACGACCCGGGTATCACTACCGACGAGAGCTTCTGGGATCCAATCGGTATGCGTGCCTGTGTCAGTCCGCAAATGACCTTTAAAGACGTCTTCGTACCACAGGAAAACTTACTCGGTAGCCCGGGTGATTTTTTTGGTGATAACTGGCTTGGTAAAATCAATCTCGGCTTTACGGCTACTTATGTCGGCGCCATGCGCGGCATCTACGAGTACGTAATCGAGTACATGAAGGGCAAAGGCCGTGGCAGCGACGTTCAGCGCCAGCAGTATGTGGGTGAAATGAAATCCCGCATCGACGCCATTCGCCTGCTGCTCTATACCGCTGTTACAAACTTTAAAGATGACCAGGCCGGCGCCATGTTAATGGTAGAAGAGGCCAAATGGCTGGCGGTTGAGTCGTCTGACCGGTTTAGCTATCTGCTCGGCCAGGCGGCAGGCTCCACCCTGCTCATGCGCAAACACCCGGTTGAGCGGCTGATGCGCGACCTGCACCTGCACATACTGCATGGCCGCCACTTTCTAACCATGGGCGTGGTCGGTAAGGCTGCCCTGGGTGAGCCCTACATGGTGGGCATGAGCACCTAGAGCCTTTGCGTATGACACTGCTGGCGTATGACTGCTGAAAATAAGCGTTCTTTCAGCAGGTGCAACGACTATCAGGCAAAGTTGTTTCTATTAACCGGCCATTACTGACAAGGTGATGGCCGGTTTTTTTTTGGCTAGCAGAGACGCGGAAAATTTGAAATATGTGACCTTAGTCAGCTATCGCTCTCGCTCAATTAAGTTGGGGAATGACGAGCAGATCGGATGCCGTGGCTCTGGCGCAGATATTCGGTTTTCCCATCGTTTGGGAAATGGAATAGGGGCGTAGCTCAGGTTAGGAAGTTGTATTTTCTGAAACGGCAGGATAAAAGCGGTTAGTCTCCTGTAGGAGCGGCTTTAGCCGCGACACCGGAGGCAGTCAGAAACAGAGTGTCGCGGCTAAAGCCGCTCCTACAGGGAGATTGCACACATCTTTCTCTCTTGTGGGAATAACTAATCAGAGACTGAGAAAGCCTCCCACGGCCAGGCATTCAACGGCCAGGGATTGTGAAAAAGCTCCACTGCCACCGATATTTCCACCAGCGACAGTGCTGTGTTCAACAGATTGCGCTCGGGGTCCGGCATTTTTTCCAGGTCAAATTTATTGAGGTGCTGGATCGCTTCATCCAGCACCGGTTTCATCGCCTGATAAAAGGTCGTTAACTCTTCCTGGGAACAGCCCATGCGGGTTTCACGGCGGGCACTTTCCGTGTCCAGCGCCCATTTTTCAGCGTAGGGAGCGAGTTGTGTGAACGCAGCGGGTAACGGCGTGCTCATGCAGTCTGCTCCAGCCACTGATTAACCACATACATCTGGTGGCGAATTGCAATTTCCAGGTCGCTCGCCAGGATGTTCTTCAGCGCTCCCGATTCCATCATTTGCTGGGTATCTTCCAGGGTGCTGAAATCTTCTAGAACGGCATCGCGCAACAGCACCTTGGTGTGTTCCTGGGCCAACAGGGCACCGGCGTCTTTTGCCTTCAGTTGATAAATATCCATCACCCAGCGGGTCTCGTTTTCACTGACCGGCCAGAAGTTATAAGTGAAGTACCAGCCCGGACCAACATCACAGAAAAAGTTGGGGAAGATGACGTTGATATCGAACCACCAGCTATCGTCACGGTTAGGGTTAACGCCCGGGTAATCCTCATGAGAGGTGACAAAAGCGGGGCCGTATTTGCCCACCATCAAGCCAATATCCGGTGGCATGTATTCCATATTTAGCCACGCAGATAGCGACCGGTGCGGCCCGTAAAAACGTGCTGATGTGAGTGCCGCCCCCGGATTAAGGGCTGATGCCGCTGATCCAGGTAGTGATTCCCGGTGGACGGTAATGGCGTGGAAGGCTTCCTGAAAAGCATCGATGGCGACCTTCCAGTTGACTCGCGGGGTGCCAGAGTAACGAGCGATGCGCTCACACTCCTCATGTGGAAAGGGATCCAGTTGGGTACCCATGCCGCCGAGATAATCACCAAGCGATTGTGGCGGTTCATCCATGGCGTGGACAAAGATGAATCCTTTCCAGGTATCCAGGGTCATCGGAATCAGGCCGATGTCGCACTTATTAATATCGCCGGTGAAATACTCCTCGCCCGCCATGAACTCAAGGTTGCCGTCCAGACCAAATGCCCAGCCGTGAAACCCGCAGGTAAAACCTCTGGCGTTCCCCTGGTTTTCCCGGGCTACTTTGTTGCCGCGGTGGGTGCAGATGTTGTGGAACGCTCTTACCTCATTATCCTGACCACGCACTAGAATGATCGAGGCTTTCAATACCTCCACATCCACGGTGATGTAATCACCGGGATTGGGAAGCTCCTCTACTCGTGCGACCTCAAGCCAGGCGCGTTTGAAAATAGATTCGCGTTCTTTTTCAAAAAACTCTTTAGAAACATAAGGTTCCACCGGCAAGGGGCTGTCGCCCATCTCCGGGGTGTCACTGTGTAATTTGGTTTCGAAAATCCGCTCTGTTTTGCCCATGATGCTTTCCTCTCCAGAATGCCCAATTTGTGATGAGCAAAGCTAACAGCTGAGCAGGGAAATGCCAATAGGTGTGCCGACTGTCAGGGTAAAGCCGCGCAGCCGGGCGATAAGCGAGGGTGGGTGGTTGCGGGGGTGAAGTCGATAATGGCAGGGGTGGTTTGGAGGATTAACCTTGGGGTAGCCGGGTTTCAGCCAGATGCCCCAAGGTTCCTGATACCTCCCTAAGCTTCGGTCGCAGAAGCCGGTTCATCGACATTGTAGTAATAGTCGAGCCAGTGCTCGCCGAGTACGTACATGGTTTTTTCAATGACTGAGCGCAACTGGAGTTGCAGCTCAATGTCATCAGCCGGCACTTTCTGCTCGAGGAACAGCAGGCCATCGTTGCCGTGGGCCATCTCTACCTCGCCGCCGTGCCAGGCGAGCCAGTCGATGGCGTCATCTTTCAGGCCGTAGTGTTTTTCACAGGCTTTCCATAGCGGATGGATGATGGTCGGCACCAACGCCTCAATACCAACCCCAAACGCCGCTACGCCGTGTAGCCACGGCTCGTTGTAGGCGTAGAGCACCTGCCAGTTGCGCAGGTGCCAGGCGTAGGGCAGGGCATCCCAGGTGTATTCCGGTCCGGCGTAGATCCGGTCGCCGGGCCCACCGAGGGCGTTAACGGTCTGTGAAAGCGCCCAGGAGTGGTTCCACTCGCTAAAAGCGTTCTCCAGCATTTTGGTCTTTATTTCGTGATCGTAATGCGGTGTACGCGCAGCCAGAGCAGCCACCACGCCGGGCGTGGTGATAATGGTCCAGCACAAATCGGCAAAGAATCGCCGCAATTTGTGCACCGGAAAAGTGCCTGCGGCGATCTCGTGTAGAAACGGATGGGCCAGCGCGCGGTCACGGACCGGCTCCAGCACCTCGTCCCGAAGGGCTATTAGCCAGTCAGCGTTTAAATCCTTGATGTATTCCGGTTTGGCAAGCTCGGGTTGATTCATCGGTTCTCCTCCTCTGGTTTTCACAAATTCGACGACTGCGCCGCATCGCACAGCATAGTGACTTGATGGGGGAGAACCACCCTGATTTGGATCAGTTATCGAATGAACCTTCCCAGGAATCAGAAAATTCTGATGATGGGCTAGAGCACCTTGCGGGGACACTTATGCAGTGTTTAGTGAAAGGAAAATGTCGACCAATACTGGCGGTCCCATTAATCGCAATTGCTACTGAGTGACGCACACCTGGCCGTATTAAGCCGTGATTGCAAGACCTCGGTAGCGTTGCTCCTGGATCAGCGTGATTCCGCACAAGTCCTGCGTTTCCCTAATCTGCCTTACGGCTGGTAGCATCTGGATAAGACTCTTTTATTATTAGCCCCGGTAATCCATGCCCAAATTATTCAGGAAATTTCAGGAAAACATCCGTTACCTGGTCGACCAGGCGTTTGTGCACAAATTTATCGGGCAGTTTCTGCTGTTTTTGATGCTGGTAACACTGGCCACCCTGATCGGGATGACAGCCATGTTCTTCGGGCTGTTCTCCGAAGAAAACAGCGGTATCAGTTCCATCCCGCGCGATATCGATACCGGTATTCTGGATTCGCTATGGTGGTCAGTAAACCAGGTCATGCGTCTTCCTGGGTTTAAGCAGGCCTATGGCGCGACGGCTCCGGTAGTGATCTATTCGCTGTTCCTGTCGCTTATGGGACTGGTAGTTTTTAGTGTGTTGATCTCACTGATCAACAACACCATACGCAGCCGTATCGAGGCACTGCGCAAAGGTGATACGCAGGTCCTGGAGCGCAACCACGTGCTGCTACTGGGGTGGAACAACAAGGTGTTTTCCATCCTGCAACAGCTGGCCCGGCTCCAGCCCGGCATCAAGGTTGTGATACTGGCACCGCGGGAAATTGACATGATGCAGGAGCAGCTCAGGGTTGCGGGCATCCGGCGCGAACAGATCAAAATCATCCTGCGTAGCGGGATACCCAGCAATCACGGCGAACTCGACAGGGTGGCCGTCAATCGGGCAAGCAGTATTATCGTCCTGGCAACCGATGCGGATGACAGCGAGGCCATCAAAACCATAATGCTACTGACTGCACGCCAGGACTGGCTCGGCGAGCCACCAATCCTGACATCAGAAGTTGCCATGGAGAGTAACTACGAGCTGGCAAAAATTGCCGCCAGGGACAGATTGCATATCATTTCTTCCAGTCGCATCATCAGCAAGGTGATTGTGCAGACAGTTCGCAATCCAGGGCTGGCGGATGTGTATAGCGAACTTTTCTCGCCGATGGGTAACAGTCTCTACGTGCAGTCCATGTCCGATTGCACCGATCACCCGGTTGCCAAGATAGCGTTTGGACTAGGCGATGCGATAGTTATTGGCGTTACCTGGGATGAACAGCGTGATGGCGCAGTACGCCATGCTGTCGGCCTTAATCTGGAGCCTGAGTACGAGGTTGCCGAAGATGAACAGCTGGTGCTGGTGACTCGTGGCCTGCCGGTTACCTACACACAGTCTAGCATTCTGGAGTCACAGAACTATCAGGAGGGAGGATCGATCCCCGAGGTGCCGGCGCGGGTGTTGCTAATCGGCTGGACCGATATTCTCTACGACATCCTGCAGGAACTCGACGCGCACGCGTCGCGTGGTACCGAAGTGACCATTCTCTCTAACATCAGTGAGGAAAAAGCGAGGGAACGGGTAGCTGGTCACCAGACCAGCGACCTCAAAAACCTGGCACTGACCTTTCAGGAAGGCGATGCGGTGATGCGGGCTGCCTATGAAGATGTCGATATTTCTAGCTTCAAGAGTATTGTTGTGCTTGCTGATCAGTCTGACGACCAGAAAGGAGGGGAGGAAGGTGCAGACACCCGTACCTTGCGCATACTGCTGCGTTTATCAGACCTGCGTAAACAGGTTGACTCGCATGTGCATACCGTTGCTGAACTGCTTGATGAGAACAACCGCAACCTGCTTACTGGCCTCGGTGTGGACGATATTGTCGTTAGTTCTGAAATTGTTAGTGCCCAGCTGGCTCAGATTGCACGTCAGGAAGTGCTCGCCCCCATCTATCGAGAACTGCTCAGCGCCGGCGGTGTAGAGATCAGCCTGCGGCCTGCCGGTGATTATGTGAAGCTTGATACGGACTGCAGTTTTAGCGACCTGATCTATGCTGGCCAGCAGAAGATGGAAATTGCACTTGGCCTGCGCCTGGCACGCGAGGGTGGCGAGGTGTTACTGAACCCACCGCGGCATACCCGGTGGCGGCTTGGCGAAAACGACAAGGTGATTGTGCTGGCGCAACAGGTTTATTAGTCCGCTAACCTTACCCACCATTACAGGCGTGAGGTATGAGCTGCCTGCTAACCGATTCGAAGATGAATTGACAGGTTCGCTAAAGCGTCAGTAATAGTGGTATCGAACGTGATGTGCGGTTTGCCGCTAATTCACCGGATTCCGTTTTCAGGTCAGGCAATTCAGTCATGTGTCCAGGTCTGACAGTGGAGCTCAGTCCGAATTAGGTCCGAATATCCCGACACCCAGCTTTTCGGCTATGTACTGAATTGCCTTTTGAGCGCGCACGCTGTTACCAGCCTCATTGAGACGCGGAGAAAACGCTGCAATCGAAAACTGGCCGGGCACAATCGAAACGATGCCGCCAAGGAGTGTCGCTACCTCGTGAAAGATTTTGGGACATCCCTGTCACCAAAATCGACTCGCCTACGCGACAGCCGTTATTGCCCCGGCCGCCCTGCGTCCGTGCCGCTCCGCCACCCCATCG
>Ga0164315_10005164_pt1 | contig 10204 bp, 7 predicted proteins | sample GuaBasSedimGuay6_FD_113737 | JGI IMG/M metagenome (GOLD analysis project Ga0164315, IMG submission 113737) | Subseafloor sediment microbial communities from Guaymas Basin, Gulf of California, Mexico - Guay6, Core 4569-2, 0-3 cm | ecosystem: Environmental > Aquatic > Marine > Hydrothermal vents >... | reverse complement strand
CACACCTGCAAGTCCCGCCCCAATGCAGAGCTGCATCACCAGAATCCAGAATCGTTTGGTGCGCAGAATATCCACCACGGGTCCCCACAGGGGTTTGATTACCCAGGGGAGGTAGAGCCAGCTGGTATAGAGGGCTATCTGGGAATTGGAGATCCCCATTCTTTTGTAGAAGATCACCGAGAGGGTCATCACTATTACATAGGGTATTCCTTCGGCAAAGTAGAGTGAAGGCACCCATAACCAGGGCCTTGAACTCTTTATGGCTTTTTCTTGATCTGACTTGGGTTTACTCATATCGTTTTTCTAGGTTGGCGTCTAAAAAGTAGTGCTTCAGGATCTCTTTGTGGGTATACCCTTTACTGGCCATTACAGCCGCTCCAATCTGACAGAGTCCTACCCCATGACCCCACCCTGCCCCATGAAGTACAAACATTCCAGGGACTCCGTTGGAGATTTGTTGCTTTTCCACTGTGAAGGCTGAACTGTAGAGATGAGATTCACTTAACCATCGCCTGATCTCAAGCTCCTTTCCAACGGTTAGGGTTTTTAGTGATCCAACCACCTTTAACCTGACCAGTCGACCCGACTCGCCCCGCTCCACAGGAACCAGATCTATGATCGCCCCAAAATCGATTCCTGACTTCTTACGGATAAGTGTTGCAATCTCCTTCTGGCTTAAGTTCACTTCCCAACGGTAAAAATCGCTGAAAGAGTGATCGTAATCGTTTAACACCTGTCGCAAAAGTGTTGCATCCCGGGTGTTACAGAAAGCATCGGGAGAGGTCTCGATAAATGGAACTGCGTTGGCTTCTATCTTCAGATCGGCTGTGTTGATCCGATGCTCGGGTGGATTATCATCAACACGTTTAAGGTATGGATGAGAGACCGGTTCCCAGCAATATTCAAACTCCTCCACAACTCCTCCACAACACTTGGAAAAACGGGCGTCGCAGATCTTGCCTCCATAGACCAGCACCTGGCCGCGGGTTTTGTTGACTGCCCTTACCACCTCCTCATTATGGGCCCTTGTGATTCCCTGGTAACGCTGACAATGGTCATCGGCACACACATGAAATTCATGGTGATCCTCACGGTCGTACCATCGAATAAACTCCTCTTCTGTCTGGTGGATCATTTCGTAATTTTCACCCTCCTTTTCCAGCCTGTCCTGCTTAGAAATCTGTGCCAGCAACCAGCTGCGCGAAATAATGGTATGCGCTTTCAAAAGCGCCGGAGAACTGTCACCACGCATCTCAGAAGAAATCACACTAATGAGGTAGTCTTCCACAGAGACCACATTAACCACTTGAATCTGATTGCCTGAAATCATAAGCTTCAAAGCTCCCTGGAACTCCTGGTCCTCTTTCTGCTCCCAATGAAATCCAATACCTATGACCACATCCCTGATTACAAATCTGTCCCGGGTGGCCTCCGAGGGATAAAGAATGAACTCATCCCTTTCTCCCAACTGCTTTCCATCCCCAATCAGCTTAATCCTTTCACTTACAACAACCGCTTCCATCTCTCCATTCCCTATCTCTTCTGCATCTCCCATTCTGAAAGATCCATGGAGGTTGAATCTGATCCTCTCCCCTTTCAGGATTCCCACTTCTATCTCAGGGGCACTATTTTTTGAACTCGCTTTCATAGTTCAGATTGGATAAAGTCTATAAGTAATTTGAAATGTGGGGCGGAGAAGGATACCTGGGAAAATATATCCCTGATATCCTCACTGGTTATCTTTTCAAAGTCTTTCTCCAGGGGAGTGATCAATGTTCCTCCCATATCCACAGCGGCCGGACTGAGTAAGATGTTCTTCTCCCCCTCTTCAAAGTATTGCCATGGACGGTGCTTATCGCGGGGAAACAGAACGATTTGCCACTTATCCCGGTAGTAGGAGAGCATATTGATCATAGGCTCCTGCCCCTGAAGCTCTTTTAGAAAACCAAAGAGGCTTGAAAATGCCTTTTTCAAAGGCTCTTCGGTGGTTGATTCCATCACAATAAACCGCCTCAGTCCATCCTCAACTGAAGTTAGGGTTATCTCCGAACTGTCCGTAAGGCTCTTTCCATACCTCTTTTTGAGTTCATCCAACTCACTATCCAGGGACATCAAACCCAGGTTGCCTGCCTGAAAGTGCATGTGATCGGGCGCGGAGGCGCCACAGGCAGGTGCGTTGTAGAAGACCACCAGACGGGGAAGCTTTCGGCTTATCTCAAGAAATTCAGGAAATTCCGGTTCAATGACCTGTGGAGTGTGACTGGTCCTGGAAATGGTAAAATGTTCCCTGAATATGGGAAATGGATTGCAGAGGATCTCGTAATCTTCCCCAAACCAGACATTGTTCTGTTCCTCATCGCGATTCTCCATGCAGAGAAAACACCTTCTGCTTTCAATGGAAGCCCTGTCCAATTTTGCCGCCGAAGAGACAATGCGCCTGGGATTACACTGAATTCTGATGGTAAACCCATCGAACTCAAATTGCTTCAAACGCACACCATCCAGTTTATCCCAATTGGCTTGCATCAGGGGCCAGGTTACTTTCTGCTCTTCAAAAAGCGCATCTGCTTTCTCCTGTAAGGTCATATCCTGTTCCTGTTCAGATTTATCCTCGCTGCTAATTCAATAGTTCTTAACCGGTCCTTATAAAGGTTATGCCTGTTCTGTGCTTCCACGCTCAATGATGCATCCGAATTCTCCTCCCACCGTCTGCAGAGGTAAACAGGATTGTAAATGCGGCCAATCTGGTAGTGTCGGCTAATGGCCAGTCCCACTCCATAATCCTCTCCATAACTCACATTGGGTATATTGATCCTCCTCAGGACCGGGGTATAGAAGGCCCGGGGAGCACCCAGCCCATTGATGCGAAGGGCATTGTTCCTGCCATTGTCAGGGGTCCACTCTTTGTGATCCACAATTCCCGGGGGGATCTGCTCCAGGTCAAAATTGGTCATCTGGTAAGAACCTATGACCATGGCACACTGCTGCTTATAAAATGCATCCACTATCTGCTGCAGGGTGTCGGGCCCACTGTAGAGATCATCGCTGTCCAGTTGAATGGCAAACTTCCCACATTGAGGATGGTGGACTCCCACATTCCAGCACCCGCCAATACCCAGATCATGGCGATCGGGGATCACATGGATCAGTTTGTCATGTATTTCTGTCAGCTTACCAACCAGAGTGGTGGTCGAATCGGTGGAGTGGTTATCCACCAGGATCAGGTTGAAATCAAATGAGGTGACCTGCGACATCACCGATTCGATGGCATCGGTAACGGTCCTCTCCCTGTTGAGCACCGGGATGATTACCGAAGCTTCCATATTAAAACTACCCTCCTCAAATCTAATGGGATCAAATTCCGGGGCCAGGTATCCATCTATCTGCTTCAGATGCATTGTGGCCACTTTTTCCATCTCCACCTGCACCGCCCTGTTCTTTGGATCCACATAGTCGAACATCTTCTTGCCCGATTCCCGGGTATCCACCGGTTCTACTTTATATAGGAACTCTGGTATCCGTAAAGGAAGAGTCTCCCTGGAGATCGTTAACCTCAACTGGTAGAGTCCTGCATATTTATAGGATTCTTCCATCCCTGCCACAGCCTCTTTCATGACCTCATTTCGCAGGAAAAGTACTGGTCCGAATTCAAAATCGTCCCTTATACTTCCACTCTGGTAATCAATGACCGGATGAGGGGTTAATTTACCATCCAGATTGTCAAAAAAGTCAGAATATACCCACCCGGCCCCGGTATCGGCAGAAACGGCCATAAGCCTTTCCAGTGCAAGCATCCCAAAGCTTATCTTCGATTCCTGGGTGATCAACAGACTGAATTCAGCGTCGCCGGACAGATCTGCTATCTTACTGATAGTCTCCGTACTAAAACCACCATCTGTTTTTATGTAGACACATCCTTCGGGTAAAATGTTGGGGGATTTCGCACCCATGAGATATACCTTGTTCACCTGGGGGTGAGAGGCAAGTTCTGAAACGGTTTCCTGCACCCCCACGGGAGTGCCGGTGGGTATAAAACAATTTATCTTATTTATCTTATTCATCTTCTTCAGGTTCTAATAAATAGGTCAGGATCCTTCTTAAAATCAAATCCCGTTCCCATTGATCTGTAATGGTTTCAAATGGGAATCCAAAGGCTGCTACCCCATAATCACCCCTGTAGACAACACCCGCACTCATATTCTTCTCCACATACCTTAGCAGGGTAGTGGAGGTAGAGTCGAAGGGCTCCAGGGCATCGGCACCCTCTACCGTGTATATATCCGGATTGTAACCTGTATTAAATGAGAATTGAGATTTCACCTCTGCAATCTCCGGTTCCATAAAATAAAACTTCCCCAGTCTGGAGGCATTGCTGGTCCTCCATTTATACTTTAACAGGTTTCCCACCACCGAATCCTGACCCAGTTGATGCATATCTGTGGCAATATGTGCACCTGAGATAAAAAGGTTGCCCCCCTGCTCCAGGTACAATTCAATAAGGGTTAGCATGGTGTCCTGGAATACCTGGTAATGACGTGCTGAATCATTTTTAGGCATATAGGTACTCTTCTCCTCTCCGGCCAGAAAATCGACCAGGGGATAACTGGTGAGGTCGGTTAATCCGGCTATCACCGATTCGTCGCTTACCGAAATAAATGAGTATCCTGCATTGTGAATTGAAGCCCCATGGATTGCGCCGAAATCAAATGTGTTTCCCGGTATCACCTTTGACTCAAGGTCTGCATAGGAGGATCCATGTCCGGGTGAATCATCGTCGAGCCATGGTGAGCTCTTTACAAAATCAAACTGGTCCCCCACGGTATGAAGATCCACTTCATAGGGCACACCCTGGTCCACCATATTCATAAAACCTGAATGCTTCTCGTCATCGAACCAGGCAGGTCCGGAAGTTCGGTCAAATGCATTTACAATGGCTATGTTCCCTTTGGAATCACTGGTGGAACAGACCGAAATAATCTCCGACGGGAAACTCTCCCCTCCCCTGTTCAGTGCAGTAATTTTAAAGGAATAGATGGTATCTGTACCGGGAGCAGCAAGTATAAACTCAGAGGTATCTACCCTTCTGCCATTGTCAAATCCACCCGCTCCTTTTCTGGTATATACCATGTAGGTTTCAGGCTCAGCAGTAGGTTCCAGGGGGTCTGATTTTGGTCGCCACCCCAGGCGTATTCCTCCGTCAGTCAGGAACTCCGAGTGCAGGTGATCCACCGGCAAAGGTTGAACCACATATTCGATCCCGTACTGTGCCTGCAGGAATTTCAACATTCCCTTATAGATGGCACGGCTTACATGAAACCGGAACATGGGTTCCTGTCCGAATCGCATATCCAGGAAATTCTGATGGGAAAAAAGCTCCAGCAACATGGCCGGAACATTGGGCCTGAATGCCTCGCTGTATCCGCGGTCCCACATCCCGCGCCGTGTCCATGCCGGATCATAACAGGCCCTGAGATCTTCCACAATCTGGGTCTGAATCTGATCGGTGAGATCGCGGGAGGCCATCCTTGAGAGTCCTCCCGGGAAATAGCCCCGGTCGTAGTTGGTACTGTAGATTCCAAGGGTCCCTATAACTGTATCGTTATGCGTGATCCCTGCATCGGTATGAAACCCAAGTGAGAGATCCACAGGAATTCCCAACCCCTTTGCTTTCCGGTCTGCCTTTGGACCAGATGGAGTACCCATCAGGTAATTTACCCATTCGCCACGGGACTGGTAATCGTCCATGTAATCGTTGGACTCATTGAGTTTCCAAACCAGGGTATCGGGGACGCCTGCATATTGAAGGTAGTAGCGGGCAGCTTCCTGATAGCGTGGCCTGTTTCCGGTAAGCCCATTTCGCTGGATGTTCCCCATGCCTCCGCCAAACCTGACTGCATCGGCTGTCACCTTTGACTTGCGGCGCTTGCTCTCGTTGGTCAGGACTACCTTTGAATCACCCGGATGGATGCCTTGATTGAATTTAAACCTCCCCAGGTAGATCCAGGTACCTCCTCCCATCCGCTGGTTGACGGAGAAATGAGTCTCTCCTCCTGCGTGATATACCACATAATGTGCATCATCTGCATTGCCAGGATCGGAATGGAATGAGACGTAGACTGCATACATTCCCTGTTTGGGTATCTCAGGCACCCACTGAATAAAGCTGGCAGCCTCCTTTTCTGCTCCAATTTCCGCATAGGTTCCCAGTTTAAAGGGATTCTCATGGATGTAGGGCGGCGTTCCCATGGCAAACCCTATACTGTCCCCACTGGTCCTCACATTTTCGGCAGCCAGGTAAAGACTGTTTCCTGAACTGCCGTCATTGTCTACGATCACCTCATGAACCTGCCAGTCGCGCTCCCTGGGAATAAAGACAGTGGCCCCGGCATTCTCCAGCATGGGGACCAGGAAAGGAAGGGTATAGGCCATGGGATAGATATCCTCCACTGTCTGGAAAATACGGGCTCTTTGCCACTCCCACCTGTGAAGTTTTGGTTCATAGTACCATCCATGGCTGTGCCAGAGAGCAATATTGATGTTATAGAGGCTCGATTGAGAAGCAAAGGATCTGGATAAATTCTGAACCAGAGGTGCTGATTTTCTCTTTAACCTCCCCGGAGAACGGCTCTTATCGATGGCCTTTGAGTTGGTCCGGTAGTAGTTGGGGATATACTCCCTGATGTTCTTTTTTCCTGCATAGAGCTCAATACCGTAATCCCCATATGCCTCTCCCAGAACTGAGGCCAAGCTTCTCTCAAGGCTATCCACCACAACCTCCCTGAATGGCGCATAAGCCAGCTGTGCATCGGCATAGACCCTTACTCGCGCAGGTTTTCTCAATACCTCCACCCTCTTTATGGTGGTGGAATCCTGTTTCTGATAACCGGTGGCTTCCCTGAACCAGTGGCCATTTAAAATGGAGTCTGCACGCTGGGTAACAAGGACAGTTACAGCCGAATCGCTTAGCAATTCAGATTTCTGAGCAGCGACATTTGTGAGAAGCAATATCCCTGTCCCCGCCAAAAGCCACTTTCTTAATTGCAAAGGTATCTGCATATCTTATCAAACTTTTCCCTAAAACCACTTCTCTTCAGGGAGTGGATATAAGGACAAACTTACTGATTTTCGATGTATTTTTTGACCATTTCCAGGGGTGCACCACCACATGATGCAATAAAATAGCTAGGCGACCATAAGCCCCCCCCTTCCAGTAATACTTCTCCAACTCAGTAAACTCCTGTCTGAGAACCCCGTCAGGGCTCGCGTAAGCAAACCTGGAAGAGACCCCTTTTAAGCTATTGACCAGTTTGGATGGTGTAGTATGTGGTAGAGGTTCAACCAGTAGATGTACATGGTCCATTTCGCCGTTTGTTTCAATCAGCTTGCAGCCAAAATCACCACAGACCATTTCAAAATGAAAATGTAGCCTTTCGTACATCCTTTCAGCGAAGATTTTCTCTTTGTATTTGGTCACAAAGACTAAGTGCTAATGTAGTGAATAAGTTACATGTCTTTTAGAGTGTAAATCTTGCGTATAACGTTGATATTTAGTATATTTAGGTATATATGTTAAAGATACGAAAAGCATATAAGGTAAGACTAAAAACCAATAATAATATCGAGAACAAACTGGTTCGATATTGCGGCTCTTCAAGGTTCCTTTGGAATAAATGTCTGGCTATGAATTTGGACAGGTTGGAGAAGAGGCAATCGATACTCTGGTACAATGAACTGGCTTATTGGCTTACACTTTGGAAACGATCTGAAGAGTACAGTTTTTTGATGGAGTGCCCTTCACAGGTATTACAGCAAAAGCTAAAGGATCTGGAAAGAGCCTTTAGGGATTGTTTTGACAAAAACCAACCCATGAAGCGTCTGCCAGTGTTTAAGAAGAGGGGATTGGGAGATGGTTTACGTTTCCCTCAGGGTTTTAAGATTGACAACCGCAGACTCTTCCTTCCAAAGATAGGCTGGGTAGGTTTTTACAAGAGTTGTCCTATTAAGGGAACAGTAAAGAATATTACCATTAGCCACAGAGGCAGACATTGGTATGCTTCTATCCAGGTGGAGCAGATAATTGAGATTGGGAAACATCCTTCTGATTCAGAGATAGGGATTGATGCTGGGGTGAAATGCTTTGCAGCTCTATCAGATGGCACCCTGATTGAAGGTGTGAACAGTTTCAGAAAACATGAAGATATTCTGGTCAGAGAACAGCGTAAGTTGTCAAGAAAGAAGAGAGGGTCGAATAACTGGAAGAAACAGAAGAGGATAATATCAGGATTACATCATACCATTGCCCATGTCCGATCAGACTACCTTCACAAGTTGAGTACCGAAATAAGTAAGAACCACGCTAAGGTATATGTCGAAGGATTACAGATCAGAAATATGAGTGCATCGGCCAGGGGAACCATAGAAAAACCAGGTAGTAACATCAAAGCCAAGTCTGGGTTGAACAAATCGATTCTGGACCAGGGGTGGTTTGAGTTCAAAAGGCAGCTTGATTACAAACTCTACTGGAGGGGAGGGATGCTTACTGAAGTGAATCCCCGGTACAGCTCACAACGATGCTCATTCTGTGGATATACAGCAAAAGAGAATAGAGCATCACAGGCTCTATTCAGATGCATGGCTTGTGGGTATGAGGAAAACGCAGATATAAATGCTGCAAAGAATATTAGAACCGTCGGGCAGACGGGGATGGCCTGTGCAGCGAACCGCATTAGTGGTCGGCAGCAGGAACCAGCAGTAAACCGTGAGGAATTACTGCCCGTGGCTTCTTGAAGCCAATGGATTCACCTTTTTTCAAGGAGGGGAGGATGTCAATTGTAGAGATAATAGGTTGAAGACTTTTGTTGAAATGTCACAGCATCATGGTACCAGTAGTCCTGTAGGGCAGCAAAATTGAAATCCCGGAGGAATGCAGTTCTGAATTGATCCGAGCCTACTACTTTGTCGAACATCTGGTACCTGTTCTCCTTTCCCCTGAAAGGATTAAAAGACGGATCCAGTTTATGGGCTTCCTGCAAAAACCAGAATTGTATCTCTGTCAGGTTCACACTGGAGAGATCAGTAATGTGGATCTGTACCCCCTGAAGGGATTTTCCCTTTTTTGCCATGTAGTAGGGCTTGATATATATGGGTCGGAAAATAACACCGCTCAGGTTGAGCCCATTCATGGCTTTTGAAAGTTGAACGGCATCAATTGAGTCGGTGACCAACAGCTGAAATGGGAGGGTATAGCCAATCCCGATCATATTGGGATCAAGCTCTCCGATAATTCCAGTGGCCGGGTAGTAAAAGGCAGTCCTGTAGTCGGGAATATGGGGTGAGGTGGGAACCCACTGCAGGCCTGTCTGATCAAAAGTCATCTCCCTGGTCCATCCCTTCATGGGAACTACACGTAGTTTACACCTCACACCTCCTTTCAGCAAACCTTCCGCATTGAGATAGATTGCAAGCTCCCCGCATGTAAGTCCATAGAGATAAGGTATTTTATACTGACTCACAAAGGAGTGATAACCCTCCTCCACAAGGGGACCTTCCACCCGGTTGCCGTTCAGGGGATTGGGCCGGTCCAGCACAACAACTTCCTTACCCAGCTCGGCAGCAGCCTCCATCACCAGTCCCATGGTGCTGATGTATGTATAGGAACGGGCTCCAATATCCTGAATATCATAGACAATCACATCCACGTTTTCAAGAACCTCTGCACTGGGTTTTCGGTTTTTGCCGTAAAGGGAATAGACAGGGACTCCGGTCTGGGGATCCACCTGGTCGCTCACATGGTCACCTGCAGAGTAGTCTCCGCGTACCCCATGCTCGGGGCCAAAAAGTGCTGTCAGGTTCACATGTTTGTGGAGAATATCGATGGTGGAGTTCAACTCTCTGTCCACACCTGTGGGATTTGTAACCAATCCTACTCTTTTGCCCAGCAAAAGTTCAAACCCATTTTCACTGAGCACATCAATCCCGGTTTTGACCTGGGCATCTGCATCCAGAAATGCCGCCTGAAGCGATACGAATAACAACAGCAAGACCTGTGCCAGCCTCCTATTCATCTTGGGGAGAATTTGAGTAACAAAGATAATATTTAAGTTCACAATGCCTTAAAGAATTACCATCTGACGGGAGGCCAAATGATCACCTGCCTGCATCCTGTAAGAATAGAGTCCCGAGCTAAGTGTACTTGAATTGATCT
>Ga0164315_10005163_pt1 | contig 10204 bp, 9 predicted proteins | sample GuaBasSedimGuay6_FD_113737 | JGI IMG/M metagenome (GOLD analysis project Ga0164315, IMG submission 113737) | Subseafloor sediment microbial communities from Guaymas Basin, Gulf of California, Mexico - Guay6, Core 4569-2, 0-3 cm | ecosystem: Environmental > Aquatic > Marine > Hydrothermal vents >... | reverse complement strand
TTTACAAGAAGGAAGGCTGGATGCGAATAGAAGGGTACTAAAACTATCTAGTGATCGTTTTTCATACTTTCAAAACAAAAAGGAATTAGGTTCTGCAGTTACTTTCGATCTTGTTCAGGCAAAAAATGCAATGCTTAACGACAGCACTGTAGTTATATCACGGCGTTTAGATTTGCAAAAAGCGGTAAGACAGTTAAACCAATTAATGGTTGTTGAGCTTGAAACAAAGTGGGTTATGTCGGATACTCTTAATGCTGAAGCTGCACCTTTTAACTATGAAGTTTTAAAAGAATCTATGTTAGCTTCGAATGCTAATTTAAAAGTACAATTTATTAACCAAGAATTGGTTAGCGTAGCATTAAAACAAAGTAAGGCAGGACAATATCCTAGTTTGATATTTAATCCAGGAATGACTTATACATATAGTCATCTTGATGGCACCCGACCTTCCGGGGAGGCTGTAGTCACCGATGGAATGTCTTTGAATTATTATGCAAATTTTGCAATTGGATTTAATCTATATAATGGTGGAAAAACCAGAAGAGCAATTAGAAATGCAAAGGTTGATTTTGAAATAGCTCAAATCTCAACAAGTGATTTGGAGCTTTCTCTTTTAAGAGAGCTAGGGGATCAATATAATAACTGGCAAGCAATGTTAGAGATTCTTTTAGTTGCAAATGAAAATATAGTGAGTGCTGAATTGAACTTGAGTATTGCAACGGAAAAATATAGAAATGGAAATATTACTTCATTCGAGTTTAGAGATGTACAGAAGACTTATGAAATTGTTGCATTAACTAAGCTGCAAGCAGAGTATAATGTAATTGCATCGCAAACAGATTTGCTTAGACTTTCAGGAAATATTTTAAGAAGTACTGAAGAGTAATTGAATTATACCAATTGTATAACAAAATGCCCGATACTCCATTTTGCTTATTACAATGGTAAATGCCGATATACAATCAAATGTCGATGAAGAGCAAGGCGAATATATCGGCAATTTTGATTGATAATCGGTATTACTTAAGAGTAAATTTGATTTTTCATAATTTTACTGAAAAGGCGGAATTATTCAGCTTCTTGAATTGTTAATAAACTTATTGATTTCATTGGATTGGGAGCTTACTAATCATTGTTGAAATCTTATTTTTGCATGACTTATATCATATTTTAAAGAACCATAGTTTATGTATGTTTGTAAGATAAGAAAAATCTAATTATTAAATAAAAGAATAACATGAAAAAAGTATCCTTCGCAATTATAATGCTTTCATTTTTAGTTGCATGTGGGGGTGGTGAAAGTGCCGCTCCAGAAACAACAACTGCTAAACCGCAGTCTATGTTGAAAAAAGAAATAGACCCAATGCAAGATAAAGGTGTTGGAGTAATCACTGAAGTAACATTAGATGCAGAAGTTAATCAAGAGTTAGCTGCAGCTGGTGCGAAAATCTATGAAGAAAAATGTACAGCTTGTCATAAACCAACTGAAAAGTTTATTGGACCAGCTCCTAAAGGTGTTTTAGACAGAAGAACTCCAGAGTGGGTAATGAACATGATTCTTGATCCTGAAAAAATGGTAAAAGAGAATGCTGCTGCAAAAAAATTACTAATGGAATATAATGGCTCCCCAATGGCAAACCAAAGTCTTACAGAAGAAGACGCTCGTGCGGTGCTTGAATATTTTAGAACTTTATAAAGTGCTTTTTTAAGCCAAAACAAAAAACAAAAACAAAACCAAAACAAACATTATGAAAAATCTCAAATTATTAATTATTCCAATTATCGCAGGACTCGTTGTTTTATCGAGTTGTGGTGGTCCTGGAGCTGATAGCTTCAAAAAACCAGGCGGTGCATTAAGTAGTGATGCGGCAAGCCGTGTTTATGTTGCTCCAGGTGAATATGACGAATTCTATGCCTTCCTATCAGGTGGATTTAGTGGTCAATTAGCTGTTTATGGTCTTCCTTCAGGTAGATTATTAAAAGTTATTCCTGTATTTTCTGTAGATGCTGAAAAAGCTTACGGTTTTAACGAGGAAACTAAGCCTATGTTAGAAACTTCTTGGGGATTTATTCCTTGGGATGATTCTCACCACCCTGAGCTTTCTCAAACTGATGGTACTACTGATGGACGTTGGATATTTATTAATGGTAATAATACTCCTCGTATTGCTCGTATCGATCTTACAACTTTCGAAACAGCTGAGATTATTGAAATTCCTAATTCTGGTGGTAACCACTCTTCTCCGTTTACAACAGAGAATACAGAGTATGTTGTTGCTGGTACTAGATTTTCAGTTCCAATACCTCAGAAAGAAATGTCTATTGGTGACTATAAAGGAAACTTTAAAGGTGCTTTAACATTTGTAAGTGTTGATCCGGAAGATGGAGATATGGATATTGCATTTCAGGTTTTAATGCCTGGATTTGATTATGATCTTGCTCACTCAGGAAAAGGTAAATCTCATGGATGGACTTTCTTCACTACTTATAATACTGAAGAGGGACACACACTTCTTGAAATTAATGCTTCTCAAAATGATAAAGATTTTATTGCAGCAATAAACTGGAAAATGGCTGAGAAATACCTTGCAGAAGGTAAAGCTCATGATATGCCAGCTGAGTATACAGATAATGAATATAGCGATGAAACTCATTCAGCTACTTCTAAAAAAATGAAGTCTGTAAAAGTTCTTATTCCAGAAGAATGTCCTGGAATGGTTTATTTCTTACCTACACCTAAATCTCCTCACGGAGTTGATGTTGATCCAACTGGAGAGTATATTGTTGGTAATGGTAAATTATCTGCAGATATGTCTGTTCACTCATTTACTAAAATGATGGATGCAATCGAAAACGAAAAGTTTGATGGTGAAGCTTATGGTATTCCAATCTTAAAGTACGAAGATGTATTAGCAGGTATTGTGAAAGATCCAGGTTTAGGACCTCTTCATACCGAGTTTGATGCTTTTGGTAATGCTTATACTACTTTCTTTATTTCTTCTGAAGTTGTAAAATGGAAAGTTGGTACTTGGGAAATTTTAGATAGAATCCCAACTTATTATTCTGTTGGTCACTTGGTAATCCCTGGTGGTGACTCTAAGCATCCTGATGGAAAATATCTTGTTGCAATGAATAAAATCACGAAAGACCGTTATTTACCTACTGGTCCGGAAATGAATCACTCTGCACAGTTATATGATATATCTGGAGACAAAATGGAGTTGTTATTAGATTTTCCAACTATTGGAGAGCCTCATTATGCACAAGCTATTCCAGCTAGTAGAATAATGGCGAATTCTAAGAAAATTTACAAACTTGAAGAGAACCACCATCCATATGCAACTACTAACGAAAAACAAGCTAGAGTTGAAAGAGATGGCAACACTGTTCATGTTTATATGACAACTATTCGTTCTCACTTTAACCCTGATAATATTGAAGGAATAAAAGTTGGAGATAATGTATATTTTCATGTAACTAATCTTGAACAAGATTGGGATGTACCTCACGGTTTTTCAATGTTAGGAGCAAGAAACTCAGAATTATTAATTATGCCAGGCCAAACAGAAACTCTTCATTGGGTTCCTCAAAGAGTTGGTGTATTCCCTTACTACTGTACAGATTTCTGTTCAGCACTTCACCAGGAAATGCAAGGTTATATCCGTGTTTATCCTAAAAATTCTAATCCAGAAATGACTTGGGGATTAAATGACTAAAAAATCTAATATTTAAATAAAAAGGATTATCGGTTTAATACTGATAATCCTTTTTTATTTGTGATAAGTGTAACATAATTTAACGCTTTTAAAATTTACTTTAGTTGGATTATATTATAATCGAATAACTAAAAAAAAATCAAAATTAAAACAATGAAAAATCTCCCACGAATATTAATGTTTATTGGAGCTGCATTGCTTCTAGGTGTTTTTCTTTTTCCGATTTGGAGAATCTCACTTTATGCTCCCCAATATCCAAATGGATTAAGTATGTATATTTGGGTTGACCAGATTACTGATTTAAACTCTCTTAAAAACATCAACATCCTAAATCATTATGTAGGAATGAAAATGATTGAGCCGGATTCAATTCCTGAATTAAAGATATTTCCTTATGTGATATATGCTTTATCCGGATTTGCTTTTGTAATTGCTCTGATTGACAAAAAGAAAATGTACCTTCTTTTTGTTGTTGTAATGGTTCTTCTAGGTACTGCTGGAATGTATGATTTTTATACTTGGTTATATGATTACGGACATACACTATCTCCAGATGCTCCTATAAAAGTTGCTGGTCAATCATATCAACCACCTCTACTTGGTAGTAAATGGTTGTTGAATTTCTTCGCTGAGTCATATCCACATTATGGTTCTATTTTCTTTGGTGTACCTATGTTGTTAGGAGCTTTAGCATTTTGGAAAAAGAAAGCTTAAATAATTAATTATCTAAAGGACTATTGTTATTTACAATAGTCCTTTTTTAAAAAATACGAATATGAATAAAGTTATTAAGTACGTACTTATTGCGTTTTCAGGGCTTCTATTTTGGACTTGTTCTGTAGAACCTCAACCTATTAATTATGGGTCTGATGCTTGTGATTTTTGTAAGATGACAATTGTTGAAAATAGGTGGGCTTCTGAAATAGTTACTGCGAAAGGAAGAGCGTATAAATATGATGCGATTGAGTGCATGATGAACTATATGAATAGAAAAGATATTTCTGCTGATGAATTAGCATTATTATTAGTTGATGATTATAGTCAACCTGGAGTTCTGATTGATGCATATTCTGCTACATATATAATAAGTGATTCTATTCCTAGCCCTATGGGTGCCTTTTTAAGTGCTTTTAGTAAAAAGGAAGATGCTGAGTTAACTGTTGCAAACAAAGGTGGAATAGCTTTTGATTTTGACGAGTTAAAAATAAAATATAAAGTAAAATAATTTTCTTATCACGTATTTATATTAAATGAGATTCTTGAAATTTTCATCTGTGAATGGATGCTTTAAAAGGTTTTTAACTATTGTTGGTCTAGCTCTGGCTATATCTTCTAATGCTACCGAACATAAGGTTTGTTCTGATTGTGCAATTAGTAGCTTAACAGAGGCTATTAAAATTGCTCAACCTTTCGATACTATTAGAGTATTTGGAGGTGTTTATACAGAAGGAAATATTATAATAGATAAACCTTTAACTGTTATTGGAGTCGATAATCCGATTTTGGATGGAGAAATGAAGGTTGAGGTTGTTACTATTGATGCTGATAGTGTGTGGTTTGAAGGCTTTACCGTAAAAAATGTTGGAACTAGTTATACTGTAGATCACGCGGGTATCCGTATTAAAAGACGAAAGCATTTCACCCTTAAAGATAACCATTTGGTTAATACTTTTTTTGGTATTTATTTAGAACAATCTGATAGTGGACAAGTTGTCGGAAATACGGTTTTTGGAGAGGCTGTTGAACAAATTAATTCAGGTAATGCAATACACCTTTGGCATTGCAACCATGTTAAAATAATTGGAAATCATATAAAGAAGCATAGAGATGGTATCTATTTAGAATTTGTTGATAATAGTGAAATTATTGATAATGTAAGTGAAGATATGTTGCGTTATGGATTGCATTTTATGTTTTCTAATGATGATTTATATAAAGGTAATATTTTTAGAAATAATGGAGCAGGTGTGGCAGTTATGTTTTCAAAAAGAATTATAATGATTGATAATCTATTTCAAGATAATTGGGGTCCGGCATCGTACGGGTTGCTATTAAAGGAAATTTATGATGGAGAATTAACGGGTAATACATTTTTACGTAATACGACTGGTATAAATGCTGAAGGTTCGAATAGAATAATTTTCACCCATAATACATTTGAACAAAATGGATGGGCAATTAGAGTATTAGGAGCTTGTTTTAATAATGTTTTTCATGATAATAATTTTCTGTACAACTCATTCGATTTGGCATATACAGGCCATATAAATGATAATTCGTTCGATGGAAATTATTGGTCTGAGTATACTGGTTATGACCTAGACAAAGATGGAATAGGGGATGTGCCTTTTCGTCCTGTCAAATTATTTTCTTACGTGGCAACACAAGTTCAGGAATCTATTATTATGATTAGAAGCTTATTTGTTTACCTAATCGATTTTTCTGAAAAAGTATCACCCGTTTTTACACCCGATGACTTGATGGATTCAAGCCCATATATGACACCTGTAGAATGATAAAGATTGAAAAATTAAATAAAAAATTCGGAAAACTCGAAGTCTTAAAAAACCTCGACCTTTCTATAAACAAAGGTTCCATAAATGCGATTTTAGGTCCTAACGGGTCCGGAAAAACTACATTGATTAAAAGTATGCTTGGTATGGTATTACCAGATAGTGGTACTATTAGTATCGATGGGAAAACCATTAAAAACGACTGGCAATATAGAGATGAAATCGATTATATGCCACAAATCGCTAATTTCCCGCCAAACCTTAAAGTACGTGAAATTATTGCAATGCTTAAGGATATTAGAAATAGGGAAGCTAGGGATGCCGAGTTGATCAAATACTTTGAGCTAACACCATATTTAAATAAGCAGCTGAGAAACCTTTCAGGTGGCACAATGCAGAAGGTTAATATTGTTTTAGCTTTTATGTTTGATAACCCATTACTAATCCTTGATGAGCCTACAAACGGGCTTGATCCTGTTGCATTATTACGACTTAAAGAGCTAATAGAGAAAGAGGTTAAGAGGGGAAAAACAATATTATTCACAACACATATCATTAGGCTTGTTGAAGACCTAGCAGAGGATATTGTATTTATACTTGAGGGAAAGATATACTTTCAAGGTAGTGTAAAGGAGTTGGTAAATAAGCAGGGTGCTTCTGATTTGGAGCATGCAATAGCAAATATTTTTAGAAAAAACCAAGTAAGCGATAAAGCATGATTAAGATATTAAAATATTCGTTTTTTGATTTGATAAGAAGTAGATGGAGCTACTTTTATTTCGCCTTTTACCTAATGTTAGGGTTTGTATTATTGTTTTTGAACAATGATATTTCTAAGGCAATAATAACTATGATGAATGTTATTATTATCCTAGGACCTCTCATAGGAATTGTTTTTGGAATAATGTACTATTATAATTCTATTGAGTTTACCGAGCTCTTATTAGCACAGCCAATCAAAAGGTCCTCTATATTTTTAGGACAGTTTCTAGGTTTAGCCTTGTCACTTTCATTTAGTCTTGTTGTAGGGCTTGGAATTCCTTTTGGACTATATGGATTAATGATGTCAGGAGAGATATTTAACTTCCTTGTCTTATTATGGGTTGGGTTTAGCTTAACATTAATTTTCTCTGGTATTGCTTTTTATATAGCCTTATCTAATCAAAATAAGATTAAGGGTTTTGGCCTTGCTATTTTGTTTTGGCTCTTTATGGCGGTTATTTATGATGGGATATTTTTACTAATGTTAATATGGTTTAAAGAGTACCCGTTAGAGAATTTCGCACTTATTTCAAGTATGGCTAATCCAATAGATTTGTCTAGAATTATGATATTACTTAAGTTAGATATATCTGCGCTTATGGGATATACAGGTGCAGTATTTCAGAAATTTTTCGGGACTGACCTAGGCTTTTTCGCATCACTAGGCATCCTATTTATGTGGATGGTATTACCTTTATTGCTTATAGTGAATAAAGCTAAGAGGAAAGACTTTTAGTCTGCAATGTATTTCTACATTAATTCTAGTTACTCCAAATAAAAAAAGCCATCATCAGCTTTAGGCTAATGATAGCTATAATATCTTGAAGATAAAATCTGATTTACAACTTAGCTATATGTATAGCTATGTTAGATTTTAAATTTGATGCTTTGTTTTTAGCAATAATATTTTTCTTCGCTAATCTATCAATCATAGAAACAACGCTTGTATACATTTCTGTAGCTTCCTTTTTATCGGTTAGCTGACGTATTTTGCGAATAGCATTACGCGTAGTTTTGTGTTGATAACGATTTCTTAATCTGCGAGTTTCGCTAGATCTTATTCTCTTAATTGCTGACTTATGTGTTGCCATTTTCTTTTTTTTAATTGTAGTCCGTAGGGGAATCGAACCCCTGTTACCAGGATGAAAACCTGGCGTCCTAACCCCTAGACGAACGGACCAAAATAACCATATTTTAAAAACGGTTAAATTAACCCTTCTTAATTTGTAGTCCGTAGGGGAATCGAACCCCTGTTACCAGGATGAAAACCTGGCGTCCTAACCCCTAGACGAACGGACCATTAATACTCCCGAATTTTTCGGAATGCAAATTTAGAACTATTTTTTTTTCACCAAAACAATTATGAAACTATTCCTGATAGTTTATAACAATAAAAGTAGAACTAGTATGCTTTCGCAAAAATAACTCGACCTTTAGATGGTTTTCCTGTTAAAATACACTTACCCTCTTCGTCTTCTCTATTTAGAGGAATACACCTTATAGTTGCTTTGGTTAATTGTTTAATTTTATCTTCAGTCTCTTTTGTTCCATCCCAGTGAGCATGAACAAAACCTCCTTTATTTTTAATTTCATCTTCAAACTCACTCCATTCATCTATATTCGAGGTGTTTTCTTCTCTAAATTTAACGGCTTTATTGAATAGATTGTCTTGTATTTCTGTCATTAATGAAACAACCTTGTCTACTGTTTTATCAAAATCAACGGTTTCTTTGGATAATTCATCTCTTCGTGCAATTTCACATGTTCCATTTTCTAGATCTCTAGGGCCAATGGCAATACGAGTGGGTACACCCTTCATTTCGTATTCTGCAAACTTCCAGCCTGGCTTCCTATTGTCATCATCATCAAAAACAACTCTAAGACCGTTTGCTTCTAATTCCTTTTTAAGTTTATTAGCCACTTCAGAAATAGCTTCTAGTTGTTCCGGCTTTCTATAAATAGGTACAATAGCAACTTGTATTGGAGCGAGTTTTGGTGGCAAAACCAATCCAGCATCATCCGAATGAGTCATTATTAATGCTCCCATTAAACGAGTTGATACTCCCCATGAAGTTGCCCAAACATGATCTACTTTCCCAGTTTTGTCAGTAAATTGAACATCAAAAGCTTTAGCGAAATTTTGACCTAAAAAATGTGAAGTTCCTGCTTGAAGGGCTTTGCCATCTTGCATTAAAGATTCAATACAATATGTTTCCAAAGCACCAGCAAAGCGTTCGCTTTCTGTTTTTATACCTTTAATTACAGGTAGCGCCATATATTTTTCAGCAAATTCAGCATATACATCTAACATCTGTTCAGCTTCAAATATAGCTTCACCTTTTGTTGCATGTGCAGTATGCCCTTCTTGCCATAGAAATTCCGTAGTTCTCAAAAATAAGCGTGTTCTCATTTCCCATCTCACAACATTAGCCCATTGATTAATAAGCAAAGGTAAATCACGATATGACTGTATCCATCCTTTAAATGAGTTCCAAATAATTGTCTCTGATGTTGGCCTTACAATTAGTTCCTCTTCCAGCTTAGCATTTGGATCAACTTCAACTCCTTTTCCGTCTGCTGTTGTTCGTAATCTATAATGCGTAACAACAGCACATTCTTTTGCAAAACCTTCAACATGCTCTGCCTCTTTGCTGAAAAATGATTTGGGAATAAAAATTGGAAAGTATGCATTTTGATGGCCGGTATCTTTGAACATCTTGTCCAGTTGACTTTGCATATTTTCCCAAATAGCAAAACCATGTGGCTTTATAACCATGCAACCCCTAACAGCACTATGTTCTGCTAGGTCAGCTTTGTCAATTACCTGATTGTACCATTCTGAATAATTATTCTCACGTGTCGTTAGTTTGCTCATTGTTTTTGCGGTATGGTTATTGTATTTTTGAAAGAAGCAAAGTTATTCAAATTGGTTAAATTCTATACAAAATGAATCGATTCATATTAAAATCATCTAAAGTTATTTTGAATTGGCTTTTAATACTGCTTTTACCCTTTCTAATTTTCACTATTTCATCTTGTTCAACCACTAAGGAGAATTCATATGCGTATCTCGACGATATCTACGATCCATATAACGAAAAGATGCCTGTATATGATTCTAATTATGATAGCGACGAGGTTTCTGATCAAGATGCTTCAGTTATAAAACCTTATAGACCTGCTGTCGAAGGTTTTTCGCCATATATGAGGTAT
>Ga0164315_10005162_pt1 | contig 10209 bp, 8 predicted proteins | sample GuaBasSedimGuay6_FD_113737 | JGI IMG/M metagenome (GOLD analysis project Ga0164315, IMG submission 113737) | Subseafloor sediment microbial communities from Guaymas Basin, Gulf of California, Mexico - Guay6, Core 4569-2, 0-3 cm | ecosystem: Environmental > Aquatic > Marine > Hydrothermal vents >... | reverse complement strand
CCATGCTCGCGGCGCGTGCGGCGGCGTCCGGGTTCACGCCGGCCGCTTCCAGCCGTGCGCCGAGGTCGGGCCCGATGACCGTCGCGACGGGGCAGTCGAGTCGCGTGGCGAGATACGCCGCGAACGCATCGGCGAGATCGCGAGCCATCGCCTCCCGGAACTCCGCCGCCGCGGCGTTCTCGATCTCATCGGCCGCCTGCTGCACCCTGCGGCGGCGCCAGACGACGACGCCGGCGGCGACAGCCAGCAGGGCCGCGATCCACGCGAGGTGCGCATGCGACGCGGGCTCCGCAGCAGCGGGCGGTCGGGTTTGCTCCGGGCTATCCGCGACGCCGCGAACCCGAAGCGCAATGGGACTCGTCTTCACTGTGCGATAGCCGGCAGGCGCGCGCGGGTCGAAGTAGCCAAAGGCAATCGCGGGCACCGTCGTTACCTCGGATGTGGTCGCGACGAAGTCGTAGCCGATGGTGCGGCTCTGCGTGCCGCGGTCATCCACGCGGCCGAGCAGATGGAGCCCCTGCCACGTGTCGAGGCGCGGCGCCCGAAGCGACTCGAAATTTCCGATACCGCGAATGCGCAATGTCAGCCGAAACGGCTCGTTGATAGCCACTTCGGTGTGGCCGATCCGCGCATCGACGCTGAAGTGCCCGACGGCGCCCGTGAAGTCGGCGGGGCGGCCTGCGTCGGGGAGGGGGCGTACATGCAGCACGAGGGGCTCGCCGTGCACGGTGACGGCGTGCTGAATCTTGGCGATGCGGCCGTGGATGAAATCGTCTACGAACTCGTTGCCTTCGACGTAGCGCAGGCTCGGCGCGGCGAGGCGCAGTTCACCTGGCTGCGTCGGTACCAGCGTCCGTTCGTAGTCCACCTCGACCCACGTGCGGAGCGACAAGCTCGTCTCGACCCCGCGTCGTCCGACGGCGTCGTCGTCGTTGAGCGCGAAGCCGACGCCGGCGGCGTCGCGCCCGCCGGGTCCCGTTCCCCGCAGCCCCTCCAGCCATGGCGCTTCGACCTTCACAGGCAGATCGAAGTGTTGGTGGAACATCTGCACCGCGTGCTCGGCGAAGTACGTCTCATCGTAGGAGATGCGCAGCGTGATGATCACCTGCTCCTGCACGTAGCAGTCGGTGCGTGCGACGAGAGTCTCGACGCGAACGCGCTCTTGGCCCCAAACGCAGGTCGACAGCAAGAGCGCCAGCAGTAGCGCTCTCACCAGTCGCGCTCCGTGCCGGACGACGCAGTGCTCCTGCGCTTGCGACGCAGGGCGCGCTTTTCCTTTTCCTTTTCGCCCAGCCGTTCGAGCAGGCGCAGTACCTGTTCGTGGGAGAGTTCCTCCAGGACCGCGTTGGCGGCTTCGGGGTCCTGATTGCTTTTGGTGCCGGCCGCCCCGGACGGGTCGGTGGTGGGGGGCTTCGGGGGCTGGTTGTTATTGGGTGTCGGCTGGCGCTTGAGGTTGAGCTGGGGATCAGAATCGGACTTGCGGTCGCCGGTGCGTTCGGACTTCTTGCGCTTGAGATCCTCGATCTTGAGCAGCGCCCGCTCGACATTGCGCCGCGCCGCGGGCCAGTCGTCGCGCGTCGTCGCGGCATGCTGCCAGTGGTCTCGCGCACTTTCGGCGTAGCCGATGGCGATGTCGAACGCGAACGGTTCCGCCTCGGCCGACTGCGCCTGTGTCTCCGCGATCAGGCATTGCGCGAACGCCGCGTTGCCCTGCAGGAAGTCAGCCAATGGCGCCAGCGCGCCCAAGCCGCCGTCGGCGGCACGGGCGGCTTCGTCCGCGGCGATGCGCGGCTTGTTGTCGCGCAGGGCGGCGAGGGCGCGGTTGTAGTGCGCAACCGCGTCCTTTTCGGACCCGCCGCACGCCGCGAGGATCAGCACTAGGACTGTCGTCGATCTCCCAGACACAGTTCCACTATCCAGCAGAGGAAGGCGGCCAGCAAGGGCCACTGAAAACGGTTGGTGCGTTCGCGGCGCTCCTCCGCCTCGAACACCTTGCGCTCCATGGGCGCGATCTGATTCGCGTAGAGTTCGTCGGCGTCATCGAACGTAACGAATTCGCCGCCGGTTGCCTGCGCGATGCGGCGGAGACTCTTGGGATTCATCGTCGAGATGACTTCGGCGCCATCGCCGTCACGCAGAAACGACTCGCCCAGTCCGTCGCCCGCGTCGATCGGGATCTTGGCGCCGCGCGGCGAGCCGTATCCGACACTATGGACCCGGACCCCGCGCGTGTCGATTGTGCGCGCTTCGAGATCCTCGCCGTCGGTCAACAGGATGACTGTTCCGCCATCGGAAAGTGCTTCCAACGCCACCTCGAGAGCCTTGCCGATGTCCGAACCGCCGCGCCGCACGCTGAACGGGTCGGCGATGCCGGCGATGTCGGCCAGCGACTCGACATCGCGCGTGAGCGGCACGGCGAGACGCGCTTCGCCCGCGAAGAGCACGAGCGCCATGCGGTCGCCCTCGCACTGTTCCGCCAGTCTGCGGATCGTGCGCTGTGCCGCCGCGAGGCGACTCGGCGCCACGTCGCGCGCCAGCATCGAACGCGAGACGTCGAGGCAGACGACGATGTCCACACCGGTGCGTTCGATTCGCCGTGTGCCTTCGCCCCAGAGAGGTTGGAGCACCGCCAGCAGCGCGCAGGCCAGACCCGCCGTGAAGAGCGCGAGGCGTACGCGTCGCCGGCCCGGCACGAGATCGGCGGCGAGGCGGCGCGTGCGCGGTCCGATCGCCTCGTCCACGCGGCGCATGCGCGCGGAGTCGAGCCACCAGAGCAGCGCGCCGACCGCGGGGGCCACCAGCAGCAGCGGAGCCAGATCGGCACGCAGGAATCCATCGCTCATGGCAGCACCGCCAGGATGGTGGAACCGAGCAAGTGCGCCGTGAGCACCGCCGCGATGGCGAGGGCCAAAAACGACAGGAAGCGTTCCTCGACCTCGAATTTCTGCTCGGCGTACTCGGCCTGTTCGAGCTCATCGATCTCGGCGTAGACGCGCTCGATGCCGGCTGCGTCGCGCGCGGCGAAAAAGCGCCCGCCGGTCGATTCGGCCAGCGTCTTGACCTGCGTCGTGTCCACCTTGACCCACTGCCCGGCGGCGCGGCGCGTGCCCTGCCCGGCGGAGATGGCGTAGACGCGCACGCCCAACTCCTTGCCCAGTTGGCCCGCGTGGACCGGCGCGATCTCGTTCGGCTTTTTCGCGGTGGCGACGTTTTCCTCGCCGTCGGTCAGCAGGATCACCACCTTGGACGGCGATGCTCCCGCCTGGAGCACCTGCGTCGCGCGCGCCACCGCCGTTCCGATTCCGGTCGCATCCTCGGGATCGTCATCGGGGACGACTTCGATCGCCGCGAGGATCTTCTGCAGCGCGTCGTGGTCGGTTGTGGGCGGGCAGCGCACGTCGGGGAAGCGGGCAAACGTCACGATGCCGATGCGATCGCCCGGGCGCGCCGCGACGAACCGGGCGGCCGCTTGCTTGGCGACGACGAGGCGCGAGTCGTCCGCGTCCATGTCGCGCGCACGCATCGACGACGAGGTGTCGAGGCACAACATGATGTCGATGCCGTGGCGCACGAGGGGCTGCGGGACGCGCCGCACCGGACGTGCGAGTGCGATGACCACGAGCAACAGGCCGACGAGCATCAACAGTCGCGGCAGCGGCAGCAGTCGCACGCGCCACGACCGCGGCAGGCCCGCGCCGCCACCGAGGCCCGCGCCGCCACCGAGGCCCGCGCCGCCACCGAGGAACGCGGCGGGAGCGAAGAGGATGCTCGGCGCGCCGCGGTGGCGACGCAACAGGTGCGCGGCGGGCACGAGCAGCGCCAACAGCAGCCAGGCGGGTTGCGCCAGCGTGACGCCGCCGGGCAACTGCATCAGGCGCTCCTCCGCACGAATTCCGCCGCCGCGTCGAGCATGCGCGCGCCCGCTGCCGGACTCGGTTCATGGCGCGCATACAACACGAGGTCGTAGTCGCGCAGCAGCGCCCCGAGAAGTTCGCGCTGCGCGGAGTCGGTGGGAATGGCGGCGAGTTCCGGGCTTGTCAGCTCGCGCGTACGCATATCGAAACGTTCTGCGAGGTAGGCGCGCAGCATCGCCACGAACTCCTCCGCGTGGTCCCCGGCCGGTCGTGCGCGCAACTCCTCGATGCGGCGTAACGCGATCTCGTCGGGACGCGGCGCCGGCTCGACTTCCTCGACGACCGGTTCACGCACGGGACGGTGGTGGCGTCGGCGGATAGCCAGCGCAGCGATTGCCAGCAGCAGAGCCGCGGTCGTGGCGGCGATGGCCCACGGGAAGGGGCTAGTCAGGGCGCCGCCGGGAAGTTCGACGTCGCCGGGGTCGGCGGGATCGAGCGCGCTGGTCACACGCAGTTCGAGTGCGTTGCCCCTGACCCTGCGCTCCAGGCCGCCGCGCTTGGGGACCGCGCGGAACTCCGGGGCGGGCACCTGCACGACGCCGGTCGCGAACGCGTAGCCGTGGTAGCGGCGCCGCTCCTCGGTGTGATCGCCCTGTTCGCGTCGCTGCATGTCGATCAGACGCACGCGCAGCGGCGCGAGTGCTTCGTCACTCCACGCCTGGGGGACGAGGTCGCTTTTCCATACGCGCACGACCGTGAGCGGGAACGCGGCGCCGAGCGAGACATCGCTGGCGCCGGTCTCGATGCGCAGCAGGAGATCCTCCGCGGGAATCGGTGCGCCGCCGCCGCACGCTGTCAGCAGCAACAGCCCGAGCAGGACCGAACGACCTATCGCTTCGCTCCCCGCGCCTGGCGCATGCGGAAAAAACGCATAATCGGGCGCGCGATCATCTCCTTGTCGCGGCCGCGCGAAATCGGCACGTCCATTCGATCGACGCCCATGCGCCGCAGGTCCTCCTCGGTGCGGGCACGATGCGCGGCCGCGCGCTGCTTGTACGCGATGCGCACGCGGCGGTCGCCCCAATCGACGATCTGCTCCGTGTCGCTTTCCGGATCGCGCACGCGCAGCAGGCCCGCGCCCGGCGGCACGAGTTCCGGTGTCAGCAGGCGCACGGCGACGACGTCGTGGCGCCGGGCGGCGAGGCTCAGCGGTTGCTGCCAATCGTCGGCGAGGAAATCGGAGACCAGGAAGACGATCGCGTGGCGCCGTACGACCTTGGCTGCGAACTCGAGCGCCGGGCGCATGTCGGTGCGCGGACTGCCCCCCTTGAGCGCCAGGCAGTCGCGCACGATGCGCATCGTGTGTCCGACCCCCTTGGCCGGCGGCACGTACTTGTCGATGCCGTCGGAAAACGCGATCAGGCCCACCTTGTCGTTGTTGCGCGTCGCCGAAAGCGCGAGGCAGGCAGAGACGCGCGCCGCCGCCTGACGCGCCGACCAGTGTCCGAAACCGCCCTCCATCGAGGCGGAGAGGTCCAGCAGGAAGAGCACCGTCAGCTCTCGTTCGTCCACGTAGGTCTTCACGAAGGGACGCCCCATGCGCGCGGTTACGTTCCAGTCGATGGAGCGCGGCGAGTCGCCCTCGACGTATTCGCGCACATGATCGAATTCGATGCCGGAACCGCGGAAGGCGGATGTGTAGCCGCCGGCCATAACGTCCGTCACGAGGCGGCGCGCCTGTACGTCGATGAGGCGCACTTCTTCGAGCAGTTCGGCCAATTCCCGATCTTGATTAATGGATTGGTCGCTCACGGAACCGGTACGGAGTCGAGGACTCGCTGGATGACCTCGACCGAGGTGATGCCCTCCGCCTCCGCCTCGTAGGTGGTGATGACGCGGTGTTGCAGCACGTTCATGGCGACCGACTTGATGTCGTGCGGACTCACGAAACCGCGGCCCTCGAGGAATGCGCGCGCGCGTGCGGCTTGCGTGAGCGCGATCGACCCGCGCGGCGAGGAGCCGTAGAGGATGAGCGGTTCAAGATCGGTCAGGCCCGCCTCTTTCGGATGGCGCGTGGCGAAGACGATGTCCACGAGGTAGCGCAGGACCTTTTCGTCCACGTAGACCTCGTCGAGCAGTTCGCGCGCCGCCATGATCTGCGACGGGTCGGCGACCGCGGTAATGACGCGCTTGTTGCTGTTGCGCGCCATGCGTTCCACGATCGCGCGCTCCTCCTCCCTGGTGGGGTAGTCCACGATCAGCTTGAGCATGAACCGGTCCACCTCCGCCTCGGGCAGCGGGTAGGTGCCCTCCTGCTCGACCGGGTTCTGCGTGGCCAGCACGAGAAACGGCACCGGCAGCTTGCGCGTTTCGCCCGCCAGCGAGACCTGCCGCTCCTGCATCGCCTCCAGCAGCGCCGACTGCACCTTGGCGGGGGCGCGGTTGATTTCGTCGGCCAGCACGAAATTGCCGAAGACCGGTCCGTCGCGCACGAACCACTCGCCCGTCCGCGGGTCGTAGACCTGCGTGCCGACGAGGTCGGACGGGAGCAGGTCGGGCGTGAATTGGATGCGGCGATAGGTGCCGCCGAGGGCGCCGGCCAGCGATTCCACCGCCAGCGACTTGGCAAGCCCCGGAACCCCTTCGATGAGCACATGGCCGTCGGCCAACATCCCGATCAGCATGCCTTCGAGGAGTGCGCTCTGGCCGACGATCACGCTTTCCACTTCGCGGATCACGTCGCGCAGAAAAGTGCTCTCCCGCTGGATGCGGGCGGAAACCTCGGTCACGTCCTTCATCTGGTTACTTGGGAGTCAACCCGATGTCCGGGCGCAGAAGGTCCGCTTCGATCTTGGCCAGCGCATCGGAAAGCTGCGCCGCTTCCTTTTCCTGCTTCGACTCCTTGAGCCGATTGAGCAGCATCTGCGCCGTCTCGCCGGGCGTGATACCCATGCCGTCGCGCGTGCCGGCCGTACCCGGACTGCGCTCGAACGACGCGACGATCGCCTTGAGCGCGGCGTGGTCGTCCTCGAGTTGGTAGGCGACGCGCGCGATGCCTGCGAACGCGAGCGCGATGGCGGGGTCGAGGGTGGCGCGGTAACGTTCGTCCGCCTTGATCGCCCTTTCATAGAGCTCGATGGCGAGGATGTAGGACTCCATCGCTTTTTCGTATCCGCGCACGCGGCGGAACTGGTGGGCGGCGTCGATCGATGCCCTGCCCGCGAAGGGCAACATGCGGGTCGGGTCCTTCTGCTCCCTGAGTATGGCGTCGTACGTTTCGCGCAGCGCGTTGGGGCCGCGGAACTTCAACACCCGCTCGCGCAGCTTCTGGTGCAGCGCGGCGGAGTCCTGGAAGCGGCCGAGGCCGTCGCGCAGGACGCGCACGGAGCGATAGCGCGCGCCGAGCCAGTTGAGCAGTTCGTAGTGCCAGAGCACCTGGCCCACGGTGCCCAGCGGGTGCTTGAGCAGGATCGTGTACGCGGAGTTGAGGTCGCGCAGCCACTCGGGGGGCAACTCCTTGCCCTCGCGCACGGCCGCCTTGATCGTCTTCCAGCGCGCTTCGGCGAAGATCGTGACGACCGCCATGGAACTCCAGCCGGTGTGACCCGGAGGCAGTTCCTTGACCGCCTTGATCGCGCGCGGATAGGCCGCTTCGCGATCGCCGGAGTAGTAGGCGCCCAACGCGGCCACCGCATCGACGCGCCAACCGGTCGCGCCCAATTCCTCGGCGGTTGCCAACGAGAGCTTGGCATCATCGTAGAGCTGGCGCGTGATGAGGCGCGCCATGCGCGGGTTGTCCGCGTAGACGATAGGCGCCTTGAGCGCCAGCGCCAAGGTGGTCTCGGCAAGGTCGAGGTGTGCCATCGGATCCTTGGGCCTTGCGACCGTGGCGAGCGCGCGCGCCTCGACATCGGAGGCGAATCCCGCGGAATAGACCGCGCCGCCCGTGGTTCCCTTGCCGCCGCGGACCTGCGGTTCGAGCCAGCGCTTCACGTCCACCGTGGTTGACGTTCCGGCGAGGCCCTCGTGCACGCCGGCGAGCCAGCGCGCGCGGGGGGAGACCTTGCCCAGCCGCTTGAGCGCCGCGATGATCGCGGTGCGTTCGCTCTGGTCCATGGGAACGCGCATGGCGTCGGAGAGCAGGTCGGCGGCATCCGCCGTCTCGACGGCGCTGATCGCCTTGCGCGCTGTCTTGCTGGCGTCGGCGTCGAGGCCGAAGATCGCGAGGCGCATGAGGTCGATCTGTTCCGCCTGCTTGTGCTTCATCGCGGCGTCGAGCAGCGATTGGCGCATCGCCTTGTCGCCGCTCTTGTACGCACTCTCCACTGCGGTGCGGTCGCGGATGTCGCGGCTGGCGACGCGTTCGAGCAGCGGTCGGTCGCCTCGCACCACAGCGTTGGGGCGCGCCTCCTGCTTGGGAGCGTTGTCCTTGATGTCCGCGAACACCGAGGCGGTGTCGTTGCGGTAGTAGATGTCATAGACCTCGCCACCCTTGAGATCGACGCAGATGTGGCGCGGCGCGACGCGTTGGCCGTCGCAGAACTTCTCGAAGATGAGCGGCTCGATCCAGATGTGCTCGCTGCAGGTGACCGATCCGAAGCGCGGGCAGAGGATGCGCTGCCCCTTGTCGTCGTGGTCGCGCGGATTGTGGCGATAGACGGAGGCCATCACGCAGACGTATTGCTCATAGAGCTTGGCGATGGCGGGTTCGCGGTAGCGCACGCCCGCGTAGTGCTCGCTGGCGATTTCGCCGTCCATGTTGATGCAGACGAGAATCGGCTTGCCGGTCTCCTTGGAGACGGCGACGGCGTCCTTCCAGGTGCGCTGGAAGGTGAGCAGCACCGGTTTTTTCCAGTCCTCGGCGGTGGGTGCGGTCCACATCGCTTCGCGGGCGGCCCCGCGCGGCGGTGTGGGGGGGCCGCGTCCGTCGCTCGGGTCCTGCGCCGCGCCGAACGTCGCCATGAAGGCAACGCCGAGTGCGATGACGCCGCGGCGCAGGCTGGGAGTGAACTGGGCTGTATGCATGAAGACCTCCCTGTCGCGGCGGCGGGCCGCTCTTCGCTTCTCCGGTCCTCGCCTCCGCAGGTGCGACTATAGCGCGCCCGCTTGGACCCGGCCACCGGTAGCTTGGCGACATCCCGAGTAAGGAAAACATGAGATTTGTGGTCGGGACTCGTTCGTAGCAAGCCCCGCAGGAAAAGGAGCACGCCTGTGCATAGCCTCCAATGGAAGCTTCTGATCGCCTCGCTGCTCGCCTTGACAGCCGTTCGGCTTGCCTGGCCGGAGACGCCGATGCCGTGACCGAGTTGGAGCGACGTACCTGGGATGGCATCACTGTCTACGAGATCGAATTCGAGAACACGACAGGCGAGGAGAGCCCGAGCGGTGTCATCGTTTTGGTCTCCGTGACGGACCGATAGGCCCTTGCCACGACCGGATCCTCGCCCCACCATGGAGGGTGGAGGAGTCGAAAGATGACGAACCGGTCGAAATTCCTATTGAGCATTGCCACTGCAATTCTGTTGGGCGCCTGCGGCACCACGCGCATCCAGAAACAGAAAGCGACGAAGGCGGCGACGGCGCAGATCGGCATGGCCGGACTGGCGGCGGACATCAACAGGCACGTGCAGAGCACTGCGACGGGGATATCTTCCCGGACGGAAGATCGCGAGGTGAAACGCGTCATGATCCGCTGGCAGATGGGCACCATGGAAGGCTGCCGTCGCGCTCTTCAGTTGCCCGACCCGCGCTGGTCCTTCGTCAACCTGTGGACGATGATCTACCAGACGCAGAAGCTCGTCGCGAGCGGCACGGTGAAAGAGCTGAACGCGGAGCAGTTGAAACGGATCAATACGTCGCTCGACGATCTTCAGGGCATGCTCAAGGCGCGCGCGCTCACCGTGCTTACAAAGAAGCAGTTCGATGACGTGGTTGCGGCCGTGAAGGAGTGGGCGGACAAGAACCCCTACACCGACACATCCATGAGCGGGATTACGGGACCCACGGACTTCGACGACGATACGTTGGTCGAGAACGCGCTGCTGGCGGTGCCGGACAGTGTCTTCTCTCTGGGCGGCGGCGTGAAGGACACCGCCCACGGAATCTCGGACGTGGCGGACGCCGCCAACCGCGCCGGCTCCATTGTGGAGTCGCTCCCGTGGTCGGTTCGCTGGCAGACGGAGCTGTTGCTCTACAACATCGAGGAGTACCAATCGACCAAACAGCTACTCCGCAACGTGGACGAAATCTCCCGGTCGGTGGCAACCGTGAGCGCGCGCGTGGACACGCTGCCCGCCGATCTCCAGCAGACCCTTACAACGGCGGCGGAGGAGATCGAGCAGGCGCAGCCGGAGTT
>Ga0164315_10005160_pt1 | contig 10210 bp, 9 predicted proteins | sample GuaBasSedimGuay6_FD_113737 | JGI IMG/M metagenome (GOLD analysis project Ga0164315, IMG submission 113737) | Subseafloor sediment microbial communities from Guaymas Basin, Gulf of California, Mexico - Guay6, Core 4569-2, 0-3 cm | ecosystem: Environmental > Aquatic > Marine > Hydrothermal vents >... | reverse complement strand
GAGATTAAAATAGGGTTCCTGTACCGGATAAACAGCCCCAAAACCTTTAATAACGGTTCCTTTTTTTGTTTTGTCTGCTTGAGCAGATATACTATATATACCTATAGCAAAAAATACTACAATTAATAACTTTCTTAACATATAATTTGATTTTTAGTTTTGATAAACTCAAAATATCTTATTCAAATTAAGAAATAAAAAACCTGATTTATATTTCCTTATTTTAACTCCTCTTAAAATACTCATCTAAAGTAAAAGTATTTTTAGCCCTAATTCCTTTTTCTGTTTCATGAAGTGTACAACACTCATTGTATAAATCGTGCTCGAAAAATAATATATAATTATTCTCCATTGCATCTTTAAAAAAGCGTTTTCTATCTTCCAATGTAACTAGTGGTCTGGTATCATAGCTCATAATATAGGGCATTGGTAAGTGGGCAGTTGAGGGGAACAAATCTGCTGTAAAAGCAAATGCCTGTTCATTTACTGTTATGACTGGAATAACCTGACCATCTGTATGTCCATTAAACAATTTCACAAAAATATTAGGAAACAATTCATGCTCATTATCAAACAAGTGTAACTTTTTGTGCTCCAGCAAAGGCAGTATATTTTCTTTTAAAAATGAAGCACTTTCGCGCCGATTTGGTTTGGTAGCCCAATCCCATTGCTGTTTACTGGTATGAAAAGTTGCATTAGGAAATGCGGGGACTAATTCCTTATTTACATTGTATTTAATGCTCCCCCCACAATGGTCAAAGTGCAAGTGTGTTAACAGCACATCAGTAATATCATCAACTGAAAACCCAAGTTTCCCCAACGATTTTTCCAAAGTGCTGTCACCATATAAATAATAATGGCCAAAAAATTTATCACTCTGCTTATTTCCTACTCCGGTATCAATCAGCACTTTCCGGTCGCCATCAACTACCAAGAGGCAACGCATGGCCCAACTGCATAAGTTATTTTCATCTGCCGGGTAAACTTTCTGCCACATTACCTTTGGTACAACACCAAACATGGCACCGCCATCTAATTTAAAGTTTCCGGTTTCTATTGCGTATATTTCCATTGTTTTGATTTTTTATTTGACAAAAATATTCAAAAATAAACCAAAAAATAATTATTGTTCATTAACTTTTTTAGGAAACCGGTTCTCAATAGCTGTATTTTGATTTAAAAAAAATACAGCTATACAGAATACCTAAGCTGCCCCCCACTAAGGCGGGGCAGGCTATGCATTTAGTTTGATGCAGATGCAAGGCGTAGAAACCCGACGACATATATTAATATTTTAAGGGTTTTGCAACAAAGCAGATGCATTAAAATAAATACACTTGTAAAAAATGACAAAAATAAAGCTATTTTGATATTAGCTTGTTAAGTACTTATAATCAATAAAATATAGTGATTTTGTCATTTTTTATGAATAAAGCAGGCTAAGCTTGTAAGAATAAGTAAGACGCAATTGTTCAATATTATTTTTGAAGGAATTTCCCGGGCATAAAAAAAGCCTCCTTAAATAGGAAGGCTCTACTTTAATATAATGCTTCTTTATAAACTACTTACATGTTTTTGTATGTTTGATTTTAAGTTTGAAGCTTTTTTCTTATGTATAATATTTTTCTTCGCTAATTTATCAAGCATTGAAGTTACTTTTGGGAAAAGTTCTTCTGCTTCCGATTTATCTTTTAAATCAAACATTTTTCTCATTGCATTACGTGTAGCAACAGCATAATATCTATTCGATACTCTTTTTACTTCACTTTGCCTGATTCTCTTTTTTGCTGATTGATGATTAGCCATTTTATATTTCTTCTATATTATTAAATAAAAAGCAGTCCGTAGGGGAATCGAACCCCTGTTACCGGGATGAAAACCCGGCGTCCTAACCGCTAGACGAACGGACCGTTAACGTAAACTCCCTTAACTTTTGGGACTGCAAATGTATATTTAATATTTTTTATTGACAAAACTTTTTTAAAAAAATTTATAAACCTTCTTGTATAATTAATAAATTATCATACAACTAACTGTTTATCAATTCATTTGTTAGATTATCATATTCGTCAGAAAGATAAAAAGCAAACAAGTTTGCCAGCCGAATTGCAAAATCCTGGTGCTGAAAACTGTTATCTTCATTCTTTTTTAACAAAAAATCTTGTAAGCCATATTTTTCAACTAAAGGTAATTCAGTATAATATCTATTTGAAACCAAAAACATTGCCCTAATGGCGGTATTAAGTTCATTTGTAAATATTAAAGCTGTACGGTCTGCTGTTAATTGCAAAACACGTGAAGTTGCCATTAGCTGTTTTTCTTTATCATTATCCTTTTCTTTTAAAACTTTACTATTATATAATTCAACAGCCTGATTTGTTGCAGAAATTATGCCTTTACTATTTTGGGATAGACCATCCAGCTTGTCTGCTTTTTGCAAAATTGACGAAATAGCGTTTAGTTTGCTAATTCCTGTTAGTGATTTGCCAAATAGACCGGCTATGGGAATTATGGTTAAAGCCGTATCAATAACCCAATACCCTTTATCAATGGCTCCGCGCCAAATATCTGTAGATGTAATACGTGAATGTTTAAAGTACAAATGAGCCATTTCCACAGCTACAGCAAACTTTAGTTCCTGATATCCCAAATAATGAATTGATTCTTTATCCAAATGGTCACCACCAACAATAAGGTACATGGGTGTTCCTTCAAATCCACTAATTCCAACTGATTTATCTCCTTTTGAGATATATACTTCCAGGTTTTCAATGTTTAAGGCATATTTAATATCAATAACAATTTCATTTAATAAAGGATGCCTTTTTTCTGTGAGCTGCTCAGAATAAGATTTAATCATCGAATAATCAGGCACTTCTACTTTAGCCAGCCATTTTTGAATATTTGAAAAACTACCATCTTTTCTACTTGCCGGATGCCTTAAGCTTTTTTCAATTAATTTATGAGGCAGCTTATGATATTTTGTATCACCCGGTGCTGTTTCATGGAAAACTAATCCACCTGCTTCCATTACTTCTTTAAGCTTTGAAGCTTTACCAGCAATCTTTAAATCGGCATATTGAATTAAGTCATCTAATCTATTAACAACTAACGGCTGAAGAGTTGCCAGCTGCTTTTTAATTTCAAGCGCTTTTTTCTCAGACTCTAATTTTACCAGAACCTCTAAAATTCTGACTTTTAACACCTGTCCCGCAGCATTACCCATAAGATCTAGATCTTTAGGTGGTAATAGGTCTGATATTGATTCATCAGGAAGTTGTTTCAACCTTTTATTTAGAATCTTTTTAGCATCATCATTTTGCTCACTTTTTATAAGATGCCTGGCATATTCATAATCAAATATCACCGCATTAATAGCATCTTTATTCTTTTTCTGATATTTTTCACGAACTAATTTGTGAAATGGCAAGATGTTCTTAGCCTGAACAGCATCTTTTATCGCTTCAAGTAATAGTTTATTCAGTGCAAGGATATCAATGTATGATATTTCCCATTTTTCAACCCATGCTGCTAATAATTCTATAGTTCCTTCATAATCCAGGATATCATTTAACAATTTTAATAATTTTTCATCTTCCACAAAGTCACTAAAAACAGCCTCTTTCCTTCCTTCAGCATACTCCATATATAATACTGATAAATCATCGAAGGGATTTTGAACATTTTTATTTAGTTCCTTGGCTAATTTAAGAGCATATAGATTTTGTTTATCTTTTTTGTCACGATTTAACCAGTTTAATCTTACTGTTTCCCGGATCCGTTCATTTGCTGATAGAGAAACCAAATGACTAATCTCAAGATACAAGTTACTATTGCTTCGGGCGGAATAAAAAATAATATGATCCCCTATACTCACAGGATACCTACCCATTTCTTTTTTAACTTTAATTTTACCCGGCTCAATATCAACAAATCCAATTAGCTCTTCCCTTTCATTAAATCCAATAATCTTTGCCTCATTAGTACTCAAAAGGAAACTCCATTTAATACCTTTGTTTCCCTCATATTCTTTTTTCCATTTTTTTATTGCTGATATTTCAAGAAAAGCAAGCAAGATATCCTCTTTACTACGACTTGTTGATAACCAAAGTTTTTGTTTGGGACTAATCGCCTGAACATACCTGTTTTCTGTTCCCATAAAACTATCTACTTCATTAGAGCTCAAATCGAACAAATATGAAAATATCCAGTTTTTAATATCAGCTTCTTTGGATTCATTTACCAGTTTCTTTAGATTAAATGATTCTTTCTTGTCAGGTTTTTCAAACCATTTATCAGGTTTAAATACATAAAATAGCTTTCCATCATCAATAATCATTATCAGGTTCATGCTTAAGCCCAGTCCAAGTGCACTTTTTACGCCCTTTCTTATACTGTAGCTTATTACATCAATCTGCTGTGACGAATAACAATTAGATTTTAAGGATAAATCTGTTTCCAGAAATTCTCTTAAGCTTTTATGAAAAGTCTCTTTTTCAAAGTTTTTCGGTAAATAATAAACACCCCCTTTGTTTAGAAGAAAATGGAGGACATCAACTTTATTTATTACGGGGAACTTATCTTCAATCTTTTTCTGGATATTATTTTCTTCCATGATATAGAATATTTTAACAAAAAATCATAAACAATAAAATTACACAAAATTATTAAAGTTAAAAGCCGAAGAACCGAAAAATGAAAAACAAATACGATTAAAACAATTATTGATGATTTTTTGAACAAATACATGGAAAAATGTTCGAAAATGTACATCAATGTTATAAAACCGCACAATTTCTAATTACCATACACAAACACAAAAATACCATAAGAGACTGTTTTACTGCGCTTTAAAACGTTTGGCACAAACTGTGTATTTAAAAAAGCAAATACAAAAGAAACTTATGAAACTTACAAATACAATACATAGCTTATCACCTATAACATATGCAGAATATCAAATAATGAATTTTAAGGATATTATTGAAACAAAATTTATTTTAAATGCCAAAAAATTAAATAAATTATTGAAAGAAGTAAACGACAAATATGATATACTTGAAATTGGAAATAAAAGAGTTCTGAATTTCACCAATGAATATTTTGATACTGAGGACTACAAACTATATATGGCTTATCATAATGGTAAAGGAAACCGTTATTTAATTAAAAACTCAGAATCAGAAGAATCAAAAAAGAAACACCTGGAAATAAAATTTCATTCTAATAAAGGTTCGGTTAGTAAAATGAGAAAAAAGTCAAAAGCCGGAAAAATTACAAATGAAAAAAGTAGAGTATTTATTCAGGAAAACACTCCTTACAACCCTGAGACACTTAAAATGTCGCTTAAAAATCAATATTCAAGAATAGTATTAGTTCATAAACAAAATAAAGAAAAGGTAACTATTGATTTGGATCTTACCTGTTCAAACGAAAAAGGTAAATTAAAACTTCCTCATTTGGCAATTGTTGAAGTTAAGCAAGAGAAATTTTCATTATATTCTGATTTTATCGTAAGTTTGCGTAAACAGAATATTCAAAAAACATCGTTAAGTAAATATTGTATTGGGGTAGCATTACTTAATAAAGATGTAAAAAAGAATAAATTTAAATCTAAACTTTTAGCAATTAGTAAAATAAATGATTCAGAATTTAATGCTCAACACAACATTAGTGCTTAGCTTTTTTGATGTTAATTTTTTTGACGCCACCCGGTTTCTGGAACTCGTTTTTCGTTTTACTTTTGACCTTATAGTAACATTGGTTATTGTAAGGTTAATTTATTTCTCAAAAAACAAACGGAAAGATTATCTTTTTACCTATATACTTATTGGTTTAACTGTATTTTTATTATGTACATTGTTAGATAGTGTAGACTTACAGATAGGATTTGCTTTAGGTTTATTTGCCATATTTGGGATTATCCGTTATCGTACTAACCCTATCCCGATAAAGGAAATGACCTACCTTTTTATAATTATTGGCGTATCGGTTATTAACGCCCTTTCAAATGAAAGTATCAGTTATGCGGAACTGATTTTTACCAACCTGGCAATTATTGGTGCTACATGGATGCTTGAAAGGGTTTTCCTGCTTGAGCATGAAGCAACAAAAACTATTATATACGAAAAAATTGATTTAATAAAACCTGAAAACTACCATGACTTAGTTAAAGACCTGGAAGAACGAACCGGGTTAAAAATAAACCGGGTTGATGTAGGTGAAATTAATTTTTTAAGAGATACAGCTATTGTAAAAATTTACTATTTGGAAAAAAAGTCTCCGGTAGGATTCACACACAACCATTTCGAGGTACTTGACCCGGATGACGATGATGAGTAACTAATTGAATATTTTTTATTGAATATTATCCCTTACTTTGCATCAATAAAAGCAATAATCACCCCTGACTTTACACCTGAATACTCAAATAATATCCCTTACCTTGTAATAAAAGCAATAATTATCCCTTACTTTGTATTAATAATTGTAGATATTACCCCTTACTCTTTGTTTAAACATCAAGATTTTAACACTGCCTTTACATTAAAATAACAAATGTTATATATGCCTATAATCAGTAAATAATTCTAAAAAAACTTCAGCAAATATCATAAAGAATAAATATCAATATTTTTAAACTCCCCTATTTTATTTTTAATAAATGGCTGAATACCTGGCTCTTTATAAACTTCCTTACCATAAATAAAAAGATATTTTGCCCCCAAACTGACTGCTTTTTCAATCTTTAAACTATCCAAATTAATTCCATAGTTTGTCCATCCTTTTTTATTCATAAAATACAAACTTATATTAATACTGTTATCAGATATACTAATTACTTTATCATCATTCTTGATACCTAATGATTGCAGATAAGTGTTAATATCCTCAAATGGCTGAATATTTACTATGTAATTTTCATTTTGCCATCCCACTGAACTGTATCGGTTAACTAGTTGGTCTTTAGCAAATTTAATATTGTATATCAGAAAAATAATTAAAATAACTCTGAAATAAATTGAAGAATAAACTCTATATAATTTATTTTTTAACAATTGGAGAAATCCCAAAAATATTACCGGTATTAAAATAAATAAATTTATTGTGTAATAATCATGATCTTTTAAAGCTTGAAAAAATAGAGTGCCAAATAATAAAAACCCAATTGAAAGAAGAATGATTATATAAAGAACTATTTTATTGATATGCTTATAAAATGCAAGAACCAAAATAAACATTATTCCAAAAACTATTTGCGTTTCTCTTCTAAAATAATCGTGTTTAATATGTTCAATTATTGCATCAAAAGTTACTTTTATTTGCACAAAATCTAAATCCCAAATTGGTAGATATCCGACAAGAAAAATTCCCCCATTATATATTGAGTTATAATTACTTGCATACATATACAAAATTAACTGTATTACCAAAACACTAATTAAAAGAGCAAATTGTTTTAATGGTTTTTGAAATATCTTCCTTTCAGAATCTATTTTTATATTAAACATTTCTAATACAAACAGTCCAAAAACGGCAATAAAGATCATTAGAGAAGAGATTTTCAATAATCCGGCAATTACATTAATAAATACGAACCAATAAAAGTATTTATCGTTTTCTGACTGAATAAACCTGAAAAAAAAGTACATGCTTACTAATACTAATGAAAATGCCGGAACATCCATTAAAAAATTATTGGCATAATATACAAGAACAGGTGATGTAAATAAAAGTAAGGTGAAAATTATAGCTAAAACTGAATCTTTTAATACACATTCATATATTTTGAACAAGGCAAAAAGACCTGAGAAGAAAAATGACAGAACAATTAATCGATAAATAAACTCAAAATGCCCGAAAATTTTCCATAATTGAGCAACAGAATAATAAATTAGTGGAAACTAACTTATTGTTTTACCTGTTCCATCATTGGCCAAATGGTGAATTGATGGCTCAAAAAATGAATTATTATCCTGAAAATAATTCATCGTAATTGACAAGCAGTCACATTGCCGCCATTGATGAATACTTTGAGGTCGCTTAAAAAAAATCCTGATAGCCATATATTACAGAAATAGCTACCAATAAAAAAAGCAGAACCCATTTAGAATATTGGGGAAAGTAAAAATCTTTCTGATTTTTAAACATCCGTTTATAATTGTACTAATATTAAAATCTCCTAAAGCCAGTCACCAAAAGTTTTATTTTAGTCTCAAAAATGAGCCCAATAAAAAAACCACAACTGATACAACACTTAGTGCAATACCTACACCAAAAACATCTGCAAGAAAACCTAAAACAATAGCAATCAGGGATGCAAATATAGTTTTTGTTAATGATTCAACAGAAAGTGTTGTTGCCAACGATTTTGAGCTAAAGTTTTCAGCAACATAAGCAACACCAATCGGTTTTCTGAAGTTTTCGATTAAGTACATAAAAACAAAAAACAAAATAGATAATCCATACATTGAATAATGGAAAAATATTCCGCCAACAAAACCGATTATTACACCCAGAAAAAGAAGTTTGTTTAATGCTTTGCTACTATCAGAAAAGAAAGTCTTTATTTTTCCTGAATTTTTTGAAGCACTGCTTGTTAAAAGGTAAATAACAAAAAAAACAATCCCGATAAAAACTGCCGTTTGTTGTTTTTGTGTTATTCCAACAATTAAAGGGATAGACACAGCTAAAGTCTGTATAATATATTGTAAATAATCTTTGGTTTGTTTAAAGTAGCCACTATATGAAGAAACATTAAGCAATATTTTCAATTTTCCCTTTTGTTTCAGGTTCAAAATTAGTCCTTTAGCAATTTTCTTAAAAGCAGTAATTATATGAGGAACTTTAAGAGGGACTTTATCTCCATCTAATTCATTTGGATAACTGATAATCAGCAACATGTCTAAGAAGAAAGGAATAATTGAAACCAGAAAAACAATATCGTAGTTTTTTGTTAAAAACACTATAGCCGCCGCAATTAATGACGATATTGCCGAACCAATCTGCGAACAGGAACGGGTTCCTCCGTAATAATGTACTTTTTGATTTTGCCACGATTTAATATTTAGATATTCAAAAATCATTGCTTTATGTGTTCCTGTGCGGAATGAATCACCAAAAGCAAAAAAGACCATGGCAAAAAGTAAAAAACCAAAATTGTTCAAAAAATAAAAAAGGATAAAAGAAATAATATAAAACCCGAATGAAAAAACCATAGTTCTTTTTCTGCCCAAAGTATCGGCAATAATACCGGTAGGTATTTCAGTTATATATATAATAATTTCACGAACGGAATACAGCAAAGCTATTTGTGTAAATGAAAGACCTTTTTCAAGTAGAAAAAGTATAAAAAAGGGTTCAAAAAACTTCAGGTTCTTTAAAAAGCCATAAAAGCAAAATTTGTAGTATTGTATGTCTTTATATTGCCTTTCCAATTTAGCTTTGATTAAGGGTTTCTTTTAGTTTGAAACACACAAATATATACCTTATAAAATAAAACTTAACAAGATATGTTTAATATCAGTTCGCTTAAACTATGCTGCTTATATTCCTTGCGATAAATATTTAGTCTATATCTTTACACACTTTTAAAATACCAAAATTAAATTAAATGAGCACATATATTGAATTAGTAAAGGCTTACCCTATTTACAGTGCTATGATCCAGTTTGCTATTTTGGGTACTTTGGGTGATATTATTTCAAAGTGGATGCAAAAGGGTAAAATATTTCTCCCTTATAAGTTGCCAATAATTATTTTAAAAATGATTGAATGGGCAGTAATTGCCATTACCATTAAATATGCTTTTATTGGTTTTCAAGGGTTTGTTGACAGCCTGGTTGAACACCAGCTTGTTCCTGAGCTTAGCAAATTTGGAAGAGCATTTACCATTTCGCTTACCATGAACTTCCAATATGGACTATTCCTGGTTATTTTTCACCGCTTTTTAGATAACCTTATAGCCAGGCAAAAAAACTGGAAAAATATTGACAAAGGAATGCTTTCATTAATTTGGTTTTGGATTCCGGCTCACACTGTTACTTTTATGTTGGATAAACCCTATCAAATTGGGTTGGCTGCTGTTTGGTCTGTAGTCCTAGGTGTTATTTTAGGATTTTATAACCGGGAGGCTGCTAAATAGAATGTGTCTATAATGTTGCCAATGTTCATTTAAGTAAGTTTTTATGTTAATTTGCCAAAGAACTGT
>Ga0164315_10005158_pt1 | contig 10210 bp, 11 predicted proteins | sample GuaBasSedimGuay6_FD_113737 | JGI IMG/M metagenome (GOLD analysis project Ga0164315, IMG submission 113737) | Subseafloor sediment microbial communities from Guaymas Basin, Gulf of California, Mexico - Guay6, Core 4569-2, 0-3 cm | ecosystem: Environmental > Aquatic > Marine > Hydrothermal vents... | reverse complement strand
ATACATTTACCGGGGCATCCCGCAAGAATCATCTTCCGCCTTTGCCGGGGCCGATGTTACTGCAGCAGGTTTTAACCTGGGTGTCTGGGGCGCAGATGTTGGCGATGGGCTCGAAATCGATTATTACGGTGGTTACAGCTTTGATCTCGGGGATTTTGGTTTCTCGGTTGGTGCTATCTATTACACCTACACCAGCCAATTCGATGACAAGTACCTGGAGGGAACCCTGGGCATCAGCTGGAAATGGTTTTCCTTCGACATGGCTGCCGGCAACTATGACAACTTTGACCGTCCGGAACTGCACTACCAGTTTTACTCACTAACTGCTGCGCACATGGGGTTCTATGGCAAGGTCGGGTTTTTCGAGGATGACTTTGATGGTATGTATTACGAAGGCGGGTATGGCAACACACTCAGTGTAGATGGCAAGGACTTGCTGGATTATGGAATTGTACTTATCCATAGCAACGATGAGCTGCTTGGTGGTGAATCGGACACCAACCTGAACTTCACCATCAGCAAGACTTTCTCATTCTGAGCCCGGGTTGTGGGCGGTTTTAGTGCCTGGGTAATTAAAAGGCCGCGGTGCGTGCTGCACCGCGGCCCAAAAAACTTTCAATATATAATCAGAGCGAGCAGGTCATATCCTGACCACAGCAAAGCGGTGATTTAATCTTGCCATGACCGTTGGGGCATTCAGAAACCTGAACTTCAGTATTTTCATCAATTTTCAGCATGGCGTTTTCCAGTGGCGCATCACATTTACCACAGGTTGCATTAACGCTCATACCGCAAACTTTACATTCGTAGGTAGCCATAATCTTCCTCTTTGCTCGGGTTGTGAAAAGTCATTCAAGTATACCCTGAAACCACACTCCATTCTGGTCTATAATCCCCGGCCACCACCGGCTCAGGATTGCATCAATGTTTCGAAATTTACGTTTTTATCGTGTCACCAGCCCCTGGCCGGAAAGTGAAGAGGCCCTGTCAGAAATTCTGTCCGGGAATGCATTTTCACCCTGCGGTTCTTTCTCAGAGAAAAGTGGCGGCTGGGAAGCACTGGCCAACCATGAAGACGCCCCGCTTTGCCGGCGCTTGAACGGCGCAGACCTTTTACAGCTTCGCACCCAAAGCCGGGTACTGCCTGCTGCCGCGATCAAGGAAGCCCTTGAAGAACGGGTGGTTGAATTCACCTCGCGTATGGAACAGGAACCTACACGCAGCGAACTGCGACGTCTCAGGGAAGAAACACGGGATAAACTTTTGCCACAGTCGCTGCTTAAATCGGAACGTAACCGTGCCTGCTTTATCCCATCGGAATCATTGCTGGTCATCGATGCCGGTACAGAAACCAAGGCCGAGTGGTTTCTGGATCAATTACGCCCCTGTTTTGATCAGTTTCATTGCACACCGCTGACATTCAACATCCTGCCGGCCGACCTGATGCACCGCATATTCATGGGTGAATCGCCGCTGGGTTTCTCACTGGGGCGCGAGTGTCGCATGCAGGACGCATCGGACAGCAAGTCCGTTGCCACCTGGAGGGATTTTGAACTGACAGACCACTCCATCCGCCAGCATGTTGTTGAAGGCATGAAACTGACCCACCTGGGGCTTGGTTTTGACGAGGTGATGAGTTGTGTCATCAACGAGGAAGGCACTTTCAGCAAGATCAAATTTATCCAGGGTGAAGCTGTAGATAACTTCGATGATGAAGACCCGATGGCACGGTTGGATGCTGATTTTGTATTACTTACAGGTGCTGTTCGGCGCCTGGTGGAAGACCTGAAGAAACTTCTCGGGGGTTACGCACACAGCGCATAAGCCCTCGTATTCAAACGGGCTGTTAGCCTACAGCCCGTTGCAAGTTAACTTTTTCGATACCCTGGCTACGTAAATACTCATCGTAACTCCCCTTGAAATCGACCACGCCATCAGGGGTCATGTCGATAATACGGGTTGCCAGCGAGGAGATAAATTCACGGTCATGGCTGACGAAAAACAGTGTGCCGGGGTAATTCACCAGCGCCAGGTTCAGGGCTTCGATCGATTCCATGTCCAGGTGATTGGTCGGCTCATCCATCAGCATGATATTGGGCCGTTGCAACATCAACTTCCCAAACAGCATACGGCCCTGCTCTCCACCGGAGATCACCTTAACCGACTTTTCGATTTCGTGAGATGAGAACAGTAAACGCCCCAGTGTGCCGCGAATCACCTGCTCGTCATCATTTTCCTGGCCGCAATGCGCCATCCAGGAGTAGAGGTCTGTCTCTTCCTCGAAATCAGAGGAATGGTCCTGGGCGTAGTAACCGATGTTGGCATTTTCAGACCACTTGTGCGTTCCGTTGTCGGCTTCCAGTTCACCCATAAGCGTGCGCATCAGCGTGGTTTTACCGATGCCACTGGCACCGATGATGGCCACCCGCTCGCCCACTTCAACCTGCAGGTCCAGGGCACTGATCACTGGTTCCCCTTCATAACCCTTGCTCAAGCCTTCAACTTCAAGTGCCTGGCGGTAGAGTTTCTTGTCCTGATTGAAACGCAGGAAAGGACTCACACGACTGGAGGGCTTCACCTCTTCCAGCGTGATCTTGTCGATCTGGCGAGCGCGGGAGGTTGCCTGTTTCGCTTTTGATGCATTGGCGCTGAAACGGCTCACAAAACCCTGTAACTCTGTAATTTGCGCCTTCTTTTTGGCGTTATCGGATAACAAACGCTCACGAACCTGCGTCGATGCAGTCATGTATTCATCGTAATTGCCCGGATAAACACGCAGCTCACCAAAATCGAGATCTGCCATATGGGTGCAGACGCTGTTTAGGAAATGGCGATCATGCGAGATGATAATCATGGTGCTGTTGCGTTCGTTGAGAACTTCTTCCAGCCAACGAATGGTATTGATATCCAGGTTATTGGTGGGCTCATCAAGCAGTAAAATATCGGGATCGGCAAACAGGGCCTGGGCCAGCAATACACGTAACTTCCAGCCCGGCGCTACCCCGGACATGGGCCCAAAATGCTGGGATTCAGGTATTTCCAGGCCCAGCAGCAACTCACCGGCGCGCGCCTCGGCACTGTAACCATCGAGCTCGGCAAACTCCACTTCAAGCTCCGCAACCTTCATGCCGTCTTCTTCACTCATCTCTGCCAGTGAATAGATGCGGTCGCGCTCCTGCTTTATCGTCCACAGGTCCTCATAACCCATGATGACCGTATCAATGACAGAATATTCTTCAAAGGCAAACTGATCCTGGCGCAATTTGCCCAGGCGTTCATCGACATCCACTTTCACATGTCCGCCAGTGGGTTCAAGTTCCCCGCCGAGAATTTTCATCAGGGTGGATTTACCGCTTCCATTGGCCCCAATCAGGCCATAACGGTTGCCGTTGCCAAACTTGGCGGAGATATTTTCGAACAGCGGCTTGGCGCCGAACTGCATAGTAATGTTAGCGGTAGTTATCATGTAAGTGCTTAAAGTGGCTTCAAATAAAGGGGCGCATTCTAGTTAAAAGTCTCCGCACGTTCAAGCGCATTTTGAATCTTGGCAAGTGTTGTGCTGAAATCCTGGTAGTCATGTGCGATGGAGGTACGCCCTGAAACATGTTCCAGCACCAGCGACGGGAAGCTTCGCACCTGCAGGTTTGCTCGCAACAATAGCTGGCGCTGCAATTCATTTTCTGTGGATGCGGAGACCAGGTCTCTCTCAAAGAGGGCACGATCCAGGCCCAGTTCGACGGCAAGATCGGCCAGGGTTTCCAGATCGGACGGGTTCATCGCCCGCAGATAATAGGCTTTCTGAATGGCTTCAATCATTGCCTCTTCGGCCTGCTGCCATGATGCGGCAATCACTGCCCTGCAGGCCTTGTAAGTGTCGCGGCGTGGCTGACATTGGGTCCAGAAATCGAAATTGAATTCTGTACCCACACTGGATTGAATGGTTTGCCAGTGCTCTTGCACCATTCGGCGCATCTCCTCCGGCATCGGCAGATCATTATCGGGGGCAAGACCACCAAGCACGTTTTGCCAGCGGATTTCTTCCGGCAGGTTTTCGCGCAGTTGTAATAACGTGGGCCGGTATGCCCAGCACCAACTGCACATGGGGTCGTGGATGTAATAGAGGGTGCTTGAGAACGCAGGCATCATAGCAGCGTGTTAATGAGTGCTCATTGCCCGGCACAGGCTTCAAGACAAATCTCATCACCGTTCAGGGGGATCTTGCCCGTTTTGTCGAAGATACCCGACATGCGGAGGTTGGCAATATCTACGCCCGTTTCGGAAACGGTCACCATAGTGACATGATCGATGGCCATGGTATCTTTGGGCATGTGTGAACCACCGGTAGTGCCGAGGCGAATATAGTCACGGCCATGGCGTTGTAGATGACGATAGGAATGAAGGTGCCCGTGGAACACGGTGTATGGGCGCCCGCTCAAGGCTGTCTCGATGGTTGAAAAATTCTCTTCATCCTGACGTTCCCATGCTGCTTTGTGCATCAGCACAAACGTCCAGCGTACATCCGGGTGCTGCCCGATTACATTTTGAAAATAAGCCGCCTGCCCGGTACCAATACGACCCGTTGTGGCTTCTGGAAGCTTGGCGTATTCAGTTTCGGAAGCGGCTTCCCAACCCTCTGTTTCGATAACCCTGATCGTCTCAAGGCGGATCTCATGAAAATATCGCTGAAAATCAGCCGGGTTGTCTTCCGTATCCAACACCAGGAACAGGACATTCTTGTAAACAAAATGGTAATAGCGTTTTCCGTAGCGCTCCTCCCATACCTCCCACATATCAGGATTGGTCAGGTCATGGTTGCCACCCACGTGGAAAACCGGCGCACTGGCACGATTGGCACGCTCATCAAACGAATTCCACTCCCGCTCAAGCTGTTCGTGATCCGTGGTTCCGCCGTCAATCAGGTCACCTACGCTAACGATCAATTCCGGCCGTAATAAACGTAACTGTTCAACTGCCACCTCAAAGACACCATCACGCTCCCCACCGGTTAAATCCGAAAACAGGGCGAAGGTAAATTTATCGGATTCATCATCAAAATTATCATTCGTCCAGGGTACAGCTGAGCCGGTGAAGTCGTGCTGAAACACCGGCGATTCCGGTTTTGTTGGGGTTTGACCTGCACATGCGCTGAAGAGTATCAACACTCCCAGCAGCATGGGTATATGGCGGAGTTTCATCATGGGTGGACTTTCCGTTATTTTGATTGAACAGACAAGTTTGAAGTAACACCGGACTACAATCAATCACATCAAACAAGTCAATAAACGAAAACACCCACTTGCGAGCAGAATCGTGGCAGGATGGCTTTCATGGACAGCACTTCAACACATGCCGTAGAACAGGACACGATGAAGGCCATCGGCTTGATGAGCCTGGGTGTGTGTTTTTTATCAGCCATGGATCTTGCACTCAAGCAACTGGTGGAGCACTACCCGAGTATGCAGGTTGTTTTTCTGCGCTGTATTACCTCCGCCCCTCTTTTGGCCGCGTGGATGCTGATTCGAAACCGCAGGGCTTTCCGGGTCAAATTCCCCAAAGACCACCTGCTGCGTGCAGTGTTAGGTCTCATCATGTTGTTTGCCATCAGTGAAAGCTTCCGGGAGTTGCAACTGGCCGACGCCTACGCAATTTTCTTCGCCTCGCCCTTGTTGATCACCCTGTTGTCGGGTCCCATCCTGGGCGAAAAGGCAGGTCCTTACAGGTTGGCCGCCGCTGCAGTGGGTTTTGTGGGTGTGTTGATTGTTCTGCAACCGGGTATGAACAGCCAGTTGATTTCCTATGGCTCCGTTATGGCCCTGGTCTGCGTGGTGGCCTATTCATTCATGGCCCTGCTGTTGCGACGTATGGGCCACCATGACAGCACGGTGGCCATCGCCTTCTGGTTTATTAGCCTGGTTGGCGTGGGTGCCCTGGCGCTCTCCATCCTGAGTTGGAAACCGATGCAGTGGGAACACTGGCCCTGGATCGTACTGCTCGGTTTAACCGGTACTTTTGGTCAATTGATGCTGACCAGTGCTTTCAAACGGGCCCCGGTAGCGGTAATCGCACCTCTCGACTACACGCATATGATCTGGGCAGTGATTTACGGATATATATTCTGGGGCCATCTGCCCGGCATCAGCACATGGATAGGAACAGCGGTCATTGTAGCTTCCGGCCTGTACATTATTTTCCGCGAACACCGTATCAAACAGCGCCAAATGACCTTATGCTCCCCGCAGGACATTAATGGAGACTTGAACAAATGATGGATCCCGAATCAGGCCGGTATTTTGAGGACTATACTGTCGGTGTTAAGCAGGAAGTTGGCAGCGTGAGTATCAGTGAGGCCGACATTATCGAATTCGCTAACAAGTACGATCCGCAGGACTTTCACACCGACCCGGAAAAAGCGGCATCCGGGCCATTCGGCGGCCTGATAGCCAGCGGTTGGCACACGATATCAGTTGTGATGCGTCTGCTGGTTGACCGTTATCTCGACAATGTTTCCAGCCTCGGTTCGCCCGGGATCGATGAACTGCGATGGATGGCCCCGGTGCGGCCCGGTGATGTATTAACCGTTCAGGCCGAAGTGGTCAACGCACGTCGCTCAAGCAGCAAGCCCGACCGGGGACTGATACACACCAATATCGAGGTCAGCAACCAGGCTGGCGTTATGGTCATGACCATGAAAGCGATAAACCTGGTGAGCTGCCGTGAAACGTAGTCCTGGACTAAGCCTGTACCTTACTGTTCGAAGCTGTCCGCAAACACCAGGTCAGTCGCCACGCAACTGACGCCGTCATCAAGGGAGAACTCGATTAGGTGACCGGCACCGCCGGTCTCACCTCCCACGATGAGCCCCCCATCACAACCGGGTCGCCAGGCGGAGCCACGCAGCCAGCTGTTCGATGTTCCCAGATAGGGCGAAAGATGGAAGTCCGCGATCGAGACATCGGTGATTTCTTCAGACGTATAGAGGTCATGACGGTATTCCAGAACCGTTGCACTCAGCGGGTCACCGCCAGCGCTCCCGACGATAAGGGCCCTTTGCCCGTCCGGTGCGAAGGCCACATGAGAAATACCCTGGGTGGCGAACCTCGGTGCATCGATACTGCTGCCCAACAAGCCGGCCTCAAAACGAAGTAAGCGACGCCCTGATGTACTAACAACGAGCGCATAGTCTCCGCCGGGATGGGTCGAGGCAACCGGGATATTACCGGTATTACTCTCGCCGGGCTTTGATCGCCATTCGCCTGTGCCACCAATCTCGGTGTAGAAAAGGTGATCGGCACCATTGGTTCCGCAGACCACTAGAATACCGAACTCACCAAATTCATTGTCCACAAATGCCAGGTCATCACAGCCGGCGCTACTGTTGACCGCCACGTTGAAACTACCAAAATCCTGCGTGGCAGGATTAACATCACGTAAGCGCACAATCGTATTTGCATCGTTGCGCCACAGCACAACCGGCAACCCGCCATCTTCCGGCATTTCGATCGCAGTAAAACGTCCTGCCTCTCGAACAGAGGTGAATTCTGAGAAGACCTGTGCTGTGGTGCCGCCACTACGAAGTAATGAATCATCAAGACGAAATACTACCGCCTCGGTAGTAGTATCGGTGTGGTAACCCACAATCAAAGCAAAGTCACCACCCGGATCAAACAGGGTATCTTCCCAGAACAAGCCACCTGAATCAGGTGTCAGGTCGTGGCTTACAACACCCCGGTTAGCCCAATCAATGATATGAATTCGGTTACTTATTTCCATCACCACGGCGTAACTGCCATCGGGATGGAAGGCCACATGGTAGGAATCAGACAGACCTGCAACCTCCAGTCGCGTGTAGTTGTAACTGCCAGCAGGCACCGCGGCACTCACAGTATTGGCCACCAGCAACAGGTATGCTGCCAGCGCCATCACCCAGGTTATAGGCAGAATACCCACTCCTGTTTCGTGTTGAACACGGCAATATTTACAATTCAGTTTCCTCATTTGCTTACCCCCCCGGCAGCTTCACGTTATTGTCGGTTATTGAAATCGAGCGTTCCTGTTTCCGATATCCTGAGGGACGGGTAAAGTCCGCCAACATCCAGTTTTGCCTTGAATTCATATTCAAACGGCTCGTTCTTTTGCTTTGCCATATCGGTGATGAAGCGGATACCGCTCAACAGGTTTGCGCTTGCGGTCAGCGTGACCTGTCCCTCACTGTAACCTTCGATCGGTGGATAATCCTTGCCTACGCCCTTGACCAGTTCGTGCCCCTGTAATGAGATGGAATAAACCACACCTTCCAGGTTCAGCGTGGTGGAGTTGGGGTTAATGATCCGCAAACCCACCTGAAACGAGGGCATCACACCCTGGGACGGGATTGCCCGGAATGAACTCAACATCACTGTGGGCTCTTCGTAATCCGGATCCAGCGAGGCGCAGGACTGGAGCAGGAAACCCGCCACAAGGAACATGGCTGCCCGGCGTATTGATTGCATGGTGGTAAACATTTTCAGGGTGCTGCTCTTCATTGCGGAAGCCTATTCTACTGGATATTTATCTGGAAGCTCTGCGCATCTCCAGCAAAACCAGTGTTTCAAAATGTGAGGTCGCCGGGAATAAATCCAGTAATTGAACTGATTTGAAGCGGAACTTCGCGCTCAGGCCGCGCAAATCACGTGCCAGGCTGGCGGGATTACAACTCACGTAGAGTACATACCGGGGTTTGATCTTTTTCACCCAGCTATCCAGCCCGGGAAAACCCCGGCGTGGTGGATCGATCAGGATCATATCGAAACCTTGATTGCCCATTCTGCGCGTGAAATTTGGCAGGGTCTGGTCATCGTATAAATCCATTTTGTGGAAGTTGTCAGGATTAGCTTCAACCTTACTTTCGAGATAACTGTCGATCAGCACCCTGCTTCCACCGGCAGCGGCGTAGGCATCGGAAAGATTGCCTGTACCCGAGAACAGATCCAACAGGCTGGATACCTCCAGTTCTTCAATCAGTGTCTGCACCCTGCCCTGGAGTTCCTGGTTCATTTCTTCATACACCTGGGAAAAACCACCATGGGCATAGTCTTCATCCCACCGCACACTGACCTCACCTGACCTGAAATAAAGCTCACAGTGGCCATGGCCCGAATGGTCCCGTGTCCAGTCACCCTGATAGAGTTGATCGAATGCAGGCTGAAGTTCGTGGCGCATGATTTTGCACTGTGGTACTTCCAGAATCTCATTGCTGACGGTATCCAGCATGCCGATATATTTATGCCGATAATGCAGTTGCACGCGATTGCGATAAGCAAGCCGCCGTGGTGCCGGCACCAGTTCTATGCTTTCCTCAGAAACATTCAAAGCGGCCAGGTTACGGCTTAAAGTCACCTTTTTGTAAGACAATTCGCTCGCATAGTCAGTATGTAAAAACTGGCAACCGGGGCACCTGCTAAAATGCGGGCATTCCGGTTCAACACAGTTGTCGGCAGTCTGCTCCAGGGTTTGCAAACGCGCGAACTGAACACCCTTCGCACGTTTATAAACAAGCGCCGTACCGGTTTCACCCGGCAGTGTGCCTGCCACGAAGGTGATACTCCCACCTTTTCTTGACACCCCCTGCCCCAACGGATCGATGTGATCAATCTCGAATTCAATGGTCCGGGGTTTGATTGGTTTTTTGCGGGATCTGCGATTCACTGCTGGTTAACTCCTGGAGGAGCGCTGGATTTTACAAGAAAAATGACAGGAATAAAGGACCCCAAACAGCTAACACCCTTAGATACACAGTTATCTGCAGAAAGGCAGCGGAATGACAGCCCCAGACATCGGTGCTAATATACTGAAAACTACCAGCTTTTCCAGGGGACAATATATTATGAACAATAAACTGATCGGTAGCGCAATCCTGATGGGCAGTCTTACTTTTTCAGCAATGGGCCTGGCCACCTCCAGCGGTGGTGATTTCGTTATTACCAAAAGCACTATTGACGCCGGTGGAGGCGTATCCGTGGGCAGCAATTTCAAAATTACCGGCACCATTGGTCAACACGATGCCACCATTGGCACCTCGGCAGGTGGTGAGTTCAGGCTGGCGGGTGGTTTCTGGGGTAACTCTGCTGCGGATGTAACTGGAAACATGCTGTTCAAAGACAGCTTTGAAAACAATTGAATTACCCATTCGCTGCGAGTACAAAAACCAGGGGATTACCATGCATCTGAAAGT
>Ga0164315_10005157_pt1 | contig 10211 bp, 10 predicted proteins | sample GuaBasSedimGuay6_FD_113737 | JGI IMG/M metagenome (GOLD analysis project Ga0164315, IMG submission 113737) | Subseafloor sediment microbial communities from Guaymas Basin, Gulf of California, Mexico - Guay6, Core 4569-2, 0-3 cm | ecosystem: Environmental > Aquatic > Marine > Hydrothermal vents... | reverse complement strand
TGCTGATCTGGCAGGCTCCAATCTGACCCTGTGGTCAGGCTCCAAAGGCATCGATGGGGAATCGGGGGCAGGCAATTACATCTATTACGGTGTGCGTGAATTTGCTATGTGTGCGATTAATAATGGCCTGACACTACACGGTGGCTTCATTCCTTACGGTGCGACATTTTTAATCTTTTCCGAGTACGCGCGTAATGCACTGCGGATGTCCGCACTCATGAAACAAAGAAATATCTTTGTCTTCACCCATGACTCCATTGGTCTGGGTGAAGATGGTCCAACGCACCAGGCTGTTGAGCAGGCTGCAACCCTGCGTTTGATACCAAATATGACAGTATGGCGTCCCTGTGATGCCGTCGAGTCAGCGGTCGCCTGGCAAATGGCGATTGAGAAAGCCACTGGCCCTTCTTCATTACTCTTTTCTCGCCAGAAACTGGCGCACATGCCTCGCTCAGCCGAGCAAATCGAAAATATCAGTAAAGGTGCTTATGTACTGCTGGATTGCGAAGGCGAGCCTGAAGTCATCGTCATTGCCACCGGCTCTGAAGTAGAAATGGCCACGGGCACTGCAAACAAACTCAATGCAGCCGGACAAAAAGTTCGGGTTGTTTCCATGCCTGCTACTGACCTGTTTGATGACCAGGAACAATCCTACCGCGATTCAGTCTTACCTCCTGCTTGCCGACAACGCATTTCTGTGGAAGCAGGGGTCACAGATTACTGGCGTAAATATGTTGGTCTGGATGGCAAGGTATTAGGTGTCGATAATTTCGGCGAATCTGCCCCGGCCAGTGATGTTTTCGAATACTTCGGTCTGACCGCAGAGAAACTGGAAGCGACGATTCTGGACCTGGTGAATTAACACCTGACGAATTAAGACCTGACAAAAACATAAACTAATTATTCAAGATCAAGACGGAGAATTAAAGATGACAATTAAAGTTGGTATTAACGGTTATGGACGTATCGGACGAAATATCCTGCGCGCTGTATACGAATCCGGGCGCACAGATGAAATCCAGATCGTCGCTATTAACGATCTTGGCGATGCCAACACCAACGCACATTTGACCCAGTATGATACGGCCCATGGAAAATTCCCTGGTGAAGTCTCTGTTGATGGTGACTACATGATAGTTAACGGCGACAAAATCAGGGTGCTATCAGAACGTGATCCAGCCAAACTGCCCTGGGGCGAACTCGGCGTCGACGTAGTGCATGAATCAACCGGTTTCTTTGCCAGTAAGGAAAAAGCCAGTGCACACCTTGCGGGTGGTGCAAAAAAAGTCATCATCTCGGCACCTGGTGGTAATGATGTCGATGCGACGATTGTTTACGGTGTTAACCACGGGGTGTTAAAGGCCTCAGATACCGTTATTTCCAATGCCTCTTGTACAACCAATTGCCTGGCACCGCTGGCCAAGGTATTACATGAAGGTATCGGTATTGAACGAGGTGTGATGACTACCATTCATGCCTACACCAATGACCAGGTTCTCACCGATGTCTATCACAGCGATCTGCGTCGGGCACGTTCGGCCACCATGTCCATGATCCCGACAACTACGGGGGCCGCGGCCGCGGTTGGCCTGGTATTGCCTGAACTCAATGGCAAACTGGATGGCTACTCCATGCGCGTACCAACCATCAATGTTTCGGTGGTTGATTTATCTTTCTCCGCAGCAAGAGAAACAACAATCGAGGAAATCAATTCCCTGGTGAAAACGGCGGCCGACGGTGAGATGAAGGGGGTATTGGCCTATAATGATAAACCACTGGTATCGATTGATTTCAATCATGACCCGGCATCTTCTACCTATGATTCAACACAGACCAGGATCATGGAAGGGAAACTGGTAAAAGTCATTGCCTGGTATGACAACGAGTGGGGCTTTTCTAACCGCATGTTGGATACCACCATTGCATTAATGAACGCGAGCTAAATAACGATAAATATTGTAAGCAACCCAGCATGACTATTTTGGTGAAAATTGCAGATCTGGACCTGAGCGGAAAACGGGTACTGATACGTGAGGATTATAATGTCCCGCTAAAAGATGGAGAGGTTGAGGACGATACACGTATCTATGCAAGCTTGTTAACCATAAACAAATTGCTCGATGCCGGTGCAAAAGTCATGATCATGTCTCACCTGGGGCGCCCCAAAGAAGGGCAGCCCGACGAGGCATTCAGCCTGGCACCTGTAGCCAAATGTTTGTCTTCGCTACTCGACAGGGAAGTGCCGTTGGTAAAAGACTGGCTTGATGGTATCGACATGGACGATAGAGATATCGTTTTATGTGAGAACGTCCGTTTTGAAGTCGGCGAAAAAGCCAACGAAGATGATATATCCAGAAAAATGGCGGCCCTGTGTAATGTCTACGTCAATGATGCCTTTGCCACGGCACACAGGGCACAGGCTTCTACTCATGGTGTTGCCAAATACGCACCTATCTCTGCAGCTGGACCACTTCTGATTACAGAATTAAAAACCTTATCCATGGCACTCAAAGAACCAGCCAAACCCGTGGTCGCCATTGTTGGCGGTTCCAAGGTTTCTTCCAAACTGACCATCCTCGCTTCTCTTTCAGAAAAAGTAGATCAACTTATTGTTGGTGGAGGAATTGCCAATACCTTCCTCAAGGCAGCAGGTTTCAATGTTGGTAAATCACTTTACGAAGAAGATCTGGTTGCAGAAGCAAAGAAATTAATGGCTGCGGCAAAAGCAAATGGTGCAGAAATACCCTTGCCGATCGATGTGGTTTGCGCAAAAGAATTCAGTGAACATGCTGATGCAAGTATCAAGAGTATCGACCATGTTGAAGATGACGATATGATTCTGGATGTCGGCCCTGAAACCATAGCGAAATTCACAGGCCTGTTAGAACAGGCGGCAACTATTGTCTGGAATGGTCCACTGGGTGTTTTCGAATTCGATCGTTTTAGTGCCGGAACCAGGGCACTGGCAGAAAGTATTGCCATCAGCGATGCTTTTTCTATCGCCGGTGGCGGGGACACCTTATCCGCCATTTCAAAATTTGGTGTTTCAAACAAGATCTCCTATATCTCCACAGGTGGTGGTGCTTTTCTGGAATTTCTTGAGGGCAAAAAATTACCTGCTGTTGCCATACTGGAAGAGGCCGCACGTGCCTGGGCTGCAATGGAAAGAGCCCGCGAATACTAGGCCGTTTTTCAGGTTCACAAATTATGTTAAATAAACATTTCAGGAACACACAAGCCAAGAGGTTAAAATCGTAGTTTAAATGAGAAGAACAAAAATAATCGCAACACTAGGCCCGGCAACCGATGAACCAGGTGTATTAGAAGAACTTTTCAAGGCAGGGGTAGATGTATTCCGTCTCAACTACTCACACCAGACCCATGCCCATCATGAAAAAAGACTGCATGAGATCCGTACGTTATCAAAAAAACACACACATGCTGTTGGTATTATGGCCGATCTACAGGGACCAAAGATCCGTATTGAACATTTTGATGGTGGCAAGGTTCAACTTGTTGAAGGTGCAGAATTTGTTATTGATACCGATCTGGATAGCGAAGCAGGTGACGAAAAACACGTTGGCGTAAGTTACAAAAACTTACCCAGGGATGTGCGTGCCGGAGATACCCTGCTGATTGATGATGGCCGTATCGTTATGCGTGTCAAAAATGTCGGAGAGCACGAGGTTAGTTGTGAAGTCGTCACTGGTGGTGAGCTCTCGAATAACAAGGGCCTTAACCTGCAGGGTGGTGGTCTTTCGGCCAGCGCTCTCACTGATAAAGACGTTCGTGATCTGGAACACGCCGTTAGTATTGGTGTTGATTTTGTGGCGGTCTCCTTTCCACGCCGTGCCGCTGATATTATCCATACGCGCGAACTACTTAAACAACTGAACAGTACTGCACACATCATCGCCAAGATAGAAAGAGCAGAGGCGCTTGATGACATCGAGGCCATCATAGAGGCCTCTGATGCCATTATGATTGCCCGTGGCGATCTTGGCGTTGAGATTGGTGATGCCAGTCTGCCGCCTGTGCAAAAAAGATTGACGAAGATGGCCAGGGGTATGGATCGCGCCGTCATTATCGCAACACAGATGATGGAATCCATGATTGAACACCAGATACCGACACGTGCTGAGGTTTTTGATGTCGCCAATGCTGTTATTGATGGTGCAGATGCCGTTATGTTATCTGCAGAAACCAGTGTAGGACATTTCCCAGTCAAGGCCGTTACCTCAATGTCCGGGATTTGTGAAGAAGCAGAGAAACAAAAAAGTGTAACGGTTTCAGATCATCGTATTAACAGGCGTTTTGAATCTATTAATGAAGCAATTGCCATGTCTACCATGTATGCGGCAAATCATATTGGTGCCAAGGCCATTGCTGCACTCACAGAAACAGGCGGTACCTGTTTATGGATGTCACGTATCAAGTCAGGCATTCCGATCTTCGCATTTACGCGACATTCATCTACGCGTAGAAGGGTTTCCTTGTATCGTGGAGTTTATCCCATGAAATTTGACATCACACATACGGATCCACTGGAAGCCAATAAGGAAATTCTTGACGAACTTCTGGACAAGAATATTGTAGAAGACGGTGACTACGTCATCATCACCAAGGGCGATCTACGCGGAGCACGGGGCGGTACAAATAATATGAAACTTATACGCGTCGGTGAGGCAACAGAACACACCATCTAGTAAAATGTACAACTAGTGTGGAAAACATTTCATAAGAATTACATTAATTAAATTTTAGTACAGAGGCCAAATATGAGTATAAAAGAACTGGATCAAACAGCTGAGGCAATGGTTGCTGCGGGCAAGGGTATTCTTGCAATTGATGAGAGTGCTCCAACCATCAAGAATCGCCTGGATAGTATTAATACGGAATCTACAGAAACATCTCGTAGAGCCTACCGTGATCTTTTAATCACCAACCCTGGTGGCAATGAATATATCAGCGGCATGATCCTGTTTGATGAAACTATCAGACAGTCCACTGCAGATGGAACACCTTTTGCGGAAGCCCTGGAGAAACAGGGCATCATGACAGGAATAAAGGTTGATACGGGCGCTAAAGAACTTGCCGGTCACCCTGGTGAAAAAGTCACTGAGGGCCTCGATGGTCTACGCGACCGTTTAGCTGAATATAAAAAACTCGGTGCCAAATTTGCCAAGTGGCGTGCCGTCATCACCATTGGAGAAGGTATCCCCAGCCTGGGTTGTATTGAAGCCAATGTTCATGCCCTGGCACGCTATGCTTCACTTTGTCAGGAAGCCGGTATCGTGCCAATGGTCGAACCAGAAGTTCTGATGGACGGTGACCATAGTGTTGAACTCTGTTATGAAGTTACCGAGGCAACGCTGAAAGCATTGTTTAATGAATTATATAAACAAAGCGTCTCTCTGGAACACACCATACTCAAGGTCAATATGATTGTTTCTGGCAAAGACTGTTCCGAACAAGCTGATGTCGATGATGTCGCTGGTCTGACAATTAACTGTCTGCTGAACACAGTGCCTGCATCACTGCCAGGCATTGTCTTTCTATCTGGTGGACAATCAGCCGAGAAGGCAACGGAACATCTGAACGCAATGAACGCAACTTATGGCCCATTGCCCTGGCCCTTGAGTTTTTCATATGGACGGGCACTTCAGGCACCTTGCCTTGCAGCCTGGCAAGGTAAAGAAGAAAACGTCGAAAAGGCCCAGGCAGTACTTCTGCACCGTGAGAAATGTAATGGCGAAGCATCGCTTGGCAAATATGATGCAGCGAGCGACGCAGCATAAGCAGTAAATGCCAGACGTGACTGATGATGATGAACTCCCTCCCATTGCCCAGGTGGCATGGGAGGCCTATCTGCGTATGTCCGCGACCAAGAATACCTATTTTGAGTTTATGCAATCACTGGATCAAAAATACGATAAGGGTGAAAAACCTTCTGAAGAAGAAAACCAGGAACTTGCTGTGATGCTGCAGGCCCATAGCGAAACGGTCGCTGAATTCAATGAGGCCATGCATGAAGTGACCGATGCAGATGACAGGATGTTGCTACTAAAGAAAATGGGTTAATCCCCTTTCTTTAGTCAAAACCAGAAATGACCACCTCCGTGTATAGAACCACATTTTTCCTGTTATTTTTGTTGAATGGAATTCTACTCTCGACACATGCCCTGGCTGATGATGAGGAACTGGAAAAGGAATTTATGCTGGCATTAGCAGCAGATGAGGCCGGTGATTGTGATAAAGCACTGCCTCTTTACATAAGTCTGGCCGACGAGGGTGTCCCAGGTGCCATGATTAATCTGGGGAATATGTATCTGACAGGCCGCTGTGTTGAGAAAGATCCAAAAAGGGCCCTGGCACTACTGAATGTTGCTGTATCCTATCAGACACCTGTTGCACATATTTATTTGGCAAATTTATATTATGAAGGTCATTTGGGCGAACCAGATTACAAACGCGCTTATTTACATTTATCGCGTGCGGCAAAAATGGGACTGTTAAATCGGCCACTATTTGCAAAAATGCATTATCAAGGGCAGGGCGTAGAGAAAGAACCGCTGCAGGCGGAATACATTTTACTGGAAGGCATAGAGGCAGGGGATGAAACATCAAAGACCTTGCTGATTGAATATTATAGTGATCAGAATGGTCCTTTATATTCCCCGGAAAAGGCAAAACAACTTAAATAACATTTACGAAACACTTTATTTTTTATTTGGAGAATAATTATGGCTAAAGCACAAGCACGTCACATTCTGGTAGACACTGAAGAAAAATGTAACGATCTAAAACAACAAATAGCAGATGGCGCAGACTTTGCCGATGTCGCCAGAGATAATTCCAGCTGCCCTTCAGGAAAAACGGGCGGAGACCTGGGTGAGTTTGGTCCCGGTCAAATGGTCAAGGAATTCGATGAAGTTGTATTCAATAATGAGGTTAGCGTAGTTCACGGACCTGTAAAGACCCAGTTTGGCTATCATCTACTGGAAATCACCAGTCGTACTGATTGAGTTAGCAGGAACACACAATACCAGGAGCACTAGTGTTCCTGGTATTTATGTCTGCGCTTATTTAACCTGCTCATCAATGACCTTGCGTTGTTCATCAGCGGCATCCAGTAACATCCCCTCGACCTCTTTGGCTCTGTCTATAGTCTGTGTCTGTTCCTTCCAGACATGATCGCCACTAAGCTTCTTTTCAGGTTTTGCACTTTCATCGTCAGAACATGCCGAGATTAAAAAAAGAACTGTCCCCAGTAAAATAATTTTCTTAATCATTTGCTTACCTCTCTCCTGGTAATGAATAATTTACTATCAACGAATAGATGAAAAAGAACCATCTTCCTGTTTCATCTCAAACAAAATACCCTTCTCAATTTCAAAATACCATCCATGAACTTCCAGTTTACCTGCATCTACGCGTGACTTGATCCAGGGAAATGACAATAAATTTTTAACCGAGACCTCAATGACAGCCTGTTCACATATCTGACACTGCTCTGCAAAAGGCTTGTCAGAATGGAGCTCAAGAATTTTCTCACGCGAAGGCACTGCAGTACTCATCCACGGATCAATGAAACTGTCATCTTCTGCGCCCACACCGCCTGCCATCAAACTCTTGATGCCACCACACTGTCCATGACCAAAAACAATAATGTGCTCGACCTTGAGATGTTTAACACCGTATTCGATTGCGGCACTGGTACCATGGGATTTACCATCATCTTCGAAAGGTGGAACCAGGTTGGCCACATTGCGTACCACAAAGATATCACCCGGACTGGTGTTCAATACCTGGGCAGGATGTACGCGGGAATCACAACAGGCAATCACCAGTGTTTTCGGTGACTGACCTCTATCAACCAGTTCTTCATATAACTCAGGCTCCGCTATGTAATAGCGCTGCTTGAAGTTATTAAAACCATCAACCAGTTTATCCAGTGGATCCACAATCACTCCCCGTCTAATTCATCGATCTAATTCATTAGTAAATTCATGGCTTCGCGATATTTTTCACCGGTTCGCTGGATGACATCTTCCGGCAAATGCGGGCCCGGATCAGTTTTGTCCCAGTCCAGCGTCTCCAGATAATCCCTGACATATTGCTTGTCAAAACTTGGTGGGCTGATACCCACCTGGTAAGAATCTGCAGGCCAAAACCGTGAAGAATCCGGAGTTAAGGCCTCATCAATTAAAACCAGTGCACCATTATCATCAGTGCCAAATTCAAACTTGGTATCAGCAATAATAATTCCCCGTTCCAGGGCATAGGCTGCTGCCTCCTGGTAGAGCTTGATACTAACATCCCGCACCTGCTCCGCCATGTCTTGTCCCAATAACTCGACAGTTTTTTCGAAGTTGATATTTTCATCATGTCCACCAACATCGGCCTTGGTCGAAGGCGTAAAAATGGCTTCGGGTAATTGCTGTGCCTGTTGCAGGCCTTCAGGTAAGGATATCCCACAAACGGCACCGGTCTTTTGATAATCATTCCATCCGGAACCAATCAGATAGCCACGAACAATGGCCTCAACGGGCAATGGGTTCAGCTTACGTACAACAATACCACGACCTTCAACAGGATTGCGCTCTGTTGCATCCGGCAGCACTTCATCCAGTGTTTTATCTGTCAGGTGATTGGCAATAATGTGCTGTGTCTTATCGAACCAGAAATTTGATACGGTTGTCAGGATCGCACCCTTGCCCGGAATGGGATCAGGCAAAATCACATCAAAGGCAGATAGCCGATCAGTGGTCACAATCAACATATGCTCTTCGTCAACATCATAGAGATCTCGTACCTTGCCCCGGTTTAACAAGGCTAAGGTTTTAATATCAGACTGATGCAAGGCAGTTACAGGATTACTCATTCAGTAATTACTCTTTTTGAAATTATTTTCTCAGCTAGCGCTTCTTTGCCCAGGAATCTCTTAAGGTAATTGTTCTGTTAAAAACCGGTTTACCTGCTGCGGAATCTTTTACATCGACGTTGAAATAGCCCAAACGTTCAAACTGGAATTGATCGCCTGCTGTTGCCGTAGCAAGACCTGGTTCCAGTTTGGCATTATCAAGTATTTGTCTGGAATCCGGATTTAAAAATTCTTTCCAGTCTTTTTCATGCTTATTGCTATCTGGTTCCGGATCATCAAACAATCGATCATAAACACGCACTTCTGCTTCCAGTGCATGTTCTGCAGATATCCAATGAATCGTACCTTTGACCTTCCTGCCATCTGGTGCATTGCCACCTTTAGTTTCTGGATCATAAGTACAACGCAATTCAATGACTTCACCATTTTCATCTTTCACAAAGTCATTACAGGTAATGAAATACGCATAACGCAAGCGGACTTCTCTGCCAGGCCCCAGGCGGAAAAATTTCCTTGGTGGCTCTTCCATAAAATCATCGCGCTCTACGTAGATGACTTTGGAAAAGGGAACCTTACGACTGCCCATGTCTGGATCGTTTGGATGATATGGTGCATCCAGTTCTTCACTTGTATTTTCAGGATAGTTTTCGATCACCACGCGTAAAGGATTAAGTACACCCATAACCCTTCGTGTTTTCTTATCAAGGTCTTCACGCACACAATTTTCCAGTACCGACATATCAAGCACAGTATCGTTCTTGGTCACACCAATACGCTCACAAAAATCCCTGATGGCCGCCGCTGTATAACCCCGCCTGCGCATTCCAGCGATGGTCAACATACGTGGATCATCCCAAGCGTCAACATAACCACCCGTTACCAGCTCGTTTAATTTTCGTTTACTGGTCACTGTGTAGTTGAGATTTAGGCGTGAAAATTCTATCTGTTGAGGATGACAGGGAACTTCTAATTGCTCCAGGAACCAGTCATACAGAGGACGGTGATCTTCAAACTCCAGGGTGCACAATGAATGTGTAATGCCTTCCAGGGCATCAGAAATACCATGGGTAAAATCATACATGGGATAAATACACCATTCGTCTCCGGTACGATAATGATGGCAACGCTTGATCCGATAGATGGCCGGATCACGAAGATTCATATTTGGTGAAGCCATATCGATCTTTGCACGCAATATATATTTACCATCTGCAAACTCACCTGCGCGCATCTTCTCAAACAGATCGAGATTTTCTTCAACGGATCGACTGCGGTCCGGGCTTTCTTTACCGGGGCTTGTCAGTGTGCCTCGATATTCCCTGATCTC
>Ga0164315_10005156_pt1 | contig 10211 bp, 17 predicted proteins | sample GuaBasSedimGuay6_FD_113737 | JGI IMG/M metagenome (GOLD analysis project Ga0164315, IMG submission 113737) | Subseafloor sediment microbial communities from Guaymas Basin, Gulf of California, Mexico - Guay6, Core 4569-2, 0-3 cm | ecosystem: Environmental > Aquatic > Marine > Hydrothermal vents... | reverse complement strand
TAATACTCCCATTATTCATGGTGCAGTGCAACACCCCCATAGCATTTTGCATATCTGTGAGCTAAAGCTAAAAGATTTTTTTCAAAAAACCCAAAAATTGACAAACAAACCAAATTAACCTATAATCCAAAAATGCAAAATCAAAATTTCATCCTCAACCTCCCGTGGTCTCCCTCCACAAACTCCTACTACGGAATAACCTGCAACGGTAACATCCCCCACAAATACATCAAACAAGAAGGTAAAGACTACAAACAAAAAGTCAAAACCTACATCCAAGAAAACAATCTCGACATCCAAGCAAACATAAACCTAAAAGTCTCAATAATCCTAACCCCACCAGATAACAGAACTTACGACATAGACAACAACCTAAAATGTGTCCTAGACTCCCTCACAGAAGCAAACTTCTGGCAAGACGATTCCCACATAAAAGAACTCCACATATACTACGCACCAGTCCAGAAACCCGGAGGAATCCTAGCCCACATAGAAGCACTATGAACAAAAACACACCACCTAATATCATAACCGCTAATAACACAACAAACTTAATGATAATAGGTGCAACTAAAACTGAAATCAAACAATACATAAACAAACTAAAACCCCTAACAAACCTCCAAACAGCTCTAATAAGAGCAATGTGCAAGTTAGATTTAACCCCTAAAGAGTTAGATGAGATACTTGAAACCAATCAACCAGATTTATTTGAAACAACCACCCCCTCAAACCAATGACGATAATAAACTTCAACAGAAAACCTGAAAATATAAAAACCATGCTTTCTGAAATCAATGAAATAGGATATGAAGAGTTAATGGTAATAGGTATAAAAGATGAAACAATAAACACACATTCATCATATGACGCAGACATAACAAGATTAATAGGTCTACTAGAAATGTTAAAACAAGACCTACTAAAACAAAGTGAATTAGAATAACTACAAATAACAAACAACCACAAATGTATAAAAATGAATAAATGGGATAAAAGGTTCATAAACCTAGCAGAAACTATATCAACTTGGTCAAAAGATGATAGCAAACAGGTAGGTGCAGTTATTGTTGACACTGATAGACGCATAATCTCAACCGGATACAATGGATTACCTAAAAACATCAATGAAAACTCATTAAACAAAGATGAAAAGCTAAGTAAAACCCTACATGCAGAAATGAATGCAATACTTTTCTCAAGAAGAGACCTAACAGGAACTTCTATCTACATCTCAACACTTCCAGTTTGTTCTTTATGTGCGGCTGTGATAATCCAACTCAAGATTTCAAGAGTTGTATGTAAAATTCCAGATAACCCCAAGAGTAAATGGTATAAATCACACAAACTTGCCAAGCAAATGTTAAAAGAGGCAAAGGTAACTTTAGAGTATTACCAAATTCACAACAAAAAAATACAAAAGATAAAGAAAACAAAAAACATAAAATGTAAAGATAAAGAAAACACAAAATGTAAATAAAACACAAAAGATAAAGATAAAGAAAACGCAAAATATGACAAATAACAAAACAGAGCCAGAGTCAAAGGATATACAAGCCATCATTTTAGGCTACATAGACTTAAACTTGATCAAAAACATCATAATTGAGTTCAAAACATACAATGAGTTAGTAAATATATACAAAGAGACATACTTAACTCTAAAAAAGAAAGGTTTAAGACCAATGGTAGAACCAACTACAAATATCATAACAATAAGAAACACCAAGGTAACAAACACAAAAATATATTTCATAGCAAGTAGAGACCCAGACAAATTAAGAGGTCTACAAGAATGCGTATTAATAACATACCAATCAAGGAGCTAAAATGTCAGGTAAAATAATTACAGGTAAACTATCCAAAGGTCATTCAGATGATGCAGGTCAAGATGTGTATTCCAATGAATCAATAACCATTCAACCAAGATCAAGCGCAGTCATTCCAACAAACCTAAGAATCATTGTACCTCATGGCAATGTTGGACTATTAAAATCAAGATCAGGACTATCAGTAAAACACAAACTAGAAGTAGGGGCAGGTGTCATAGACTCAGGATATAGAGGAGAAGTTAAAGTTCACCTCTACAATCACTCAAATAAAGAGTACAAAGTCATAAAAGGTGACAGAATAGCCCAGTTACTCACTATCAAGATAGATTTAAGTGAATACAAGCAAGAAAGTAGTAAAGATTTTGATAATGAATACTCAATACCTAAAGTTGCCATCAAAAGTGCCACTCACTCTACAACTTTAAAACAACGTGGCGAATCAGGTTTTGGATCAACAGGAAATTAAATTGATAACAAAAAAGCTGACAGAATCACAAAAGTATCTAAAAAAATTAATAAAAGAAAATCATGGCTGTAATAAATGCGAAAACAGTAAAGGTATCACTTGTGATAAAAATCTAAAAACAGGTGGGCAAGCAGGAACTTATTGTACATACTATACAACAGGGTAAATAACAAAATGAGGGTGTCAACTGATAAAAACGATGTAGGATTCACAAAATCTCCATACAATTACAGAATAGAGCTAGATGGAGTCCACTTAAACAATGCAATCACAGCAGATGATGAGTTAAGTACAGTGTTAGTATACGTAAAAGACAAAGATGGTAACTTTCTATTCAGTGAAGAGAAATATGCATCCTTAAAAACAGAAATGTTATATGGAAAAGTAAAGATAACCAAAATTAATTAAGTTATCACTTAGAAACCAATGAAAAAAGTAATTGAGCTAACAAATTCACAGACAGAACTTTTATTAGACAAAACGTCTAAGGCGGTTGCATACGTTAGCGGGTTTGGCGGAGGTAAAACCTTCGTGTTAGTCACAAAAATGGTAGACATAAAACTAGAACACCCAAATGTAGACATTCTCTATCTCCTCCCAACCTTCTCAATGTTCAGGGATATACTTTTCCCAACCATTTCTGAAGTCTTAGATGGCTCAGGGATAGGATACAGAATAAACAAGTCTACAGGTGAGGTTTTCTTTGATTGCGGTGGCCGTGTCATACTAAAATCAATGGATGCACCAGATACAATAGTAGGAATGAACGTCTTCACAGTATTACTAGACGAACTAGACACATTAACAACAGCAAAAGCAAAGTCTGTCTGGCAAAAAGCAATAGCAAGAGCAAGAAAGAAAATAATAGCATTTGATCAAGATGGAAATAAAATCTATGATGATGAAGGGGATGAGGTATCACTTATAAATCAAATGATAGTAGGTACAACCCCAGAGGGTTATAGGTTCGTACATGAAATGTTTGAAAAGAATAAACCAGATAATTACAGGCTAATTCAAGCATCAGGTTATGAAAATATCAATCTACCTAAAGATTACTATGACAATCTAAGACTTATCTACCCAGATGAGTTAGTTGAAGCATATATAAATGGTAAGTTTGTCAACATGCAATCAGGTTCAGTTTATACATCCTTTGATAGAGAACTTTGTGACTCAGATGTAATATACAGAGAAGGTGAGACCTTACATATCTCAATGGATTTCAATGTTATGAACATGAATGCTATTGTATTTGTTGAAAGGGAACCTGTGTTTACTGGCGATCCAAACTTTACCTATGAAGGCCACAATTCTTTCCACTCAATAAGACACTTAAAAGGAATAAAAGACACTCCAGAAATGATTGAGGTCATAAGAAACAGATATCCAACCTCACCAATTTATGTGTACCCAGATGCATCAGGGAAAAATGTATCATCTAAAGGATTCACCACTTCAGATATTTCAATTCTAAAGAAAGCAGGGTTCCATGCAAGGCACCCAAATAAAAATCCAAGAATCATGGATAGGGTTCAATCAGTCAACGCCTCATTTAGAACTGGACTTATCAAGGTCAATGTGGGAAAATGCAAGGAACTGACAGAATCGTTAGAGCAACAGGTATACAACAAGAATACAGAGTTACCAGAAAAGTCAAGTACAAACTCTATTGATGATATAAATGATGCATTTGGTTATTTTGTACACTACAAATTTCCGCTAAAGAGGAAATACATGAAAAAGAAAGATTTAGGAGGTTTTTAGTAAATGAAAGCGCCATCAATGAGTAGTGCAGTAATCGCAGTCCAACCTTCAATCTCTCAAAATGCAGATATTAGAGGTGGTAGGCAAAAAATTGTAGACAACAGAGAGACCTATGTAATCAAACTAGATCAACAAACTGATGAACAGTTTGAATCAATGGTCAAAATGGCTCCAGTCTACATTTTATACCCAAAAGTTGTAGATGGTTTCACTGGAACTGTATTCTCAAAATCACCGAACATGACAGGGCTCGACACTGACAAGTACTTAGACAGCATCCAGAATGTTGATATGTTAGGTAACAGTATCAATGAACTCAGTGAGAAGATTGTCAAGAATGTAATTGAGGATGGTTTTTGTGCAACCTATAACGATTATATGCTCAATGGGGTGTTAGATAAATCATTTATCAGGCACATCAAACCAGCAGATTTTATCTCAATAAGAACTTCATCAGAAAAGGGTTATCCAGAAATAAGCCAGTTTATCTACAAAGAAAACATAGAAGTTCAATCTAAAGATTCTGAATTTGATACAGAGACTAAACTAAGATATATCGTATTAGATTTGGATAATAGCCAATACAGAATTAGAACCTTCCAAGCAGAAGATTCAAAATATTCTGAGATCACTCAAATTGGGGAAGATGTATACCCAAAGAAAGACAACAAAGTTTTTGATTATATACCTATTCAAATTCACGGCACTGAACCTAACAACTTCACTGTTGGCAAAAGCCCATTGCAAGATATTTCAGATATGAATATCAGTGTTATACAAAGAGTTGTTGATCAAGTCTATATGTTACACTGGACTGCTTTACCTACTCCTTATGTTATTGGTGTTGATGATGACGATGCGCCTAGTACGATCGGGCCGTCTAAAATCTGGCACATATCAAATGTAGAAGCATCAGTAGGAATGCTAGAATTCTCAGGTAACTCAGCAAGAGCACATCAAGACTTTATTGATAACCTCAAAGATATAATGGCAGCAACAGGAGCGCAAATCCTAAAGAAAGAAGGTGTGTCAAGAGAAACAGCAACTTCAGTTCTAGTAAGGACAGCAGCTCAAACATCTTTAATCTCAACACTTGTCAAAAATGTAAGCAAACAAATTGAGAATACATTAAAGATTTACTTTGATTGGCAAGGTATAAAATTAGATGAGGGTTTCTCATACAAGCTTAATAATGATTTTGTTAAGATTGATATGGAACCAAATGCCCAGATTGCATTAGTAAAATCTTGGCTTGATGGTGCGGTTAGCCATGAAACCGTATTTGAGAAAATGAAAGAAGGCGAGTTAATCAATCCCAACAAAACTTTTGAGAAAGAGTTGAAGTTGATAAAAGATAACCCACCACCTTTCTTCTCACTAGAAAAAGAAGCAGAGTTAAACACAGAAGCATCAGAAAAAGAAAGCACAGTAGGGGATGGTAGAGGTAAAGATGATGGTATAACCAACCCCATCAAAGGTTCTAATTTAGATAATGGTAATATCCAAAACAAACAGGCAACAAAACAAGTTTAAAACACAGGAGAAGTAAACATGAGTATTGATAAGATTATAAAAGAGTTACTTGGTGACTCAGCAGATTCAGATGTATTGACAAAAATTGCATCCGCATTTGAAGAAGAAAAGAAAGCAGCAATAGATAATGAAGTGAAAGGGTTAAAGAATAACCAAGCTAAAAACTTAGAGCAGTTGGCAAAACTCAAGAAAAACCAAATGCCAGATGGTTTTAGCAAAGATGATTACAGCAAATATCTTGAAGAAAAAAATGAGTTTGATAAAAAACAAACTGACTTGGAAGAAAAACGTCTACAAGATGAAGGTCAGTGGGAACACCTTAAACAAACTTTAGTAGACAAGAACAAATCTGTAGTTGAAGAGCTAACATCAATTAAAGATAATACAATTAACTCACTCAGGTCAGCATTAGATAAAGAGTTGATTGAGAATGCGTCAATTAAAGCTATTGAAAAAGAAAGCGGTAATTCTTTCTTCTTATTACCTCACATGAAAGACTTGATCAAAACTGTCAGTAAAGATGGTAGCTTTTTAGTTGAAGTTGTAGATAGGGATGGCAATGCAAGAACTGATGATGAAACTGGCAACCCATTTACTATTGGGCAATTGGTAGCAGAAATGAAATCAGATGATGCATTCTCACTAGCATTTCCAAATGGCAACTCTGGCTCAGGTAATGCAGCGAATCAGGGTGGTAGTAGCAGCAATGTTGTTAATCCTTGGAAAGCAGACTCAAAAAATATTACAGAGCAAGCAAAAATGGTCAAGGAAAACCCAGTTCTAGCAGATCAAATGAAAAAAGCTGCTGGGGCATAAAAATAAGTAGCAAATATATGGTGTAAAGGCTTGATTTTATGTCATATGTTTGCTACTATTCAAGGTAAGTTTTCAGGCTTATTATGTGTAGCATAATGGGTTTTAGCTAGTATCTTACTGATTTGGTCAGTGGAGAATAATTTATTTATGCTCTTATGACTAAAATTTTAGCCATCATAAGAGGATTTTATCAATCTTCGATGGAGAAGAAAAATGGCAGAGGTAAGACTAGCTCAGGTATATGAGCCAACAGCATTTAATGCAGCAGTTCAAGAAGCTGCAACAGAACTTAATGGTTTCCTTTCGTCTGGTGTACTTGCACGAGACGCACGCATCGATGAAATGGTCGGTGTTGGTGGAATGGTAGGTGAACTACCAAATTTCAACCCCCTAACAAATGATGAGCCAGATTATGTAACTGATAATCCAGCTAATCTAGCCACACCTGCAAACATTGCAAGTGGCACACAAATTTATCGTCTAGCCAATCAGCATAAATCTTGGTCTACAATGGATTTAGCTCGCCAATTGGCTCTAGCTGATCCTCTAGGTGCTATTGCCAATCGTATTGGTCACTACTGGGCTGTAAATAGCCAACAGCGTGTAGTCTCATCTTCAATGGGTGTCCTAGCAGACAACATTGCTAATGATGCAGGTGATATGGTTGTTGATGTTTCTATTGCTGCTGGTAACTCTGCTGTAGCTGCTAACCTTATCAATGCTGATGCAGTGATTGATGCAAAAGCAACTCTTGGTGATAATGCTGATTCTGTAACTGCCATCGCAATGCATTCAGTTTGTTACACAACTTTGCAGAAACTTCAGCTTATTGACTTCATTCCAGATGCACGTGGAGAAGTTAGCATTCCTACATATCTTGGTCTACGTGTTATTGTTGATGATCAACTAGATGTAACTGCTGGTGGAACTAATGGCTTTGTCTACACTTCTGTATTGTTTGGTCAAGGTGCATTTGGTTATGGTACTACCCCTGCTGATCAACCTTCAGAGCTAGAGCGTGTTGCTAATGCTGGTTATGGTGGTGGACAAGATATTATCCACTCTCGCTTCAATGAAATCATTCATCCTCAAGGATTTGCATTTCTCTCTTCTGGTATTTCTGCTGGGGTTTCAGCAACACGTACCAATCTTGAGACTGCTGCTCAGTGGAATCGTATTTATACTGATCGTAAGAATGTCCCCCTAGCATTCTTACAAACTAACGGTTAAGTTTCATCACTACTCCGTGACTTTGTAGCTGGACTGGACTTCATCTTCCAGTTCGGCTACTCCTTTTTAAAACCGGTGAGATATGATGTCAGAAGATAATATAAAAGATAAAGAAGCCAAACCTAAAGTTGAAACTAAGGTTGAAAAGGTTTCTGCGCCTAAACAAGAGCAAAAGTCTAAAGGTAAAGCTACACTTGCAGAGTTAGTTAAAAACTCACGCAGGAACAACAAGACTATTGCAGAATCAAGAGAGCGTTCAAAAGTTAATAGATAGCAGATGGAACACTTTAACAAAAAAGAGTTTCATGGTTGGTATGATAAGCTATACCCAGAGCTAAGAATCAAACTTGATTTTTTAAGAGAGATTCTTGGCTGTGAGGTACATCTATCAAACAGCCCAAAGGGAATTGGTAGAGAAGATACTACTAACTCGCAGCATAACATATCCAAATGGGGGCATGTTATGGCTGTTGATGGTTATATCCCTGATGAGGTTACTTACCTTGAGTTCTATGAGGCTTGCAGGGATTCTAGGTTTACAGGTATTGGTTTTTATAGTGGATGGCCTTCAGGTAGACGTGGGTTCCATGTAGATGTAAGACAAGACAGAACTCCTGATACACCTGCAACATGGGCAAAAAGAGAAAGAAAAGATGGCACTCAGGTTAATGTAAACTTCAGTGAACTTGTGCATTCGGAACAATAAGAAGTTAAAAATATGAGTGAGTATTTAGGTGACGAAAGAAGAGATGTCTCATGGCATGTTGAGAAAAAATTATCAATCAGTCATATGATTAGCACAATTGTTTTAGCTGGTGCTGTTATTGGTGTGTATCGAGATATGGATACTAGGCAAGTGCGTGTTGAGGCCGCTGTACACCAGCTAGAGAAAGAGTCTGACAAACTTGATAAAAGGCACAACTCTAGGATGGATCGCATAAGAGTTGAACAGAAGGAAGCAGTTCAAAAAGTTGATAAGAGTTTAAACCGTATAAACGAAAAGCTAGATCGTTTAATAGAGCGTGAGATAGATCATAATGGTCATTTAAGATGATCGAACAGTCTCAACATGATATTGAGGCTGCAATGAAAGCTGACCCAGCTCAATGGGCATATAACTGGCTGAGAGCAATGGCTGTTATTGAAGAATTAGAGAATAGATTGCTACAAAGAATGCCATCTAAGAAGGAAATAAATTGATCCGTATAGCACAATACAAAGGCAAGAGTTTTGCAAGCAAGGTAATCAAGTTTGTGACTCGTGGGCAATATAGCCACACTGCTATAATGCTTGCTGACGATGAGATATATGAAGCATGGCAGGGGTCTAACAGCATTCGAGTGATTAAGTCACTTTCCGACGGGCATTCTCAGGGCACACCTGTTGACATTTATGAGCTACCTTGCACATCTATGCAAGAAGCTGTATTTTACGCTTATGTCCTGAGTAAGGTAGGAGACAAATATAGCTGGAAAGGCTTAGTTTCATTTTATTTTAATCAGAGCAAGAAGCCATTTTTTGAAGAGTTATTCTGCTCAATGTATTTAGCTGAGGCTTGTGAAAGGGCTGAAATTAAATTAGTTCAGAACGCTAAACCGTGGCAAGTATCCCCCACGATGGTTACTAGAAGTCCATTACCTAGATATATTGAGACTATAATTACAAAGTGAGTTACTTCCATTGTGCAGTATGTGGAGCAATTATCTTAGATAGCAACAAAGGATATACTACTGGATGTAAGCATCATCCACTGGAACGAAAGAAAGTGAACATAGAGCGCAAAGATAAAAAGACAGTTAGTTATGTCTATGATGCTCGATTAGGTCATATGAGGTTAGCATGAAAAGTAAAGCAAGTGTTTGGATAGCATCACTTATCATCATTGGTTACTTTGCCATGCAAGCTGCTTTGTTTTTGACACCTATTCAGTTGGTTGGTGAATTAGGAACTATAATCACTGGTTCAGTTAAAGCTATTGAAGGACTTGCTTATATCGTTGTAGGCTACTATTTTGGCTCAAGTGAAGGTAGCCAAAAGAAAGATGAATTTAAGTATCAGGTGCAAGAAAGCTACCAGCGCAATAGGGATGAAGAAATTGCCCAAAAGAACTGGGAGCGTACCTTTGGTGATGAGCTAAATAAATAGTTTATCAATTAGTAGTAAAATCTAGGAGAACACAAAATGGCTTTTAATGATTTATTTCAGGTTTACCCAAACCGCAACAGTGAGTTACGCACTATTGCTAAGACAATGTTTGAATTTGGTAAAACAATTGCGAGAGAGCCAAGTGCCGCTCACAGCAATGGCCTTGATGAACATGCACTAAACAGACAGAAAAGTTATGTTGTTTATGCAGAGTCAATGGTTACAGCACTTAATACCAAACCTCTGCCAGACAACCCAGCGAGTCACCCAACAAATCTACCAATTAACTTCAGTGACCCATTTGAAACTTTCACAACTGGGGTTGGTGGTGAAGAAATTCCATTGAATGAGTCTACTCAGTTGTTAGCAGAAAAATGGATGATCTGTGCAGTTGAAATTGCTAAAAGTCAAAGTGCAGCAAT
>Ga0164315_10005155_pt1 | contig 10214 bp, 10 predicted proteins | sample GuaBasSedimGuay6_FD_113737 | JGI IMG/M metagenome (GOLD analysis project Ga0164315, IMG submission 113737) | Subseafloor sediment microbial communities from Guaymas Basin, Gulf of California, Mexico - Guay6, Core 4569-2, 0-3 cm | ecosystem: Environmental > Aquatic > Marine > Hydrothermal vents... | reverse complement strand
TGTAGGGGCAATCCCTTGTGGTTGCCCTTGGTTGTATCTAAGTACTGAACCCTAAATTTTCAGGTATTTAAAAAAACAGAAAGGGGGCAACCACAAGGGATTGTGCCCCTACACAATGTCATGTAGGGGCAATCCCTTGTGGTTGCCCTTGGTTGTTAAATACCTGTTTATTTGTGCTTCAGTACTTATACCATTTTTCGATTGGCTTAAATACAAAAAAGGGCAACCACAAGGGCTTGCCCCTACAATCGGTTCATGCAAAAGGGAAACGCTTAAAAATACCAATGCCAATTTAATTCAATTTGGGATGTCGCGGTATCTTGAACAAAATAACGGCGGTCGAGTTGAAAATGTAGGGCATGGTTTTGATTTAAGCTGATGCGTTGTTCTAATCCTAATTCTTGCACGTTTTGTGTGTGCCCTAATTTGAAGTGTTGTGTGCTGGCATAAAGATGCCCGCGCCAGTGTGCGCTAATATCGAAATATAGCCCAACACGGCTGCCTATGCCTAATGCGTACTTATCTCGCAGTGTTCCACCAAAATCAATATCGGTTTCCAAAAAGCCATACCCCAGCATGTTGGTAGTCGGTTTGTAACTCAAGCCTACGCCACCGTTGGTGCGGTATACCAGTGAACGGGTGTGTTTATCTAAGGGCCTGCGTAACCAGCCTGTGTTGAGTTTCCAAGAAAAGGGCTGAAAAAACTGTTCGCGCGCTGCTAGGGAAACAATATCAATCACTTTGAGTTCTTCAAGTGTTAAAATACTGCGCCCTGTTTGATGGCGTAAAGACAGTTGTAAAAAGTTGATTTGTGCGCCAGGGGTGTAACCCGTTTGCTGTTCCATTAAATCATGGTAGGCGGGGCGCAGTTGTAAGCTTTGATAAGTCTGTTCGCCGTCACGCCCTAAACCCGTTGTCATGCGAAAACTGGTATGCCCTTGTTCAGGGCGCGGGGGCATTGGGGGCGCTGAAAAACTTGGCTTTTCCGCTAAGCGGCTACGCGCTACCAGTAATTGTCGTAAACGCTGTGTTCTATTTTTATCAGTCTTTTTGGCTTTGTTGTGCTGGTAATATAAATAATCATAAGCGGTTTCTAATATTTGGGCACGATTGGCAACATTCAATGCGGTTTCGTTCAGTGCTTCTGGCTGAGTTTGCCCAGCGACTAGGGTTTGCACCCAATCCTGTTGTTGTTCTGATAATTGTTGTAAACGATGGCGCAATCGAGTGGTGCTGGCCGGGCGAAATACGGCCTTTTTGACTAAGTCGGGTGTGGCAACGACAGTACGCACGGTTTCTCCTGGGATAACCCAAGCGGCTAAGGTGTCGCGCAGATGTAGGCTCGGACGCGCTGATTCCAATAGGGATAATAGGTGATAAGCGCAGTTTTCATCAAAGAAATAATATTCAAAATAAATGTCGTCCAATTCCCAAACATGCCTCAATAACCGATGAATTTCTTCAAGGCTAAAATTGAGTTGGTATTCCCAAACGTCTCTATTTTCTAAGTCACTGTATTCTTTAACCTTTTTGTAATAGGGCATGATTGAAAATAGGCCGGGATAACCGCCCGTTATGCCTTTGACGGCAAAGACTAAACCGTTTGTTTCATCGGTAGCGGCTGCGTAGTTGAGCGCATAAGCGAGTATACGGGTTTTTTCAGTTTGATTCGCTTGATCAATACGCAATAACGTATGCCCGAACATGGATGAGGGGTTATTTAAATAAGCGGCGGGAAAAATTAAACTGAGCCCTGCTGGTTGTAATTCTGCTAACCAGTCATCAAAACGGGGGCAAGCTTGTGGTGCTAGGCGCTGGGGATCGAATCGAAGGTGTTGATTTAACCAGTGATAACGAGCGATAAAGGCACATTGAGGATGTTGGTTTTGTACGTCATTTGTCGTTTTGGGTGACGCAAAAAAGGCTTTTAATGTGGCCGCTAATTCGGCTTGTGGATTGGTTTTACCAAAGGGAGCATTGAAAAATCGGGGATCGTCAACTTCGCTGACATAGCCATTTTCAACAGCTTGGTAATGTAATAAGATATGCCATTCTCTTTGACCCGCTAATCGCTGGGCAGAAGCGGCGTTAAGCAGCGTATATAAATAGGCCGATTCTGCTGCGTATAGGCTTGGTGCTAGGAATAATAATAGTACAGTACAACACGAGTACAACGGATGACGGGGATAAACGGATTTGAAATGAATCATAATTCAAGGCATTGTAGGGGCAACCCTTGTGGTTGCCCCATCCTCGTGGTTACATAATTGTAGGGGCAACCCTTGTGGTTGCCCACTTTGTGGTTGCGCTGTGGTTGCCCACAGTATTAACTAAAATTGTAGCGTTTTAAGGCAGGATCAGCGGCCAACACGTTGTTCAAACTCAACAATACATCCTTCGATGTCACATTTTCATTCTGAAAAATTTGTGCAAAATGCGTTTGTGTCGCCTTAAAAAAGGCGGGTTTATCTTGCGCTTCCACTTCCCAAAGCGTGGCTAAGGAGTTCAAGGTTTCACCGTCGCCAACCGCCATGTCGCGGGCCAGATTATCCAAATTGTCGTCAGTAAACTGCGCGATTCGATGTGGCATTGGCAAACTCACCACACCATCTGGCGAACACCCTAAGGTACCTGAACTGATCCCAAACATTTGATTTAACATGGTACCGTTGGTGGTAATGGCTAATATTTGAGGGGCCACGCCAGATTGGCCATCCCAAACCATAGAACCCACACCACAGCCCACATTATTTGGCGCGGCGATAACGGAAGCGACTGGCAAAGCAGTCATTGCAACAGCAGTCAGAATGACTTTTTTCATAAGTTGATCTCCAATGCTTATTTAGAGATGAATTGAACGCCGAACATCGGCACGTTATTTATGTCCGTTTATGAGACATTATGTTTTGCATAGTACAATGATATGAATTGGGATGCAAATGAGGCGTGCAAAGGGGCAACTCAGAACAGAATACTTTTTGCTTGAGGGGGTAGTTTAGTACTTGGGGTTTTGTTAGAAATGCAATTCTTTGCAAAATGCAATTTTTTTGGAAATTGTCCTGATTGACGCTGATTCAAACACTGATTGTGCTGATTATCATTCTTCTTAGAATAATTCATCAGTGTAAATCAGGCCATAAATCAGCGTGATCAGTGTTTTGGGCATGTTGTTTAACACGACATTTTAAAAACAGATATCATCAAAAGAGCTTTCATAAAGTGTTGTTGTTAAGAAAATGTCTTCGCCGGGCAATTTATCACAAATCGCTAGAAAAAGAGGTTCTCCATCATCACCATAGCTTAAATCTTGAAAAGACAAGATGAGCGTATTTCCATCCGCACTTGGAATGCAACGTTGTATTGTCTGCCTCAAAACACGTTCTTTTGGCATGGGTAATAGGACATGATATCCTTCAATTTCTATCAGTTCAGGATTTTTAAAATCAAGAACAAACTCCCAAGGAGAACTGCCTTGGGGTGTGCCAACAATCTGATTCCAGCTATGAGATTTTATTTTTTCTCTCGCTTCTTCTGAGAGTTCGGATAATTTCATGTGATGCTATCTCCATCATTTTGTCCTAAACGTTTAGCCATGTTGTCATGTGGGCTGTTTGCTCACCCTATGTTTAACTGCGATCCTTTTGAAGTTTTATTACGCTGATTGCGTAATGATACAGCAACACTCATCACTTTTCAGTTTTAGTTTTTCACTTATTCACTAGGATTAATTATGCAAGCGATCAAATGAGAAACTGACATTGCTCAAGAGGGTCATATCTATCTGCCAACACAGTATAAAAGCTTTTACGGGAGTCATACCCCAATGCCACCTTCGTTAAGGGCTTTCGCGGTGGTATGCCCCTACCAAACCCCACGTCATGACGGGGTTGTAGGGGCGAACCTGCGTGTTCGCCCAGGCTTAACTACACATTACGTGATGAGATAGCTTTTGATGAAGCGATTGAACAATTTGATTGAACAATTTAACCGAGCTTGGAAAACATGGAAACCCTCTATTTAAAAGTTTAGATTTAACTCGTTTAACAGTTGCTGAACATAAAGACGAAACGCTTGACTAAGATGTAATGAACTCTCATTAAAAAGTGAATCAATCGCACTTTTAATATCCGTTTTGTCAATTAATTGTTGGTGATAGGCACGAATCAGGAGACCTATTGAACCAATAACTAAAGTATCACGCGCTTCAAGTTGCCGTCTTAATGCTAAATCATCTGTCAATACTGGTAGGGAAAAATTGGCATTTTGAGCTAGAATAAAAACGGCAGCATCTGTTAAATGGATAAGCGGTTGGCCAAGTTTTTGCCTGATGTTTAGGCTTTGCTCATGATCGATTGGACATATAACGACATTGGCTGTTATATTCAGTTCATTAGCGTTCAAGTTATAGCCTTCTAATTCATCGGCAACTAAGTCTGGTAATTTGATTTGCTCAAAAAGAGTCAATACTCGCAAGTTATTGATTTCATTAATTAAGATGTAAAATGGGACCGGTATCAGTAATAACTTCAGTCATTAGAAAGCCCCCATTCCACATCACGTTTCAAAGCATCACGTTGATATTCAATTTCTTCTAATGTGTCAGCACCAAGCGTTTTCAACGCTTCTTCACGAGAAATCGTGCCTAATAAATAAGCTTCTGTTATGGCTTCTTGATAGAGGAGGGATATGCCTTTGCTAACCGCTTGGGCCAGTATAGTTGCTTCATTGACTCCGCGTTGTGTGAGAAGAAAAGTCAATTGTTCGCCTAATGCTATGTTTTTCATCATTTAATTTTGCTGTTAAAACGCAAAATAAATTTTGCACGGAAATTCCACCGAGTTAAAACGCAAAATAAATTTTGCACGGAAATTCCACCGAGTTAAAACGCAAAATAAATTTTGCACGGAAATTCCACCGAGTTAAAACGCAAAATAAATTTTGCACTCCAATTCCACCTTCGCGAAAATAAATTTGGAACGAAAATTTGCTGTTAAAACGCAAAATAAATTTTGCACTCCAATTGCACCTTCGCGAAAATAAATTTGGAACGAAAATTCTGATTATAACGGATTTTGGGGAGGGCGAACACTGGGGTGTTAAATATAAACACATTTCTTGGTTTATTTTTCACCCTATTTTTATTCTGAAAAGGAGGAATGGTGGGCAAACGGGCGGTGAAATCTGGGTTTATATTGAGTTCATTGCCGCCCGTTTACCCACCCTACAAATATTGTGTGAAAAAACGTCATCAAAATACCTGAAATTTAACACCCCTTTCAAATAATGGAAAGGCCCCATTATTTATTGGTGTCCCCAAAATCCGTTTCAATTAGAAATTTTTCAACAAATTTGCCAAGGTTGAGGCCGGTGTTAATCCAGACACTCGTTGCCATTGATTTTTAGTCTCGTTACCAATCAGAGCAAGCGGGGCATGTTCATTTTTGTCGGCCGAGAAGACTTCTAATGCCTTAAGCAAAGTATCGATATTGCGTTTTGAACCGGTGACTAAGGTCCAACCGGGGGCTGCCCCAAACCGTTCACCCCATGCTTTCAGTCTCTGTGGTGTATCAACGACAGGATCGATACTGACTGAGATCAGGGACACATTTTTACCCAGCTGATCACCCAAGATTCTTTGCAGTTGCCCAAATTGGGCCCCCATGATTGGGCAGACGGTACCGCACGACGTAAAAATGAAGTTCATCGCAACAATCTTGCCCTTTACCAAATCACTGTAGAAAAGAACGGGCTTACCATCCTGATTGACCAGTGGAATATCTGGAATAAACGTTGTTTGTGCGTGGCTTAAAGAGAGCCAGAACATCAAGCTCCCGATAGTCACCAGTTTGGTAAATAGTTTGTGAATAGGCATCAAATTTCTACTCCTTAGATTAAAAAGTATTAAGTACAACGGATCTGGAGATTGAACGGATTGATCAAAAGGCGTATTGAGTCAAAAGGTAACAATCCAAATCAAATGGCTCCGATATCAAGTTGATTCTCGTGAGTTGGATTTACTCCCTCATCAATCAGTTCAATCTCCTATTCCATTATACTAAAGTTAATGAAAAGTTTCATCCTGAGTGTAATTAAAAGTGATAATTGTAGGGTGGGTAGAGCTTCGCGCAGCTTCGCTACACCCACCATTTGCGACGATGGGCGCATTCCCAAAAAAAGGGTTTTACGCAAAAGTTTTTGCGGGGCGCATTCCCAAAAAAAGGGTCATTATCAATCTCAATCAGGCCTACGCAAAATAACATGCACTCCAATAGGGCCTACGTAAAATAAAATTTGGAACGAAAATAGGGCATACACAAAATAAATTTGGAACGAAAATAGGGCCTACACACTCCAATCGGGCCTTTGTAAGTACAACTTGAAATGACCCGTTTTTTAGAAATGCGCCCGTTTTTGTGTGCAAAAATTTTTGCGTAAAACATTATCAATCTTGGCCTTCGCAAAATAAATAAATTTGGAACGAAAACCGAAGCCAAATCAATTTGCAACGACAATCGGGCCTTCAAGATTTTCTGGTTATAACGGATTTTGGGGAGGGCCATTTGTCATGAATTGTTAATTGTTAATTGTTAATTGTTAATTGTTAATTGTGTGTGTTAATTATAACTGCCGTTATTAGTAGTAACTGATTGTTTTTTAATGATAAACCAATAATTCAGCCGTTTTTTAAAAGCCATAAATAAAATAATGTATTAATCCAAAATGACTCGTCAAAAAACACCCAAACCATATCTCATGCTTTGAAATAAGCGCCTCCCCAAAATCCGTTATAATCAGCGAAAATTTGCTGTTAAAACGCAAAATAAATTTGGAACGAAAATTCCACCGAGTTAAAACGCAAAATAAATTTTGCACTCCAATTGCATCTAAGCAAAATAAACTTGGAACGAAAAAAGTGGCCGATAGGATTATTGATGGAAATCTATAGTGATCAAGATTGCTCTTGAACATGATTCATGATTAATCAGCGTCAATCATGATAATCAGTGCAATCAGCGTTCTATCAGAGATTTGTTTAAACCCTCCTGTTTAGTTTAACATTCTATCTACCACTATACGTTTTCCAATCTAGCCTTTAATTTTAACCAATTCTTTCAACAACCCTTCCAATCCACCATAGACTGATATATTATCAATATTTTCAGTTACTTTTTCCAATACCTCAAGTTCTTTTAACCGTAAAGCCGTTGGGTTATCTTCCATCACTTTAGCCGTATTCAGTAATGAACGAGTCGCTGATGTTTCCTCACGCCGTTTAATTAAATTCGCTTGCGCGACTTTTTCAGCTTCTACGACTTTGCTCAAAATCGTTTTCATTTCACCTGGCAAAACAATGTCTTTGACACCCACACTGTGTACTTCAATGCCCAATTCAGCCGTTTTGTCGCGGATATCGGCGAACACGGATTCGTCAATCACCGTTTTATTTTCGAGCAAATCATCCAAAGTACGTGTGCCCACTGCGGCGCGTAAACCAAATTGCAATTCTTTATAAAGATATTCTGTTGGCTGAGATAAAGTCGATAGTACACGCAACACCTCTTTGATCTGATAAGTGGCCGTCAAATTGACACGCAGAGTGACTTTATCCTTGCTCAGAATTTCTTGCCCCGATACATCTAGGTTTTGTAAGCGCGTATCCCAAATATCAATATTTAAATTGCGGTTAAATTGCCAATAAGCGTGTAAACCGGGCGATAACGTTTTAATGCACTGCTTATCGACATATAATAAGCCGATTTGATTTTCAGGCACCTCTCGGCTATAAATGAAATCACTGACTCGTTGTGAGAGTACACCCGTTTTGCTATGCAAAAGCTGCGCGGCTTTCTCAGGCGGAATATCAAAAGAATCTGAAATATCAATGATTTCCGTGGTGATATCCACAACCCCTTTCCAATACAGTGTACGAGTCGATGGCGGTAAAATGTCTGCCAATACCCCATTTTTAGACAATAAAGCGATTTCTTGGGGCCCCAATTCAATGATCGTAAAATAACGCGCTACCATCTCGGGGATTGTTTTAATCAGCAGATCACTCAAAGGATGCAAAAACTCAGGCTCCGATAAATCATAACGTTCTACCTGAATTTTCTGCTTAGGATCAAAATAATGATAAGTGCCAGGCTCTAAAACATTCAAAAAATCGCCTTCTTTAAACAATAAACCGCGTTCATTTTTATGAACGATAAATTCACGCACTAATTGTTGTAGTACATCCGTTTTGGTGTGCAAAAGCTGCGCGGCTTTCTCAGGCGGAATCTCAAAAGAGTCTGAAATATCAAAGATTTCCGTGGTGATATCCACCACTCCTTTCCAATAGAGAGTACGACTAAAAGGGGGTAAAATCTCTGCCAACACCCCATTTTTAAACAATAAAGCGATTTGTTGGGGCCCCAAATCAATGAGCGTTAAATAACGTGCCACCTGCTCGGGATAGGTTTTAATCAGAAAATCGCTCAAACGATGCGAAAACTCAGGCACCAATAAATCATAACGTTCTACCTGAATTTTGTGCCAAGGATCAAAATAACGATAACTGCCAGGCTCTAAAAAATTCAAAAAATCGCCTTCTTTGAACAACAAACCGCGTTCATTTTTACGAACAATAAATTTATGAAATAAAAACCTCATTCGGCGCTCCTTTTTTTCTGCCATTTTCTGTTCTTGTTCTAGTTTGCTTTTAATAATCGCCGTTTCAAGTTCCGCAAGTCTCTTCAAACCTGATGACATATTATTGACTCCAATATATAACTACAAGGATTGTTTATAAGAAAGGATAGATGTAGGGGGGGTAACGGGTTTTGGTTGCCCACCAATTAATAAAATGTAGGGGGCCGGTAACGGGTTTTTGTTGCCCACCAATTTAATTAAATAAAATGTAGGGTAAAGCGTGTTGCTATTTGCATTTTGCAAAAAAAAAATGACCGTCTTCACATGCTTGGAACGGGCGATAATTTGCGACAAGCCGGATTTAATCTGCCCGTCAGTCGGATCGAACCTCAAAACGGTTAGGCCCAAAGGCTGCTCGCTCTAAGTTAAAAACAACTGAACGGTGGGAAAAAACCAGGCAGGCCGTACCCATTACCACACAGGCCCCTAACATGCTGTGATACTTGGCAAACCGCTATCAGGAAATAACACATACCCTAAACGATCCCCCGCCTACCACTGAAGACAGTCAAACGTGATGTGGAATCGAACCACAAGCCTAATGGCTATATCCAAAAGTTAATGATTTTTCAGATCATTGGAGTTAGAACAGGAATTGAACCTGCGACACATTGATATCAAATCAATTGCTCTACCAATTGAGCTATCTAACGATAGGTGGATAAAACCCGCCACTCATCGGTACACACAGGCCAATTTTCAGACACAGTGCGCCAGCCCGGCATACCGAACCGGAGCCGCTGATAAGTTTTAGAATGATACCCGGTGTCAAGGATAGATGATTTAAAAATGAAAGTCAAAACCACAGTAGCGCATTAGCGTATTCCTTATTCGTTTTTGTTAATTCGTTATTCTTAATTAACTGGGATATTAGCCACGGAATGACACAGAAAGCACGGAATTTTTCCGTGTTTTTCCGTGTTTTTCCGTGGCAAAATCGAACCTGGGACGAAATTTCGACGCAATGTAGTAGGGCTGCGTGTCTGCCCGATACTTATAGTTTGCAATTAATTAAGCGGCCAACGCCCTATCACTTCATAACGCGCTCCGCTACGATCAAGCGTGGAACGCACTAAACAAAAATCCTCGACTGTCCATACAATAGGTGTGATAGTTGGGTGGGTTTTCGCCTGATTGGCTTTACGCATTAAGGTTAAATGGGCTTGAAAAGGGCGGGGTTCTGGGCGATAACCACAGTCTTGTAAACCTGTTGTCATCAAAGTCACTAAATCTTGTAAGGCTAAAGGTGTTTCACTCGCGCCCAGCCATAAAACACGAGGCCTAGGCCAATAACTGATAATATCTAAAGATAAATTAAAGCGCTTACCCTGTATTGAGTTAGCAACTTGCTGCATACATTGTTTAGTGGGTTTATCAACATCGCCAAAAAAGGCTAAGGTTAGGTTCGATTAACATTAATCTTTATTAAAATATATGAAAGCATTTTATTAAAATGTATTCACAACCTTAAATGGTGCGAACCCAGCACCTCTATTCCGTATCTCTATGAGCGAATCAAGAGC
>Ga0164315_10005154_pt1 | contig 10214 bp, 7 predicted proteins | sample GuaBasSedimGuay6_FD_113737 | JGI IMG/M metagenome (GOLD analysis project Ga0164315, IMG submission 113737) | Subseafloor sediment microbial communities from Guaymas Basin, Gulf of California, Mexico - Guay6, Core 4569-2, 0-3 cm | ecosystem: Environmental > Aquatic > Marine > Hydrothermal vents >... | reverse complement strand
GCGAAACTTTATTTCACGCAAAAGTTGCGCGCAACTTTATTTCACGCTAATGTTTCGCGGAGCGAAACATTAGCGTGAAATGTGAAATGTGAAATAAAGTTTTTGTTTGCCTCAACTTTTGCTTGAAAATCAGTTTTATCTAACTCATTGTAGAGACGCGATGCTTCGCGTCTCCGGTTTTGAGTAGAGACGCGATGCTTCGCGTCTCCGGTTTTGAGTAGAGACGCGATGCTTCGCGTCTCCGGTTTTTTGCAGAGACGCGATGCTTCGCAAATCTCGTTTTTTGCAGAGACGCGAAGCATCGCGGAGACGCGAAGCATCGCGTCTCTACAGGCATTATAGATAAAATACCTGAAAATTTATGGTTCAGTACTTAATTGTACTGAGCTCAAATCATTGGGACGAGTTGATTTATAGATGAGATTCGTGCAAGGCATATGTCATTCATGTTACGTTGGAGATATTGAATATGTCATTTAGTGAGTACAAAGGGTATTCAACTGACGAACTCGAAAAAATTTTTGAGGTACTAACAGGCAATTTGTTTGAAGGCTTAATTCCAAGTGGCAACGAATACCCTGAGACGCAAGAGGCGGTAGATGAAATCAAGAGGCGTTTTGCGCTCAATGAGGATACGAATGAAGCGAGACGTAGCCACTTGCCGGTCACGCTTGTCTTATTACGTGCGTGTATGATCAATGATGTGGGGGCGTTTTTCGATCCTCCGATTGCTCTCAAACAAGAAGAAACCTCCGATTTAGCTCATCAGTTAAAGGGGATGTATGACTCAATGCCATTAACTTAAGCAAGGGCGAACACGCAAGGGCAGCCCCTACAGTTTCTAAAAACGTGATGTTTTGTAGGGGCATACCTGCGTGTCTGCCCTTAAATTGATGTATGACTGTGCGTTGAGTTTACATGCGTACAATATTTATTACACAAATGCTTTACTGTGAGAGAAGTCAAACCAAGCCAAATAGGCTAGGGCATTGGGCAGTGTTTGGCTGAAATGTATGCGACGCTCAAACAATTTGAGCAACGCAAGGTGTACGGTATTATCACAGATGGAGTTGAGTGGGAATTTTATCTCCTAGAAGACGATGTATTGACCGTTGATAAAACAGGGGGATATATCCGTGATGTCTCTGGCATCATAGATAAGATAGGATATATCACGAAACAGTTTCAGAAAACCAGTTAAAGTAGCCAGCGGGTAGAGCTACTGCGATGAAAACCTGACAGGTTTTTAAAACCTGTCAGGTTTGGAATAACTCTCATGTCATTTAGCGAATTTAAAAGTATTTCTGAGGTACAGAAAGCTTATAAGATAAAATATGAAGATGGCTTATTTATCTCAGAAAAAGAGGTTGCTCTTTCTCAAGGCTTTATTGAGGATTTTGAGTTTAACAAAGAAAACATTGATATATTTTCATCAGAAGCTTCTCGTAGCGAATTGATTATATCTCCTCTATTAAGGGAGATGTACAAAAACCATAGCGAAAAATATTCGTTTTGGATACAAAAAAGCATTGTTTTTGATGCTGTGTTATCTGGTACACCAGATTATATTTTTTCAAAAAAATCATCGCTTGGTAAAACAGTACTAGAAACTCCTATTGTTATAGTTGTAGAAGCAAAAAAGAATGATTTTGAACAAGGCTGGGGGCAATGTTTAGCTGAATTAGTTGCATCGCAAAAGATTAATGAAAATGTGGAAAAGCCTGTATATGGAATCGTTACTGATGGTAATTTATGGCAGTTTGGGCGATTGAAAATAGATATCTTTACTAAAAATGAAAAAAACTATACCATAGATAATTCTTCTAGGATTTATGGAGCATTAGAATTTCTAGCGAATTTAATTGAGCAAGAAGAATATAGCACGTAGGTTGGGTTAAACTTGTGAACTTGCAATATAAATAAATGAGTTATATTGCTTCAATTGCTTCAATCGCTACCATTCGGTGTGATGAATGTAGGAATCAAGTTTGATAGCATAATTATTTTATTTTGCTACTTTTTTGAAATTTTGTACTCTATTTTAATACACCATTTGATTATTTTGTTAAAATACTCCTCCTACTTATATCATCATATACCGAGGAAAATATCATGTCATACCATCTTGAAGAACGACTTTACACCGGAAAGATGACACGCCGAGATTTTTTATGGCTGGCCTCTGTCTCCACTGCCAGTGTTGCTCTAACAGGGTGCGCCGTTAATCCTGTCAGTGGTAATCCGCAACTGATGCTGGTTTCTGAAAGAAAAGAAATTCAATTAGATAAAGAAAATTCCCCCCATCAATTCTCCGCCGATTATGGGCCCGTACAAGATGAGGCCCTTAATAATTATATCAGTGAAGTGGGTCAAAAGATGGCTGCTGTCTCTCACCGTCCACAGATGCCCTATTCTTTTCGGGGTGTCAATGCGACTTATGTCAATGCCTATGCTTTTCCGGGCGGTAGCATCGCGACGACACGCGGCATTTTGTTAGCACTACAAAATGAGGGGGAATTGGCGGGTTTATTAGGTCATGAAATCGGCCATGTCAACGCACGCCACACGGCTTCACAAATGAGCCAAGGCATGCTAATCAATGCTGCTTTAGTTGTGGGTACCCTGATTCTCAGTTTATCCGAAAAGTATAGAAAGTATGCCCACTTAATCGCTTTACTGGGACAAATTGGAGCGGGTGTACTACTGGCCCGCTATAGCCGGGATGATGAACGCCAAGCGGATGCCTTGGGTATGCAATATATGACTAAAACAGGACAGAATCCAGAAGGCATGGTAGGGCTCATGGAACTATTGAACACTATGTCCAAGCACAAACCCAGTACCATTGACATGATGTTTCAAAGTCATCCCATGAGTTCCGAACGCTATCAAACGGCTAAGGCGGCGACCAATGCGCAATATCGTTCCCTAAAAAACACTTCTCTTTATCGAGAACGTTACATGGACAACACGGCGAGGCTGCGGCGGTTAAAAAAGCCCATCGAATCGATGCAACAAGGTGAAAAAGAGATGGCAAGCGAACAACTTGGCCCGGCAGAACGGCAATTTAAAAAGGCTTTGACATACGCCCCTGACGACTATGCAGCCCTGATGATGATGAGTCAATGCCAATTAACCCAAGAAAAAACCGATGAGGCACGTCACTATGCATCACTCGCTAAACAAGTTTACCCCACAGAAGCCCAAGCCCACCATATTAGCGGTATCGCGAATATGATGAGCGACCGATTTGATAAGGCTTTTCAAGACTTTGATGGTTACGAAAAGAGATTACCTGGCAATCCCAATACTGTATTTTTAAAGGCTGCCAGCTTAGAAGGGATGCAAGACAAACAAGCAGCTGCCAGTGAATACGCCCGTTTTCTGCAATTCACTGAACAAGGCGAGCAAGCGCAATATGCCCGTGAACGTTTAAAGGATTGGGGCTATTTGGGCACTTCAAGATTTAGACGGCGATAATTCGCTTCGCGAATGGCGATACATTAGGCTCTTCAAAAAGCTTCGCTATGTGTATATTGAGTATTTGACTGATTTATTTGCTGATGCTGTTTTCCCGCTTTTAAAACCTAAGGACAAAGATTGTATATTGATTTAAAACTTTAGAGCGGGAAAATGGCAAGATGCCCAAACTTCTATAGCGAACACACAAAACCAAATTGTGCGTTTTTTAGTCGATTTTTTCTGATTATAACGGATTTTTGGGAGGCGCTTATTTCAAAGCATTCGGTATGGTTTGAGTGTTTTTTAACGAGTCATTTTGGGTTAATACATTATTTTATTTATGGTTTTTAAAAAACGGCTGGCTTATTGGTTTATCATTAAAAAACAATCAGTTACTAGTAATAACGGCATTTATAATTAATAAATTAACAATTTCACGATTTCACGCGCTTTGTTTCGCGAAGCGAAACTTTAGCGTGAAATAAAGTTTTTGCGCGCAAAAACTTTAGCGTGAAAAACAATTTCACGATTTCACGCGCTTTGTTTCGCGAAGCGAAACTTTAGCGTGAATCGAAGATCAGCGAAGCTAAATAAAGTTTTTGCGCGCAAAAACTTGTTAAGTGAAAAACAATTTCACATTTAGCTTCGCGCGCAAAACTTTTGCGTGAAAAACAATTCATTAAAATGGCCCTCCCCAAAATCCGTTATAATCAGGATTTTTTAAATACTCGATCTTCAAGTTTTTTGTAAACTATTGATTTATAAAGAAAGAAATATAGTTTTAGATAAAATATAAATAACATTAAAAATCAATAAGTTGCAAGTTGCCTATTTAAACACTCAAAAGCAGGAAAAGTTTTTGCACACCGAAGACAAGCTCAGGAAACACGCAAAAACTTTGGAGCTGTGAAATCGTAAAGCGAAATAACCTGAAAAACTTGAACATCGAGTAAATAGGTTAAATCAGGCGGCGGTTTTTATAATTGTGCGTTTTTCAGTATATTTTCTAAATAGGTTAAATCAGGCAACAAAGCAGTTTTATCCTGTAGTGTGACATTAAATACTGTTCCCCGATGAGTGTTGGCATTGGAGTTGGTTAAAGACTCTTCTGTCACTGTTAGAGTACGCGGTACGTCAGTCGCTAAAAAAGCATAAAAAGGCATCGTTTGGGTCATTTCTAAACCGTTTACAATCACGATACGGTATTTTGGCGTTGTTGAATCCGTGGGCAGCGATAAAGCTTCTTCAATTGACAACAAGGGTATTCGTTGATTACGCCAATTGATGACACCTAATAACCATTTTGGTGGGTTATTATCCAGTTGTTCATGTTGCTTATAAGGGGATATTTCCGCAATAACCGCACTGGGTAACAATAATTGTTCCCCTTTAATAGGAATCAAAAGGCAGCGTACAACAGAATCATTTGACATTTCAAAATCCTAATAGGAAGAGTGACTTGGAGTCTAAAGCTAAAACTTTGGATTTCAATTAAGTAGGTACTTTTAACATGTTTGTTGGTTATATTAATATTACAATACGAACGATTAGATAGAACGCTGATTTGACTGATTGTCATGATTTCCACATTTAGCTTCGCTGGCCTTCGGCTCACGCGCGTAGTGAAGCTTCGCTAAACTTTATTTCACTTAAGAAGTTGCGCGCAACTTTTCACGCTAAAGTATAGCGAAGCTTCACTACGCGCGTGAAATAAAGTTTTTGCGCGCAAAAACTGGGGCAAAGAACACTGATTAAAATCTGGACTGATTAAAAAAAAACAGCGCAAATCAGCGCAAATAAGGCCATAATCAGTATCATCAGCGTTCTATTCTTAATTTGCAAAAAATGTTAATGTATTTATACGGGGATAACTTAAACTTTTTATATTTGGTGGGCTTTAAAAATACAAAACCCACCATTTCACATTTAGCGAAGCCTCTCTTCGGTTCACTTAAGAAGTTTCGCTTCGCTGTACTTTTGCCTGAAAGTTTATCACCTCGTTGAGTATAACGACTATTGGCAAAATCAAAAATGGCTTATGGCTTGCCACCATAAGCGTAAAGAACAAAACCATTACGGTAATGGTTAAGGGATAATGGATAAAGCCCATAAGCGTAAAGAACAAAACCCTTACGGGTTTATACTGTCCACCGTTATAATTTTTTGTATTTTGTTAGTCACCACCACCTGACTTGAGCTTTTAGACAACTGCTTTAGTTGGCTTAAACATTAACCATTACCTTTCAATCTATGATTCACTGATCATGGAGTAAAGCACGAATATTTTCAAGCAATTCAGTTTCATTAAATGGCTTACCTAAGTAACGGTTGATGCCAATTTTTTCTGCTTTATCACGATGTTTAGTGCCAGTGCGCGAGGTTATCATGATGATAGGTATATGTTTTAAGTCTGGATTATTACGCACTTGAGTGGCTAATTCGTAGCCATCCATACGCGGCATTTCTACGTCAAGTAGCATTAAGTCAGGAATATGATCCTGCAATTGACTTATTGCATCAATACCATCTTTAGCGGTTAAGACTTCCAAGCCTTGCCGTTTCAGTAAACGAGCAGTGACTTTACGCACTGTTATAGAATCATCTACTACCATAATCGTTTTCTCGACGGGCTTTTCTTCCACCGGTTCTTCTACTACTTTGGGCGGCTCGATCTGAATGGGTGTATCGAGGCGGGTGAGAGTGGGTATGTCTAAAATCAGCACGACTCGCCCATCACCCAGAATGGTTGCCCCTGCTATCCAACGAATCGCACCAATTTGAGGCCCAACCGGTTTGACGACAATCTCTTTGCTGCCCTCAATACGATCAACTAACAAAGCCACTCTACGGTTAGCAGCACGGACTAACAAGGTGGGAATCAAGGGCGCCTCTACTGAGGCTGCTTTGCTAAAGCCTAATAATTCGCCTAAATGAAAAACGCGGTAACTATCGTCCATATATTGGTAATGACGTACTTCATTGTTTTCTCCAATGACTTGTTCGCGAGGAATACGCATCACCGCTTCCAGATGATTCATGGGTATCGCTATAGTTTCTTCACCCACTAGCATCAACAAGGCATGATTAATGGTTAAAGACAGCGGTAGACGAATTTCAAACAAGCTACCTTCACCTGTTTTCGAGTGAATGCGTAATCCACCCCCTAATTGCTTGATTTCAGTGTTAACGACATCCATGCCCACACCACGTCCTGATACTTGGGTAAGTACTTTAGCCGTGCTGAAGCCAGGTTCGATAATAAACTGCATCAGTTCATGATCATTGACTACCGTGTCAGGTTTAATCAAACCCCGTTCTTCTGCTTTTTGACGAATAGATTGGAGATTTAAACCGGAACCGTCATCACTCAGTTTAATAACCAGTTCTGCACCTTCTCTTAAGAGTTCAAGCGATATCTTAGCAACGCTGTTTTTTCCGGCTTGTTGGCGTGTTTGTGCGTCTTCAATGCCGTGTCCTATAGCGTTTCTAAGCAGGTGTTCAAGGGGAGCAACAACGCGATTGAGGACACTTCTCTCAAATTCGATATTCTCACCAATGATAATGAAGTCTACCTGTTTGTGTAATTCTCTCGCTGTTAGTCTCGCAATCCGTTGTAATCGAGGCGAAATGGTTGAGAAAGGTATCATACGAGTACGCATTATACCTTCTTGTAACTCTGCACCAATGCGGCTTTGTTGAATTAATAGGGAATCGCCTTGCCTCGTTTGGATTTTTAGGAAATCTTGAATATTCGACAAATCACTAACGCTTTCCATGAGACTGCGTGATAACTGCTGCATAACAGAAAAGCGGTCCAATTCTAGCAGATCAAATTCTTCATTATCATTTCCTTCTAATTCTTTTTGTCCACCAAAATGGGAAAGAATTTGAGCTTCTGTTTCTATTTCCAAACGCCGTAATTGGTCACGTAGGCGTATTACGGTTTGTTCCATTTCCACTAAATTGTTTTTGAATGCCCCTTGCTGTTGTTCCATTTGAGCTCTGGAAATGGACATTTCACCTGCCAGATTAGTGAGTTTATCAATCAGTGCTACCCGTACACGAATTTTATCACTTTCTGCCAGTTCGGTTTCTTTTTCAGCCAATTTTTCAGGCTTTATTTTAGAGACTTCTTCTGTCTTTTTTGGCTCGGCAGAGCGAGACGCTTTTGGTGACGGTGTAGCCCCGGGTTTTTTGACCCATTCTGATGCGGCTTGTTCGGATTCATTGTCTTGAGGGTTAAGCGCTGCCTTGATTTGTCCAATCAAATCCAAGGGCATTTCTAATGGAACAGCGGATCGTACCGCTTCAAGCATAGCGGCAAGTTCATCCACACTGTTTTGGACAATCTCTTGTAACTTGGTATTGGATTGTGCCGTTCCTTCAACAATTCTGGTCAATACGGATTCAAGATGGTGGCTCAGATCGCCCATTGCGGCAATGCCGACCATACGAGCCCCGCCTTTCAGGGTATGCAGTTCACGTTGTAATTCTTTCATCAATGGCATGTTGTTAGGCGAGGCATGCCAACGTTCTAGCAGAGATTGGGTGTTTTCAAGAATTTCCTCTGCTTCATCTAAAAAGATGACTATAAACTCATCTGTGGCATCGGGAACAGGCTCTGATGATTCGGGGGAGTTCGTGGGTGCCGGGGTCGTTAGTGTTTCTTGTGAGGGTAAGTCTGAATCTGTTTTATGAGGTTTGTTATCCTGTAAGGAGGTAAGCGATTGATGGACATTATCCAACAAAGTTTGTTGTTGTACCTCATCGACTGTTTGACCTGAAAGAAGTTCTTCAATCAGGCGTGTTGCATTATGCAAGTAGGCCAGTATTTCAGGGGAAAGAGGAATTTTCCGTTCCAATAAAGCCCTAGCATAATCTTCCATGGGCGCGGCTATTTTTGAAATAATGGTCAAATCGACACTGCGCGAGCTTCCATTAAGGGTGTGAAAGGCTCGCACAATCTCTTGATCAAGCTGTGCGGGTAAATTGTTTTCGAGGTATTTTAAAATATTATTCAGATTAGACAGGTGCTGAGAGGCTTCATTTTGAAAAATTTCAATGAGTATTGGGTCAATAGCTTCTTCATAACTGTCACTGGTTAGCGAGGTTTCTAGGGTGGGCTCGCCTAATACGAGGGTTTCATCATGAAAGGATAAATCATCTGTTTCACTCAGTGTACTTTCAGGATCAATTTCGACTTCTGAGAGCGGCAATAAATTGTCTAATTCCCCTTTCAGTGCTTCAATTTCCTGTGTTAAGTCGGGAAGCGCTTCTGTTTCCAGGTCTAAATGACTGTTAGTCAAATCTTCTGACCATCCTTCAACTTCATGGTATGGAAATGCTTCTAGATCTAATGCTTCTAGGTCTAATTCTAGTTCACCCTGACCAACGTCTAAGTTTCCTAAATCCATTTTTTCTTCGGCAAACTCTACTCCCAAATCAAGCTCATCTTGATTCAAAACTTCATTTGCGTGAAAATGAATATCAGCAGGTTGAAACTGATTGGCCGGTAACTCTTTTTCCTGCGGTGGTACGGGTTGTTGCGAAGCCTCTAATTGAGGAGTCTGCGTGGGTGTTCCCCGAACAGGTGCAGTATCACTTGCAGCGCGAAAGTGAGTAGATTGTTGGTCATTATTTTGCGTAAAATGTGCTGCTTTTGAAATTAAAAGAATGATCTCATCTGGTGCTTGTTGATTACGTTGAAATAGTTGAATCAAGCTTGGCAACACGCTTGAAGCTTGAACAATGAGGGTCAACATGTCGTTACTGACTGACAAAGTGCCGTCAAAGATCCGATTGAGCATGTGTTCAAAGCGCCAGCCTAGTTCTCCAATTGCGGTTGCACCAACTAATCGCCCACTACCTTTCAGGGTATGAAAACTGCGCCGTAAGCTTTTCAAAGATTCTGTATCGTCAGGATCATTTTTCCAAGCGTTTAAGAGGCTAACAATTTCAGTCTGAACTTCTTGAACTTCTTCAACGAAGATTTCAATAATTTCTTCGTCTATTTCAGAACTCGGTGTTTGTTCTTGAATATCAAGTAATTGCATGTCAGTGTTCCATTATCAATTATCAATTATCAATTATCAATTTCACGCTTTTGCGCGCAAAATGTGAAATATCAGTGAACCGTTCTTTGCCCCAGTTTTTGGCATGGCCCCAACTTTTGCGTCAAAAAACAGTTATACTTAGCATTGTCATAAGGTCGCTATTACTTTTAATTTAAAGCCAACAGCTTTTCACGCGTGAAAGCAGTTGTCTAAAAGCTCAAGTCAGGTGGTGGTGACTAACCTTTCACTTCCAAAAAAGCGCAAATTATATTTAGCTTCGCTGACCTCCGGTTCACTTAAGAAGTTTCGCGAAGCGAAACTTCTTAAGTGAAATGGTGGACAGTATATCAATAGTTTTACGACTATTTACTATACTTAGCACTGTCATAAGGTCGCTATTACTTTTAATTGCGTTTTCTTCCTTTAAAAATGGGGATTAACGACAATTTTAGACTCTTTCACATTTCACATTTAGCGAAGCTAAATAAAGTTGCGCGCAAAAACGGTATTTCTTAGCGTAGTTTAGCTTCGCTAAACTACGCTAAGAAATGTGAAATGCAAAAACGCAAATTGTAACTGTGAACAGTTCACATATTAGACCAAATAAGCCAAAACGACGTAAAATGCCAAAACGAGTGTACAAAAAGTTCTTTTCACCAACAAAATCATAATTATTTAAAAAATCTTTGACAAAAAATT
>Ga0164315_10005153_pt1 | contig 10215 bp, 22 predicted proteins | sample GuaBasSedimGuay6_FD_113737 | JGI IMG/M metagenome (GOLD analysis project Ga0164315, IMG submission 113737) | Subseafloor sediment microbial communities from Guaymas Basin, Gulf of California, Mexico - Guay6, Core 4569-2, 0-3 cm | ecosystem: Environmental > Aquatic > Marine > Hydrothermal vents... | reverse complement strand
TGTTATAGATAGAACTAATGAATACTATAAAGAATTTCTCAAAGAAAAAGATAATATTATTGGAGATACCTAACCTGTGAAAAACCAGAAAACAAAAAATAATATAGACCTAACCATTGACCAACGATATAGACTGTCCATACTATATAATAAACTATCAGAATTTAAAGCAGAATTAATCCAATTTTACCAGATACCATCAACCCAAAGATATGTTGAAGTTGATGATTTCTATATACATAGAATTAATCTTGATGCTGATGATGATTATTTAAATTCTGATATAACTGATACTATTGATATGTCTCCAGATAAATATTCATCCAATATCCGTGATATGTATGACTATGTTGATGAACTACAATTAACTATGTATGTTACAGATGTAAAAAATATATTTGATAACTCTATGCCTTCTCTTAATAGTTTTAAAATATTACTGGGTATGAATAGTATAATTATTAAACTATCTAACTATTATAAAGAATTTAATATCCATAAATTACAGTATGTGTAACTAAAAGAAATCCCAAAGAAAAGAATAATAATGATGGACCCACTATGAAAACCAAACCGAAACCATTACTATCTTATAACCAATACCAAAAACTATCAACCATATATAATAAACTATCAGAGTTTAAAATATCCATGTATGAATTATCCAATGTGAAGTATAATAAAATGCACTTAGAATATGATATAGAATATAAACAACCTAATATATCTATATGTAGTGTTGAACCAGAATATAAAACATTTTATTACACTAATAATATTTTTGAAATATTTAAATATATTGATAACCTCCAACTTATTATCCATGAACATACAGGTCATAATGTCTTTATCTCTCCTGATATTATACCTCAAAATTTGCTTATATTGAATGATTTGAATAATGTTATTAATACCGTCAATAACTACTATAAAGACTTTAATATTCGTAAGTCACAATATATGTAAAAAATTTTATTTATGCCTGTCAAAAAATTAGAGAGTACAGGGAATCCTGATATCGTGTCATAATTCCTGACATTATGACTGACTGTATATATCGTCTATATACAGATGATCCTGTGTATTGTTCGGCGAATAAAAATTCCTGCGCAGGAAATTAAAAATTAGAAGGCAACGAAACCCCCCAACTAACCACATTTTCACTGTACATATCGAGTATATACAGTCCCAAAAAACCGTGAATTAAGCACATTGAGAGGCGATCCTTTGCGTCCAGAGGCGCCCTTCGCCAAAAAAACCACTTGACATTAACCATTTTATTCCGTATATTAGTAATGTAGGAGAACACGCGCCTTGGGTCCAGACGCAAAATTTTTCTAATAAACCGCTTGACATTGGTAGGGAATTTGAGTATATTGAAGTATTAAAATGAAAAGGAAAGCAGATGGAAATTAAAATGCCAGAATTAACAGACGATCAGAAGAATAATATTGCCCATTTTACATTGAGAGGATTTTTAATTTATATAGGTGTAAATTTATGGTTTGGTTTTATTGCCGCAATGGCTGGAGATGGATTTTGGGTAGGAGCATTGATAGCCAATTATGCATTTTGGGGAATTCTATTAGTTGCCGGACTAATATTTTTCGGTGTTGTAACATTTAAAAAGATAGAAGAAATTATAAACGAAAAATGGTAAAGATATGGAAATTAAAAGTCCAAAGATGTGGACCAAACTAGACTCAGAAGTAAAAAAAATCATATTAAAAGTATCAGTAATGGCATTAACAATGTATATAATTCTTACAATATTTGGTATAGCTGCCGGCGGGTGGGCAGGAGCAGTAATTGTATTAAAACTATTTTCAGTTCTTGTGAGTCTCATGCTAGTGGTAGGTATTGGTGGAATGTATGTAATTTGGGCACTCGATAAAATAGATAAATTATATTAAAACCACTTGACATTAAAGGGAAAAATCCTTATATTTATATTATGAAAGTAGATAGAGACGGAATAATAATAAAAGTAATTAAGTTAAACAAGACGTTCATGTGTTTAACAGTACCGGGGAATCATCGAGTATATGGTGTGCCTGAATGGGCATATCGTAAGGCGGAGAAGGGCAAGTATAAATTAGAAAGCAAGAAGAACAAAAATAATATAATTGAGTGGCACCGAATTAAGGAGGATAAGTGAAACAAAAAGAGTATAGCGCCAAGAGAGATTTAACTGCAGAAGGAGATACAATGGTAGAAGTACCATCTACCCATTCAGAAGTTTTACAGTTCATAGAAGATAGTATAAGTTTAAGACCTAAGAATCTGATTATGTCAGATATTAGGTGGAAGCATTTGATCCGGTCAGTGATACGGGGGAAGAATGTTTTAATGACAGGACCATCAGGGTGTGGGAAAACTATTGCGGCATTCGCAGTTGCCACGGCATTGAATCGACCACGGTTTGATTTCAATTTAGGTAATACGGGAGATCCTCGTAGTGCATTAATTGGCAACACACACTTTGATAAGGCAGAGGGCACATTTTTTGCTGAATCACATTTTGTAAAGGCAATACAGACAGAGAATGCTGTAATTGTTTTGGATGAATTAACGAGGGCACATCCGGACGCTTGGAACATATTGATGCCTGTTATTGATTACAAACAAAGGTATCTGCGTCTTGATGATAAGGACACAACCGACAGAATAAAGGTTGCAGAGGGTGTATCTTTTATATCTACTGCCAATATTGGTATTGAATATACAGCAACACGTCAGATAGATAGGGCATTATCTGACAGATTTACAATCTTAGAGATTCCGGTATTAACATCAGACGAGGAGTTTGGGTTATTAAAGCAGATATATCCAGATTTATCGGATGTATTATGTAAGGCAGTTGCCGGGTATGCTGACAGTTCAAGACAGGAGATATTAAGTAATGATTCAAAGATATCAACTATTATATCTACCAGAATGTCTATTGAATTTGCCGGGTTATTGTATGATGGTTTCGGGTTGGTTGATGCTGCAGAGGCAGCCATTATGCCATTTTACAGCGATGGTGATGAACGACAGTACATGAAACAAAATTTACAAAAATACATAGTAGTACCGAGCGGAGAGAAGAAGGCATCAGCTAGTAAGGACGAATTATTTTCAGCTGCCGATAAGGAAGAGTTAATGGGGAATCAGTAATGAGTACAGAAGAAGAAGAATTCTTTGATGAAGCGTTTGAATCATCAGGAAGCAACAGAAGTGAATTTGAGGACATGTACCAAGACTACATGCAAAATATGAAGGGAGGCGGCGCCATGGATCAGTTAGGACAGATGTTTGGTGGTAAGTTGAAGTTATACTTAGAATTAATAGCCATACAGAATGCCTTTAGTGAATGGGAGAGCAAGTATTTGAAACCGAGTTCAATGGAGAGGATACCGGATGAATTAGCCGAAATGATAACAGGCGAGAAGAATTCAGGGACGTATGCATATAAATTAAAGAGTGGTGCAACCAGTAAAATAACATTAAATTAGGGAATCATGAGTATTACGACACAGAAAGTAAAGCACAATTTATTAAGTAGATTTTGGTCACGGACCAAATTAGATACTGTAAATGTGGATAAGTTCAGAACCTTCATTGGGCATGGTAACAATTTACCAATACGAAAGATGCACGAGTTAAGTCAATTAAAGAACGGCATCAGCAATTTCGTACGTATAATTGCAAAGAGAAGCATACCAGTAGAATTTCAGGCAGACAATGATGGAAGTTATACAGATTTCAACAAAGTAGTAATATCAGCCGCAATAAGTGAAAACAACTTTGACATCATATGTGGGTTGGCTATGCATGAAGGATCTCATATTAGGTATACAGACAGGGATTATTTAACAAATATTTTAGGGATAGATGCTGATGGTAAGTTTGAAACGAGTGTAGAATTATATAGTTCTATTAGGGATGTATATGAAAACATGATGGACAGGGAGATAGAGGCATTAGCTATTAAGAAGAAGTTCATGCCAGACATACCACAGAGTGCCATTGGGGAATCAGACAAGAATTTTTATGCTGGAGTCATGAAGTTTTTCATCAATTGGGTAAAGCAGACAGCGAATTGGGTAGAGGACAGGAGAATAGACAAGTTGGTATACACTGATGCTCCAGGGTACAAGGGGTATTATGATGCTTTATACAATTACTACTTTTTAAATGAGGACATATCAACTGGTTTGAAATCAGATGAATACACCAAAGAAGACTTTGGGTCGTATGGGTTTAGGTTAGTAAACTGTATGAATGATGATCACAGGGAAGATGTATTGAATGGTTTGCCAGAGATAATGGAGATACTTGATTTGGACAACATAGAGAAGGTGGATGGCATAAGAGGTTCATATGATAAAGCCAGGGACATATTAAAGGTTGTCTTGGCGAATGTGGACGAGTTGGACAAGGAAGACATTGAAAAGCAAATGAAAGAGAAAGGTAATGGAGAAGGAGACGATAGTGAGATAGATTACGACAAATTAGATTTAAGTGATATGCAGTTAGGGAATGGCACTGGAACTGGTAAACAATTAGATTTAGGTAAATTAAATGAAAAACAGTTAATAGACTTAGAAAAGGCGATAAAAGAACAAAAAGAATTAATAGACGGTTCCACGTTTAAAGAAGGCATAAGTGAAGGAGATAAACAAAACATTGATGCAATAAGCAATAAGAGTTTAAACATAGTTCCAGTACGAGGAACACCAGAATCAACTGATATGGGTGGGAACACAACACCAACCGATGATATGTATAATGGAGAGGTATATGATGTAATAGTATTAAAGAATGTAAACAAGGAGACTTTCTTTAACAGTAACATATTTCCATTTAATGCATCTTATGGACGATATGAAGATGAAGTACGGGCAGGAATTCATGCTGGTAAGAAATTAGGTAATAAGTTACTGATTAGGAATGATGAACGGACAACGGATTACAGTCGTAAGACCAGTGGTAAGATTGACAAGAGGTTGTTATCTGATTTAGGATTTGGTGGGGAATCTATATTTACACAGATGGTAATGGAGACATACACTAACAGTATTTTGCATATCTCAATTGACGGTTCAGGGTCAATGTCTGGACAGAAGTTAGGACAATGCGTACAGTTGGCTACCACAGTCTGTATGGCTGCTGATATGATAGACAATTTAGAGGTAGTGGTATCAATAAGGGGCACGAGGGATAGTGATCCATTTATTGCCGTGGTATATGATTCTCGGGTAGACACGATAAAGAAGGTCAAGGAATTATTTCCAAATTTAGACACAAGTGGAACGACACCTGAGGGGTTATGTTTTGCTGCTATACAGGATCAGATAGAAAAGACCTCGGGTACATTGAAGTCATATTTCATTAATTTAAGTGATGGTGAGCCATATTTTTCTGGGTATTCAGGACATTCTGCTTTATTACACACACAGCAGGAGGTACACAAGATGGCATTAAAGAAGATAAAGATATTAAGTTACTATATTGGTGGAGGTGGTTGGTATGGTGGTGACGAAGGGAATTTCAACATCATGTACGGGAAATATGCTGCCACGATAGATGTAAACAGTATTGGACAGATAAGTAAAACATTAAACAAATTATTTTTGGAGAGATAGGATGCAAATAAGTGACAGTAACATATTATGGGCGATACGAGACATAAACGACAATTACAATGATTTTGCCACAACAGAGATAAGGTCATATCAACCAATAAAGGTAATACACACAAAGAATTTTTCTTTAACTAAGTTAGAACAGAGACCAGATCCATTATTAATTGTCATAATGGATAGTGAGGAAGTAATAAAAATAGAACCTATATCTGGCATATGTGTATCGGAATTATTAGATGATGCCGACATAGAGGAGATATTGATAATATTTACAGATGAGGTAGGAACCTTAATAGATGAGGAGAGGAGTAGCAGGGTAGCTATCAAGAAAGTAAAGAAAGAGAGAATACAGAAGAAGGTGGCACAGTTAATAAAAAATCGTAAGAAGTGAACTAATTAGGGAATGCTTCGTCTAATGGGGTATGTTAGAGGTATTAGGATATATATTGGTAGGTTTATTCATTGTAGTAATGATAGTATATTATTTTGATCGAAAGAGATATAAAAACTGGAAGTAGTATATTTATTGGTAAAACGAGGAGTGAATAATGGGAACAGCAAATGATCCAGTATATGCATCAAAGGTAGCTTTGGATTTAAAATGGGGTAAGATACGTAGTCAGTTCAATGCTTGGAGACAACAATATGAAAAGAGTAGTGTAATAGAGATAGTATTAGCAACGATTGATGATTATAAAGAATTACCAGCAAGTGTACGTAAGGATTATAAGGAAGAAGCAGAAACATTCATCAACAGTTTAGGCGACAATTTTTTTCATGGTGATGAATAAACAATATTAGCAGTGCCTTCTTATGGAGTTGATTAAAAGTAAAAGACCTCCTAAATTTTAGGGGGGTTTTTTATGCGGGTAACCGCTTGACAATGGTGTAGGAAATCCGTATATTGTGGTATATAATTAGGGAATCTGTGATAGTGACAGAATAACATGGAGCAAGACAGAATGACAATATTGGAATACAGAAAAAAGACATTAGTTATTTTATTTAAGGTACTGGTGTTATTAGTACTGGCATCATTTATAACCATGTGGATATTTGAAGGAGCTCCGATGATATTAGGAATTTTAGTTGGGTTAAATAACGGGTGGTTATCATATAAGGTACATATGGATATGTTGCATCAATTAAACACACAATATTTTCGGGAGCAGGATGAAGAAACCGGTTGACAATGAGCAAAATTATCCGTATATTGTAGTATAACAAATGAGAAAAAAGATGAACATAAACAAAATGAGAAAGACTGTAATAAAGTTTGTAAAATCTGACATGTTACGGGAGAAATCATATGCTTCATTAAATGGTGACCGGGTATGGGTAACTCGTGGTGACAGGAGAATGTTGGTTGAGTTATCAAAACATTCATGGATAAAAAATGTTGGGTTAGTATTTTACGGGTTGCCGTTAGAGATACACACGAATGAGAAGATATCTAATTTTGGTGAGATACTGATTAAAGGTGGAGAACTGATGAAGATATTACAGAGAAAAGAGAATTCAGCAGTTGGTAAGAAATTAGAAAATGCATTCAGAGACTTTGCGAATAAATTATGATATTAACAATAATACTGATGGTCGTTTTTCTTTTCATATTTTTATTGGGATGGAACTGGTATATAATTCAGCATGATGTTCCATTGGACAAAGAGGAGAGGACAGATTTCACAAAGGTAACTGCTAGGGTATCTATGTGGATAAACGATGATAATTATTCATATTTAGAAGGTATTGCCAAGTTACATATGGAGTTTGGTGATATAGAGAATTGGACACACGGTATGAATTCAGAATTTTACAGATTTTTAGGGTATATAAATGCCAGGGTAAATGTACGTAGAGAATTTGAGAAAGGAAATAAATTATTTAGGGATGGATATTATATTTAAGAAACCACTTGACAATGGTTAGGATAATCCGTATCTTTGTATATAACAAATAAGAGAGAAAAGATGAAAGTTAAAGTTTTAATGCCAGACGAGTTATGGAATCAATTCAGCAAAGAGCAGCCAGTTTACACACAGGTACGAGAAGTAGAAATTCCACAGGAAGATATCAAACATTTACTGACACATGAAGCAGATTATTTCATTGATGGTGTATTAGATTTGGCATTTAAGTATGGACAGAATGATTTTCAAACAGTAGATCCGGGCATGAGGTCAGTATCGGTTGGAGATGTAATATGGATATTAGATACTGATGAATATTACAAAGTTGAGGGATTAGGTTTTACAGAAGTAAAAAAATCACAATTAAACTTGGAGTTAAAATGAAAGACAAACATTTCAAAGGCATTGGTAAATTGATGGTATTAGATCATTCAGAAATAATAAAGAATCTATATAGTGGAGTAGAAGTTGAGTTGGATCCAGATGCTGTAGCAGTATATGATTACATAAAAGGAAGCGAAATGATGGGACATCACGCAACTATGGTAAAGGCACTAGAATATTTCAGGTCACATTGGCCTAAGGAATACATGATATTATTAGATTAAAAACCATTTGACATTAATAGGAAATTTTTCTATATTTATATATACAATAATTGAGGAGAGTAGAATGACCGAAGAAAACAAAGTAATAGCCAACAACATTTTCAATTCAATCTCAATAGTTCTTACCGAAGAGATTAAGAAAACCCACAATTTAGACACATTAGACAAACAGATAGCATTTTCTCGAACCGAGAAAGAAAAACAAACAAAAGAACAATTAGTAAAGAGGGGCATCATTGTATGATATTAGATGAAAAGATACAGGCAGCTGATGAAGTAATTCATCATTTAATAATTGGGTTGTATAGTGATCAGACACACGAGACATATGACACCATGAGGTCTGATGCTAAAGAGGGTATACAGAATGTAGGGTTGCCGAAATTTTATCATATAAAGTATAATGAAATTATTGATGATGAAGTTGGTGATTGTGAGCTACAAGACGAGGGTGGTCTGTCAGAATGACAGAATAAATGACAAAAAGACAGGGAGGTTATAATGGCAACAACTAAATACGACATTAAGCGTTGGTTAGAAAGAGGTAAGGAACGGGGTGCATCACATTTGGTAATAGTGGTAGACACATTTGATTATGAAGATTATCCTGTATATGTAATGCCTGGCGAGAATGTCAGGGCAACGAGAGAAAAATTTGATGGGCCAAATATGCAGAAGGTAATGGAAATATATGACATATCAATGGATTGGGATGTACAGTTGAATGAGGGTCGTGCATTTAATTATTAAGAGTAAATGGTATGAAAAAAGAATATAGTATAATTATAAACAAAGTTAATAATACTCATGGTTATATTGAATTAGCCAATGGTGAACGAATTGGTAGAGGTTGGTTTACAGATTTAGAATGGAATACATTAAATATTTCATCTAAATTAGAATATACTGTGGATAAAACCCGATCTTTAATTACAATAAATAATTATGATGATTTAAAAACCACTTGACAAAGAGCAGGTAAATCCGTATATTGTAGTATAAGAATTTAACAATAACAGGGAGTAAAAATGAAAACAGATGTATTCATTAAAAACGAAGGTTACGCTGACATCAGATTACGGTCAGACAAGATTAAACGATTTTGTACAGAACAAGGGTTTTACAATCAATTAGAACAAATGGGTGACACATTCTGTGACGAACCTGTTTGGACTAAAAAGTCACCTAAGGGTGTATTTCACATGGCAGTAAAGACACGAGCTGAAGCGAAAGAAGTTGGCAAATACTTTGAAGAAAACGGGTTTAAAGTTGAATCAGAATTTTAAGTAAAAAATGTAGCAGTCTAACAGCTGCACTACCGCTGAGAAATCAGACAGAAAACCACTTGACATTCGGGTGGTTTTTTTGTATATTGTGGTATAACAAATGAGAAGAAAGATGAAAAAATTAACAAAGAAGCAAGTAATGGTACATGGCAAAGTATGGACAAAAGAAGATTTACAGGCATTACTTGCTAAGAGTGACAAGGCATTATATGTTGCCATGTTAAGAATATTCAACAAGCAGACAGAAGATGAAAAGGCATATGAAAACACACACATATGGAACACAGTAGGTTTCAGTGGTGTTGACGGTGAGATAATGACATCAATTGCCAAGTTTTACATAAAGAGAAAATATGTAACAATCAAGCAGAAGGCGATTATAGAGAAGAAGATGCAGAAGTATTGTGGTCAGTTATTAAAGTTAATGGCTGTTGATAATATAAAAGACAACGAACACTTTTTTAAAGAGAGGTAAATAGAATGGGATTTAACACGACAGTAGTTATATATAATGATGCACTTGAAGGCATTAAAGGTGACAAGAATTTTGGCAAACAATTATATGATGCCATCATGGCGAATTATAAAAGTAAAAGAACAGAGTCAGTTTATTGTGAACATGGATTTGCGGGTTCACAAACTGCCGGTGTAGTTGTAGAACAGCATCACGCAAATTTTGATGTAACGATAGTAGTTGGTGGAAACACAGGAATAATAAAGGAGAAACAAAATGATAACATGTAATTTAACAAGTCCAGATTTAGTAAGTTTTTTAACACAG
>Ga0164315_10005152_pt1 | contig 10216 bp, 7 predicted proteins | sample GuaBasSedimGuay6_FD_113737 | JGI IMG/M metagenome (GOLD analysis project Ga0164315, IMG submission 113737) | Subseafloor sediment microbial communities from Guaymas Basin, Gulf of California, Mexico - Guay6, Core 4569-2, 0-3 cm | ecosystem: Environmental > Aquatic > Marine > Hydrothermal vents >... | reverse complement strand
TCTCTTGCTGTGCCATAACCATAGCCCGCTCCAGTGCTGGCTGCTTTTCCCTGACGGGATCAAATACAACAAAAATATTGGTAAATTCCATTACTCCACCTCTGCTCATTCCATTAATTTGACTCACCTGTCATATATATCAAAAATTTTTAGAATATTGATTCTAAAAACAGCGGTTGCCTTACTTTATTACAGGTTTTATTACAAGTTCTGTGAACTGGATCACACGGGTAATTCAGCGGTGTCCTTGATCTCCTCCATGACAAAGTTGGAGGTCACACCGAACCGGGTTGGTATACAGATTCACGGGAGATTCCACGGCCGATACCACGTAGAATCGCACCATGCGCCATGAAAGCCTTCAAGCAGATGCAGAGTCCAGAATAAACTGGCGCATCATCTCCCATCTGATTCCCTACCTGCGCGAATCGCGCAATCGGGTGCTGTTGGCCATGCTGTGCCTGCTGCTGGCCAAGGGCGCCATTCTACTAATCCCCTTTTTGCTCAAGTACCTGGTCGACTCCCTGGAGGGGCAAAACCTCCAGCCCCTGGCGCCGGCTGTCCTTTTCGGGCTGGTAGTGGCCTATGGCGCCGCCCGTTTCTCCAACGTCTTCTTTGGCGAACTGCGAGACACGATTTTCGGGCGCGTAAGCGAGCGCGCCATGCGCCGCATTGGCCTGCAGGTATTTCGCCACGTCCACGCGCTGGACCTGGATTTCCACCTCAACCGCCGCACCGGTGGCCTGGCCCGGGATATCGAGCGCGGTGTCACCGGCATCAGCTTCCTGATGCGCTTCTTCGTGTTCAACATTATCCCCACCCTGTTCGAGATCGCCATGGTGGTGTGCATTTTGCTGTTCAACTACGGCGCAAGCTTTGCCGTCATCACCCTGGTGTCGGTGTTCGCCTACGGTTTGTTTTCCCTGCGCGCCACGCAATGGCGCACCCGGTTTGTGCGCGAGATGAACGAGGCCGATTCGGCCAGCAATACACGGGCCATGGACAGCCTGCTCAACTATGAGACAGTGAAGTATTTTACCAATGAGGAATTCGAGGCTCAGCGCTACGACACCGAGCTGGAAAAGTGGGAGAAGGCCCGGCGTAAAAACCGCCTGTCACTGTTCGGACTCAACGGCGGACAGGCCCTGATAATCGCCCTGTCCCAGACCAGCATGATCGGCCTGGCGGCATGGCAGGTCAGCGACGGCCAGATCAGCCTGGGAGATTTCATCCTCATCAATCAGTTCATGATTCAGTTATTCATGCCCCTGGGCTTCCTCGGCTTCGTCTTCAGGGAGATCAAGGCTTCGCTGGCCAGCATCGAGAAAATTTTCGAACTGCTGGCGTTGAAACCCGCTGTGGTGGATGCCGCCCATGCCCCCTCATTGCAGATGCAACATGGCGGCATTGTGTTTAACAAGGTCTGTTTTGGCTACAGGCCCGAGCGAAATATCCTGCGAGAGGTCGACTTCACTATTGAGGCGGGTCAGAAGGTGGCCGTGGTTGGCGTCAGTGGCTCAGGCAAGTCGACCCTGGTGAAACTGCTGTTCCGCTTTTACGACCCGGACAGCGGCAGCATAAGTGTCGACGGGCAGGACATCAGCCAGGTGAGCCAGGCCTCACTGCGCCGGGCTATTGGCATCGTCCCCCAGGATACGGTGCTGTTCAACGACAGCATCTTTGAAAATGTGCGCTACGGTAGCCCGCGGGCCACCGACCAGGAGGTCGAAGAGGCGATCCGGCTGGCACACCTGGACGAGTTCATTGCCGCCCTGCCCGAAGGCAGCGCCACCATGGTCGGTGAACGCGGCCTGAAACTCTCCGGTGGCGAAAAACAGCGGGTATCCATTGCCCGCACCATCCTCAAGCGGCCGCCCATTATGGTATTCGATGAAGCCACCTCCTCCCTGGACAGCAAATCGGAGCGGGCCATCCTCTCCTCCCTGGCAGAAATCTCCCGGGACCACACCAGCCTGGTGATAGCACACCGGCTTTCCACCATCGTCGATGCCGACAGGATTGTGGTATTACACCACGGCGAGATCGTCGAACAGGGCACCCACCAACAGTTGCTGCAACACGCTGGACACTATGCCGAGCTATGGCGGGCACAGCTAAAGCAGCGAGATATTGAACCTGACTGATCAAGGGCAATCAAAACAAACCCTCTATCTGGCCACGCTCGTTGACATAAATACTGTTGGCGGCCGGCACACGAGGCAAACCCGGCATGCGCATGATATCGCCACAGACAACAACGAGAAATTCAGCCCCCGCCGCCAGCGTCAGTTCACGCACCTTCACCCGGTGGTTGCTGGGGGCTCCTATCAATTGAGGGTCGGTAGAGAAGCTGTACTGGGTCTTGGCCATGCAAACAGGGAAGTGGCCGTAGCCGTCCCGCTCGAATTGCTCGAACTGGTCGCGGATCTTCTTGTCCGCATCTATATCGTCGGCGCCGTATACCGACCGCGCAACCACGCGGGTCTTCTCCCACAGGCTCATATCATCGTCGTATAAGGTGCGGAACTGGGCATGGCCGCTGGCGGTCAGGTCGACCACCGCCTGCGCCAGGCCGGTCGCTCCCGCCCCACCGTCCGCCCAGTGCGTGCAGACATGGGCCTTGACTCCGCGTTGCTCCACATAGGATTTAATGACGTCAATTTCCGCCTGGGAATCACCGCTAAAGTGGTTGATAGCCACGGTCTGTGGCACACCGTACTGGCCAGTGTTGCGTATGTGGCGGCCCAGGTTTTCCAGGCCGCGCTGCACCGCCCCCACGTTTTCTTCAGCCAGCTCTGAACGGGGCACGCCACCATGCATCTTCAGCGCCCGCACGGTCGCCACCATTACCACGGCGTCCGGGCTCAGGCCGGATTTCCTGCACTTGATATTGAAAAATTTCTCCGCCCCCAGATCAGCGCCAAAACCCGCCTCGGTTATCACATAGTCAGAAAGCCTGAGTGCAGTCTCCGTGGCGATAATGGAATTACAGCCGTGGGCAATATTGGCGAAGGGTCCACCGTGAATAAACGCCGGGTTGTTCTCCAGAGTTTGCACCAGGTTGGGTGCCAGTGCATCGCGCAATAATGCCGTCATGGCTCCAGATGCCTTTACCGCCGCGGCGGTTACCGGCTCCTGTTCGCGGGTATAGCCAATAACTATCCTGCCCAGACGCTGTTGCAGGTCCTGCAGGTTGCGCGACAAACAGAAGATCGCCATCACCTCTGAGGCCACGGTGATATCGTAACCGCCCTCCATGGGGTAGCCATTGGTGGGACCTCCCACGCCAGTGATGATCTGCCGCAATTGACGGTCATTGATATCCACCACCCGGCGCCAGGTCACCCGACGCAGGTCCAGGCGAATGTCGTTACTCCAGTGGATGTAGTTGTCTATCATTGCCGCCAGCAAATTATGCGCGGCACCAATGGCGTGCATATCACCGGTAAAATGCAGGTTGATGTCCTCCATGGGCACCACCTGGGCAAAACCACCACCGGCGGCACCACCCTTGAGCCCGAAGCAGGGTCCGAGGCTGGGCTCACGTAAGCAGACCGAGGTATTCCTGCCGATCCGGTTCATGGCATCGGCGAGGCCGATTGCCACCGTGGTCTTACCCTCACCCGCCGGCGTCGGGCTCATGGCGGTAACCAGCACCAACTTACCGTTGGGGCGGTCGCGCAGGGACTCAACATAATCCAGCTTCACCTTGGCTTTACTGTGGCCATAGGGAACCAGTTGCCCGGACGGTATGCCCAACCGCTCACCGATTTCGGTCACCGGGCACATGGTCGCCTCCCTGGCGATTTCAATATCCGATTTCATGGGCGACCCTCTTTATGACTGATATGGAATATGCGACTGTGCAAACCGGTAGTGTAGCCTATACCACCAGGCACCGGAGTTTCGGGTTAAACTGCAACAATGGAGGAATAATTCATGCCCACCAGCGCGACCGAGTTCGCCATCACGGCGCCTACCGTCTTTAACGGTGAGCGCTTCCTGCCCGATCACTGTGTCATCGTACAGGGAGAGACAGTGACACAGGTTTTACCTGCCGGGGATTGTCCGCCGGGGCTGGATACCGTTTTCCTGGACAGGGGCATACTCGCCCCCGGCTTTGTCGACCTCCAGGTCAACGGCGGCGGCGGCCTGATGCTGAATAACGCGCCGCTCAGCGCCACTGTCAACATCATGCTGGCCGCTCACCGGGCCACTGGCACAACGACTATGCTGCCCACCCTGCTGAGCGATACCCGCGAGGTACAACAGGCGGCCGTAGACGCTGTGCGCGAGGCTCGTGCCGGCGGCAATGCCGGCATTGCCGGACTCCATATCGAGGGTCCCTTCTTCGAGCTGAGCAGACGCGGCGCGCACAGTGCAAGCATGATAAGGCCGCCCCGGGCGCAGGACATAAACTGGTTGTGCTCATTACAAGACCTGCCACTGCTTGTCACCCTGGCGCCGGAGCATGCACAGGCGGGACAAATTGGCCAACTCAGCCGCAGCGGGGTACAGGTTTGCGCCGGTCATACCAACGCCAGCTACCAGTGTGTCAGGGACGCGGCCAAAGAGGGCCTGCAAGGCGTCACGCACCTGTTCAACGCCATGAGTCCGCTGACATCCCGCGAACCCGGCACCGTGGGCGCGGCACTGGACGACAACAGTCTCTGGGCGGGTATCATCGCCGACGGGCACCACGTGCATCCGGCCAGTATCCGGCTGGCGCACAAAACGAAGCCTGCGGGTAAGCTGGTGCTGGTTACAGACGCCATGGCCACGGTGGGAGGCGACAGCCCCAGTTTTGAAATCTATGGTGAGGAGATCCGCGAAAGCGATGGCCGCCTGGTCAACGCCAATGGCGTGCTGGCCGGCAGCGCGATCGGTATGATCGACGCGGTCTGTTACACTCATCGCACGGTAGGCCTGGCACTGGAGGAATGCCTGCGCATGGCCTCCCTGTACCCGGCAGCCATCCTCAAGCGCGATGACAACCTGGGTCGCATTGCCAGTGGCTACCGGGCGGACCTGGTCCACTTTAACGACAATTTCACCGTGTACAATACCTGGCTGGCCGGGCAGCGACAGTCGCACACACGTGTATCGTAGCTTTTATCGAGGATAAGTCATTGACCAAAACCAGGCGCGCCGCACACTGGCCGGAAGTAGGAACTCAGCCCAGCCAGCGCTGCACCAGCTGATACACATTGACCCGGGCCTTCAGCCGGCTGGCGAGCATAAACATGCCTCCCAACTTGCGATGAAAATAAACCGCGTCGGTGGGAGGCGCCTGCCAGAAGTCCTTATAGTTGGTGACCTCCTGCCCCAGTTCTGACATCTTGCGGGCCATGTCCGAACGGGCGAAATCGTAGATCACATCGTAACGCAGGGGTTCCAGCGCCAGCATAAACAACTCCAGCACCAACTCCCGGTATTCACTGCCCGTTTCGCCAACGGCATAGCCCAGCCGCTGTGCCGCCGCGGCTACCTTGTCCCGGTTCTGCGCAATCGCCGCGGCGGCCAGTTTTTTGTAGTTATTGACGAAGGCCGCTTTGAAGCGGCGGGTAGCCCCAAAATCCAATAAGACAATCTCACCCGTTTTACGACGGTATTGATAGTTGGCAAAATTGGGGTCGGTCTGCACCATGCGCAGCTTGAACATTTCCATAAACATCAGGTCGATCAGGGCGGTCATCACCCGGTCTCGCTGTGCCTGCGGCAGGTCGATGACCGTGTCTATAGGGCTGCCATCGACATAGGTCATGGCCAGCACGTTGCGCTGGGTCAATTCGGGCAGAACTTCAGGCAGCACAAAACGCTCATCATCGCCCAGCATGTCTCCGAATGCCTGCAGGAATTTGGCCTCCTTGTGATAATCCGCCTCACCCTTGAGTTGACACTTGGCATCTTCCAGCAATGGCTGGATATCCAGATCGGCGGGCAATAAGCCGGATATACGGAGTAAGCTGGCTATATTGTCCACATCACTGTCGATACTGGCCGCAACGCCGGGATACTGCACCTTGAGTACAATCTCCCTGCCATCGGGAGAGGTGGTCTTGTGTACCTGGCCAATCGAGGCAGCTGCGATGGGCTTCATATCAAAATTGTGAAACAGGGTCTCCCAATCAGGGCCATAGGCCTGAACCATGGCTTTGCGCAGCTGCGCCGGCGGCATGTATTTGGCATCCGAACGCAGGCGCCCCAGGATGTCGGCCAGTTCCCGGGGCAGAAATTCGCCCGTATCCATGGACAACATCTGCCCCACCTTCATGGCGGCACCGCGCATGGTGGCCAGTTGCTCCGCAACGCGGCGCGCATTGGCGGGAGTCAGCAGCAAATCCTTTACCCTGGGGCGATTGCCCGCACGCAATTGCCGGGTACCCTCCGCCACCATACCACCGGCCACGCCACTGGCCATGCGCGCCATACGTGTAAGACGGCTGACCCGGGAGGTAGGTATCGATTTGTGGTTGTCGTCGGACCCTTTTTTACCCCTGGCCACGGGTTTCACTCTCACGCCAGCGACGAATATGGGTCTCGACCAACTCGTGGGCGTTGAACTGGGCCTCCAGCACCGCAATGAAATTAAAAACCCCGCTGAGTTTACGGGCGATCAGAGCAAAGTCCCGCGAGGGAGTGGCGAAGTGCCGGCTGGTTGCGGAAGCGGCGGCCTGCTTGCCCGCTCGCCGCATCAAATGGGATTTGGCCCAGCAGTACTCACCTTTCGCGTTGAGGTACTGTGCCGGCAATTGCTCCGGCGGCCGCAGGGGTTCCAGTAATTGCTGGCAGAAATCGGCAAACAACTGCCGCCCCTCCTCACTGGCATCTTCGCGTAAACAGCCCAGGCCGATCAGGCCATCTACCAGGCGCGGTACATCCTGCTGCTGGCCGGCGTCGATGATATGACGCAGATGAAACAGAAAATCCTCGGAACACTCCAGCACGGAGCCGAAATCGAGCAGAGCCAATTCATCCCGCGCCGTTTTTTTACGGCGATCGTCCAGACACAGCAGGTAATTGCCGAAATTTGGGTCGGTTTGCAGGAAGCCCCAGTCGTAGAGTTCATAGAAGAACAACTCGAGCATAGCCCTGGCCAGCGCATTGCGCCGCTCCAGTGAGAGATGGGCGACTTCCGGGTCAGCCACGGAATATCCGTCGATATATTCCATCGCCAGTACCGTATCAGTACAGTAGACGGGGTGAAGGTCCGGCACATGGTAGCTGACACCGCCGGCTTGCAAGCCGTGTACCAACTCCGCCATTTGCGTCGTGAAAACAGCCTCACGCTGATAATCGATCTCGTGGTGCAGGTGGGTACGCATAGACTCCAGCCAGCTATCCAGTTCGCGACCCGACTTCACCCAGCGCGCCAGCAGCAACATGCGCACCACCGCATCAAAATCGGAATCGATGACCTGCGCCACCCCGGGATATTGGATCTTCAGGCAAATCCACTCTCCGGTAGCGCGGATTTTGGCCAGGTGCACCTGGGCCAGGGACGCCGCTGCGATCGCCTCCGGATCTATTTCCAGTTCATCGAAGCGCTCACCGAGACTATCGCGCACAAACGATTCAAGCGCATCCCAATGCAGCGGTTCGGTCTGGTCCGCCAGATCGCGCAGCGCTTCCACTAACACCGCAGGCAGAAATTGCTCTCCAAACAGGGCCAGCATCTGACCAATTTTTATATAAGTGCCTTTGAGTTTGCCCAGTTCCCGGACAAAGCGCCGGGCCTCCCTGCGCGCGAATTCTGAATCATCGACGCTGTCACCGCGGCCCATAACTTTAGCCATGGCGCTGTCCACAGCCAGGGCCCCGCCGGCCCGAATCCCGGCGAGGGAGACAGACAATGTGCGAGGGATGGCTTTGCGCTTGAAGTTACGAGATTTTTTTGCCATGACATCCAGAGGGGAGGCAGCGAATAACGGGGGGCAGTATATACGAATGTCGTGACTTTAGGCACAGCGAGCGGCATCTGGTGTACTGGGACGCCAATACCCTGGGCAACGGCGACAACAGAAATATGCGCAAGGCTCGCAGAGATCATCGATAGTGCGGTAATCTAGTGTACCTCGTCCGGCACAGGTAAATCAGCAGAAATGATAGATGTGAAAATGTGGGGCCGCGCCCTGGACCAGATGCCAAAGTTGTCCAAGAGCGAGTGGCAAACCCTGGACCCGGTCGCCAAATGGCTGATCGCCTGTCGGGCCTCGGTGCTGTTCATGACCTTCACCGCGGCAATGCTGGGGGGTCTGATGGCCTGGCGGGCGGGGGTGTTCCAGTGGGATCTGTGGCTGGCCACCGTGCTGGGCCTGATGTTCGCCCACGCCACCAACAACCTGCTCAATGATTACACGGACTCAAGGCGAGGCATCGACAAGGAAAACTACTACCGCAACCAGTACGGCGTGCACGTGCTGGAAGACGGGCTAATGAGCGAGCGGCAGTTCTGGCGCTATCTGGGAGTGACCGCCGGCATCGCCCTGCTACTGGGCGGCTGGCTGATCCTGCAGCGCGGCGGCCTGACTCTGGAACTGATGCTGGCTGGCGCCTTTTTCGTCCTGTTCTATACCTGGCCGCTGAAATACTATGGCCTGGGGGAGCCTGCCGTATTGCTGGTGTGGGGCCCGCTGATGGTGGGCGGCAGCTTCTACGTAATGGCCGGTTACTGGAGCTGGGACGTGACCTGGCTCAGCCTGGTGTTCGCCCTGGGGCCGACCACGGTGTTGTTCGGCAAGCACATCGACAAGTTGGAGGCGGACAAGAGCAAGGGCGTGAATACCCTGCCGGTTATCCTTGGTGAACATAGGTCCCGCCGTTGGGTGCTGGCGATGATCGGGGCCCAGTATGCATTGTGCGTCACCCTGGTGGTCGCTGGCAGCTTCAGTTGGGCCCTGTTGCTGGTACTGGTCAATCTGCCGAAATTGCCCGAGCTGTTCAAGGTTTACCAGCACCCGAAACCCGCGGACAGGCCAGGAAAATACCCTGAGGAAGCCTGGCCCCTGTGGTTTTCCGCCTATGCGTTTCGCCATACCCGCAAATTCACCTCCCTGTTCCTGGTGGGGGTGGTGCTGGATACGCTGCTTTTTTAACCTGGATCAGCACAGGGGTTGGCAATTACCCCCTGTATGTACTAGATTAGGAGCAGGAGAAAATATAAGGGATCAGGGAGAGATGACCGAATCAAAGCCAAAAGGTTGGGTGAAGCGTTTGCGCAGCCCTTCTCCCTCCCACTCGATTCTGGCCCTGGTAGCCATTGGCCTGGTGCTCGGCGTGGTGGGCGTGATCGCCTTTGACGCCAGCTTGCACGCCTCCAGTACAGAGAAATTTTGCATCAGCTGTCACGAGATGGAAACCATCCCCTACGCCCAGCTGCAAAAGACCAGCCATTTCGATAACGCCACCGGCGTGCGAGCCACCTGTTCCGATTGTCACGTGCCGCGGGAGTTCGTGCCCAAGATGATCCGCAAGATTGAAGCGGCGCGGGAGGTCTGGGGCACTATAACCGGCATCATCGACACCCCCGAAAAGTACGCCGCGCACGCGCCCGCGATGAAGCGACGAGAAATCGCCCGCCTGCAGGCCAACGATTCCCAGGAGTGCCGCAACTGTCACGATACTGAGCGATGGATGGCGGCCCTGCAGTCCGCCAAGGCCCAGCAATACCACGCGGCCAAGAAACTCAATGGCAAAACCTGTATTGACTGTCACGCTGGCATCGCACACCCGGAAAACTCTGCGGGTTTGAACAGCGGCATGGACTAGCTGCAAAGGAATCATTGAAATGATGAAAGTACTCCGAATTTGTCTCGCAGGTTTCCTGCTGACCGCCACCGCCACTGCCATGTCCCAGACCGACGCAGGTTTTACCCCCGGGGGAACCCAACAGTGCATCAGCTGCCATGACTTCGGGCCTGAATCTCCGGTGCACGCGGTAATGGCCGGCTCCCACGGTACCAACGGCGACGCCAAGGCAATGGAGGGCCGGCGCGGCTGTGAAGACTGCCACGGGCCCAGCGCCAACCATGCAGTTGCACCGACACAGGTTTCCCCCGGAATCAGCTTTGGCCCGCGCTGGAGTGCCAGCACCGCCGCCCAGGACGGCACATGCCTGACCTGTCACGAGGAAAACGTGGTGGTTCACTGGAAGAATTCGCTACATATGCTCAACAACGTGACCTGCGTCAGCTGTCATGATATCCACACCGGCGGC
>Ga0164315_10005151_pt1 | contig 10216 bp, 3 predicted proteins | sample GuaBasSedimGuay6_FD_113737 | JGI IMG/M metagenome (GOLD analysis project Ga0164315, IMG submission 113737) | Subseafloor sediment microbial communities from Guaymas Basin, Gulf of California, Mexico - Guay6, Core 4569-2, 0-3 cm | ecosystem: Environmental > Aquatic > Marine > Hydrothermal vents >... | reverse complement strand
GCCAAATAGCTAGTAGTAATGAGAATGCAGCTGCTGCTTATGATTCGATATTAAAAGCTTCAATATTTAAATCTGCCTCTAATGGCACTAAAGAAATAAACGTTAGTGATGTTTCACAGTTTTCTGTAAAAGACGTAGTGTATGTAATAGCTAAAAACAAAGAAGAAATCAAGACTAGTATAGTTTCTATTGCAGGCGATAAAATAGTATTGGCTAAGAACATCCCAGCAGGATATAAGCTAGAAAGTTTAGGAAGAATATATAAAGATCTTACCTAGGATCACCACAAATAACGTGATAAACTAATGGTTCTTTTTTCTTAAAAACTTTAAGACATTGAAGCCCAGTAACTATAGGACATCTTTTTATTGCATGTTCCATATTATCTGTATCTATTTGTTTCCATTCTTCTTCTGTTTCGTTTATTTTTATAGGCTCTGGACAAAGTTTCACATTAAAGATCAAAGCACTGCCTATAACTTCATTCTCATCTTCAGAATATGTATTATAAAATTTACTATTTTTGTTAAAAAGCTCTTTATTGTAATAATCCCTATGTGCCCATAGACATTCATTGCTAATGTCATAAGGATGCATGTGACTAGCAGGACAACCATCAATTAAATCTTCTTTAGTTTCTAATATACCAAGTATATAGCCGATGTTTTCTATATAATACATTATAGATCCATCGCTTGTCTTAGGGCTAGTGTGTTGCCTGTTCAGCTGACAATGTCCTAATTCATGAAATATGAGGCTTTCTTTCTCTATATTTGTAGATTTTTTCCAATATTTTGTATCTATTGTTATTCTTTCTGAAACAAAATTGCATGTTCCAATCACACCTTTTTTACCATTTTTACTATAAGATAATTTTCCAAAGACTATATTGTAACTTATCTCTTTTATGTTGGATCTTTTTTTAAAGTCATCAACATAAACCTTAAAAGCCTTGTTTGCATAATAACCGTTTTTATTTCTTGTCATGTTCACAGTTACGTCTATAGTAGAGCAGCTTATAGGAAATACTAAAATAAAAGCAAATAATAGGTTTTTTAATATATATTTCATATATTTATGCCAATATGTAAGATATTTTTATGGTATCCGTAGCAGAGTTATTTTTTATTTCTATGCTTGTCACATTTTGTTTAGATAAAAATACAGCTTCTTTAAAATCTATACCAGCAGCAATTCTTTTAACGTCAACAAAACCTAAGCTGTTGATATTTATTTGAAAATCACTATCACTTTCTACATATATAAATTTATCAACAGCAACATCACTAAATATGGTGGAGCTTGCAGTAGCGGCTAGTTCAACAGTTTCTCTTTTTGTATCACCACTGTCACCACTGACAATGTTAATTTTCTTTCTAGTAAGATCACAGTTGTCATCTTTTAGCTCTAAGTTTATAAATAAATCAATTTTAGACATATATACTCCATTCTTATATAATAAAGATTAATATGTATTTGGTTTATTTGGGCTTTTATGGCATTTTTTAGTATATTTGTAATATAAACAAATAAGTAATCTTTATAATGATAGTATTTAACACAGGAGTTACATATCTCTTTTTTTGATGATGTCCTTGAGGACGGAAAAAAGGCAATAGCCTCTATAAAAGATTCCATAGAAGACTTGCAAAGTGGTGGAAATGGTCCAGAAGGTGGAAATTCTAATGGTGGCTACCCTTCTACCCCTTGGAACAAATCTGGTGTCAATTCTTTGGAAGCTTTTTTTCACCCAGATAATGCTAAAATCATTGGAGAAAATTGGAATAAATTCTTTCCATATAGACTCCTCGTTGTAGATGTTTCTGGCAAAAATATAACACCAGTAAATGGTGACATAAACAATTTTTCTGTTGACACTTCCCTTAATAGGGGAGAAGATTCTACTACGATCACTGTTCAACCTATGGGAAATACATGGTCTTATACTTTTCCTATATCACCTGCTAGGCTTTCTATTACTACTCCTTTTGCTATAAGAACTACAAGCACCCTTCAAGGTGTACTTGAAGAACATAATGGTACAAAATTTAAAATAATAAACATAGCTGGAACAACTGGAATATGGGCAAATAGACCAAATGTCACCTCACCACCAGCAGCAACACAAAGTATAACATCTACATTGTTTTCAAATTCAATAGATGCTATTAAAGGTGTTGCAGATTCTGTAAATAGAATTAAAAATATAGCCAATGGAGATCACCCAGCTGGAAGCCCAAAGACCCCTAAACCAAAAGGTGCTTTGTTAGAACAAACAGGCTATTATCAGGCACAATTACTTAGCAATTTTTTTGAACAATACAGCATAGCGAAAAAAGACCCTAAAAACAAAGGTTGGAGGCTTGTATTTAATATACCCAAACAAAATAAAAACTACATAGTAACTCCAGTTGTTTACACTTCTGATCAAAGCAAAGAAAGACCAGCTGAATGGATGTATAATATACAGCTAAAAGCCTGGAAAACCATAGATTTGGATTTACCAAATGCTGTTGTAACTCCAGAAGCTATAAAATTAGATTCAAACTCTTTACAAAGAATTATAGGTTCTATAAACGAATCTAGAAGGCTTATAGGGAAATCTTTAGATTTAATAAAAGCTGTAAGGTCAGATTTTCAAAAACCATTAAATGCCTTAAGACAGACAGCATTGTTGGTAAAAGACACTGTTGGTTTAGCAACTTCAGCAGCTGATCTTCCTAGACAAATAGTAGGTGACTTTAGCAGTTCTATTAAAGAAAGCCTAAAAATAATAATAAATTCAGGCCTAGATCTTGCTAATCTGCTTTCTGCTGGAGCTTTTGAAGCTATAGGGGCTACATCTAAAGGAAACGAAGGCTTATCAGATAAGCAAGTAAAATCTGGTGCTTTAGGGAAAGAAAGAATAGACTATATAAACAGTGACCCAGCAGATAATATATTTATAGATCCTGAAAGAAGTTTTGAATTTTTTAATTCTTTAGATACAGGAATCATGAATCTTAGCCAAAAACAACAAGATATAATAGACAATGAACTTACTATTGTTAGAAACTTAACAGTAGCAGACCTAAAAGATATGAAAGCTACAATTTTAGGTCTAGCCCTGGCAATCTCCGATCAATTTGGTTCAGGAGATAGTACTTTTTCTAAAACTTATAGCTTGCCAGAACCTAAAGAGCGTGCTATAGAAATGACTGTAGAAGAAAATGAACTAATAGCTTCTATATATGAAGTTATACAAGGTCTCGACTATTTAACAGCAAATAAAACACTAGATAATGAAAGTACAGAAAATTCTCTAGAATATGTAGGTGGTTTGGCTTCTGATTCAGGTATAGCTTTTGAATTGTCTAACAGTAAATTTTTAGTGCCAGTACCTTTTAATAAAACTATTGAACAGATATCTTTAAGGTATCTAAACGATGCCAATAGATGGATGGAAATATCTACTTTAAATAACTTAAAAAGCCCTTATATAGATGAAGATGGTTTTTATAGGGATTTCCTATCCAATGGTGATGGTAGGCAGTTTAATATAGACAGTAAGAAAGACCTATATATTGGCCAAAAAATAAACATGTCATCTGCTACTGTACCTTCTTTTATTAGGAGAATACAAAATATTGAAGAAATAACAAGTAGTAACTTTTTAATAACTGTAGATGGATTAGATAACTTAGATTCTTTAAAAATATCAGAAAGTGCAAAAATGACTGCTTTTCTTCCAGGTACAGTAAACTCTCAAAATACTATATATATACCTTCAGATGAGGTTGCTCCAGATGGAAATGATACTTTTTCTGTACCTTACCTAAAAGAAGATGACCTTACTGGTTTAAGTAAAATAGACTGGTTGCTGACTGAAGATGGAGATCTAGCAACAGATGCTACTGGCGATATCAGGCTAGCCAATGGAATGACTAATATTATTCAAGCAATTAGACAGAAAATAGTAACCAAAAAAAGCTCACTACTAAGACACCCAGAATATGGTCTAGGGATCACCCCTGGAACATCACATGCCGATATTAGTTCTAAGGAGCTGTTTAAAGATATATCAAATATGATAGCCAGTGATCCTAGGTTTTCTACCATAGAGAAACTAGTAATAAACATTAAAGGACCAGTTCTAAGTATAAGATTGGATATAAGATTAGCTGGAAATAAAGGCTTATTACCTATAGATTTCAAAGTAGCAATATAAATGGTATATTTGGAAATCTTTATATTAATAAAGGATAGTAAATAATGGCAAAATCACCTGAAGTAAAATCTTATGAGCAAATATTAGGAGAGGTAATCTCTACTTATGAAAGTAAGCATGGAGCCAATGACACGAACGTTGGTGGAGCAATGTTGTCTTTCTTTGAAACTGTAGCACAGATGACTTATCGTACTACAGGTGATATATTTCAAATACTTAAAGATCAGAGTGTTGATAGAGCAGAAGGCGAAGCCCTTAAAAAAATAGCCATTGAAGAAGGAATTACCATTCTTGAGTCTAAAGTGACTACTGGATCAGTTACTGTAAAGGATTCTTCTTTTGATAAAATTTCAACAAAAATATATGCAGGAGCAAAATCCCCAAATATAGGATCTTCAGTTATTAAAGTTTCTGATGCTTCTTTATTTTCTGCCACAGGGTCTTTATACATTGGCCGTGGAACTCCGAACATTGAAGGCCCAATAGCTTATACAGCAATCACTCAAATTGGTGGTTTTTATGAGATAACTTTATCTTCACCTACTACAAAGTTTCATAACATTTCTGAACCTGTAATATTAGCTCAAGGTGGAGTAAGGACTGTGGATGCTGGAACTGTTGTATTAGCTCTAGCTTCTGGATCATCTGAAGATATACTTTTTTCCATTACAGAAAATTCAACACTATTAGATGGTGAAAACGAAATAACAAACATTGCAGTAGTTTCACAAAATACAGGGTCAAAAAATAACGTACCTTCTGGCTCTATATCTTCTTTTGCAGCAGAACCTTTTTCAGGTGCTACTGTAATAAATGAAATAAAATTTAGCACTGGAAGAGATGAAGAGAATGATGATGATTTAAGAGCAAGAATCAAAGTAGGTAGACTCACAAAAGGTCTAGGGACACCATTAGCAATTAAAAATGCTACTTTTGGTGCAGCTGCTAAGGATGAATCAGAAGTTATTACTTCCAACGAAATGATAACTGGTGATGTTGATAAAACTATATTGTATATTGATAATGGAAAAGGCTACGAAGCTATAAGTTCAGGCATAGGTCTAGAATATATAGTTGATTCAGCTCTTGGTGGTGAAGATAGTTTTCAACTAGCTACTGGTGGGCAACAAACAAGCATTACAAAAGCTTTTATAGAAAGCACAAATATTATCCCTTTCAATGTAAGTTCTGAAGATAAAATTTCAGTACTTGTAGGTGGAAATGTCAGTGAACATGTTTTTTCTTCAGGCGATTTTGTTAGTGATGGAGCAGCAACAGCATTTGAAATTGTAGCTTCAATTAATGCTAATTCAGCTTTATCTTATAAAGCCACAACATCTAATGATGGCAAGAAAGTTGTTTTACAAGCTAAAGAAGAGACTGATGAATTTATTCAAATATCTGTACCAACAACAGGTACTGATGCAGGTGCTAATATGGGTTTCCCAACAAATGAGATCCAAACTTTAAGGCTTTTCAAAAACAATGAACCTTTAAATAAAAACGGTAGATCTGCCATTGTAAGGACTGAGAGCCAAACATCATGGTCACAGTCCATTACTAGTGGTGATACTCTTATTGTCTCTATTGATGGCACTCAAGATATCACTTATACTTTTACTAGTGCCGATTTCTTAGCTGAAGGGACTCACTCTATAGTTTCAGCTAATAATACTTTAGCTTCATGGGTCAGTGTTATAAATAGCAAGGTAACTGGAATAACTGCTGAAGCTGATGGTGATCAAATCAAAATAGCAAGTAATCTTGGTGCAAACACTAGAGCAGCCATAACTATAAACCCAACTTCTACTTTGGTTGTTAAAGGAATGTTTACTGAGAATGAAGGCTTAACAGCTACAGGTCTTGTAGAAGATTTTAAAATTTCAAGAAACACTGGACAAATAAAGCTTAACATTCCTTTAGTAAAAGGTGACAAGCTAACGGCTGGATCTGATTTCACTAATGGTAGTGTAAGCTCTGAAGCTATACTTGGTGGATCTTTATCTTTCCCTACGGATGGAAATGTTTGGGCAACTATAGATGATGTTGATTCTGAAATTATTAAAACTGGATTAATCACTGGAACACTTTTAAGTGTGACTAAAGAAGGTTCTAACATTTTAAGATATACCTCATCTACTGTTGGAGTTTTTACAAACGTACAAGTAGGTGATTATGTTATTATATGGTCTGAAGAACTTTCCTCTGTAAATAGAGGCGAATTTAAAGTAACTGCTAAAACAGATGAATATTTGGAATTTAAAATAACAGCATTGGAATACGCTTTAGCAGGAGTAGAGTCAGGTATTGCTTATAGTGAAGGCATTTTTGTAGTAAGAAGTACAACTATTCCACAAAAATTTGAAATAACTGCTGGAATAAAAAACATAAACACTGTAGCTTCTGAACTTCAAGACCAATCAACTATGTTGACAACATCGGTAGATAATGATGAAGTTATTGTTATAAGTACAAATACTAGAACTAGCAATGGTTCAATACATATTATCACTTTTGATGATTCTGGAAAGAATTTGAGTTTTTCTGAAGATGATAAAGGTGTAAGTAAATCTTCTCAACTTGCCAGTCAAGTGAGTCAAAATTTTGAAGGAAGTTTTCCATTGTTTGCTCATGGTCTTTTTGCTTCAGAACAAAACGGCTATCCACCAGATAGTTTTGTTGAAAATATAAACATAGACCATGATCTCACTTCTAGCCATGATACGAATTCTTTAATAGGTGTTTTAAACCCTTATAGCTCTATAAATGATGTTTTAGGCGAAGATGAACATACACAAATAAAAAGCCTAGGACCATTAACTGTTACAATGGAAAGAAATTCCGTTATTAAAAGGTTAAGAAACATTGATAGATTTTATATTGCTAGCCCACTCAGTTTTGGTCACAATGATGAAATAGTAGCAATATTAGATGATGATGCTGCAAATAAAGCTTTTAAAATACCAATGTTTAGATCAGTAAATACAAACACTACTGCTGTTGTAAGCCCTACGACTTTTAATGTTTATGACACTGAAAATGGAGCAACAGCTTCTTTAGAAGATAGTTTTGGTGCATCTTATAGTTTTGATAATTATAAAGTTTTAATGCAAGCAAAAAATGTTCTTGACCCTTCTGGGACAGAAAATTCTATACTTTATAAGTCTTCTATATGGGGCAAGGGCGGAGAAAAATATCAAGTAGGTTATTCTTACCCTGCTGCTGCTAATGCTGGTGTTAACCATACAGTTGAAGTTAGTGAAATAGTAGATGTTAAAATCTCTTTAAAATCTGGCAATTCTGTTTCTACATCAATAGATGGTACTACAGAGTGGAACATTACAATTACTGCAAACACTCCTGTTGCTGGAGTGGACCAAGTGACTTATACTTATAATACAAACGGTACAGCTCCTGCTTTAGGTTCTTTAGTAGGTGGAGAATATGTCAACGTAAAAGATACTTCTGGTTTTAATGAAGCAAACAATGGAATATTTAGAGTTTCTGATGAGGTAGGTTTTACCCCTACAGCAACAAGCTTTACTGTAGTAAGAAAAAATGGAGAAGCTGTTGTAGAAACTGGAACAGCTACCTTAGTTTCTGGTTCTATAGATTTTTATGAAAAAGATGACACTACTGCTTTAGAGATAAATGATTATATAAATGCTAGTGCTGTAGATTATATTTCTGCTGTACTACTTGATGATACTGGAGTTTCTGGTGCTGGTCTAGTTACAAAAAGTACAGCTGAAGAAAATAACTTTTCTTTTTCTGAAGTTTCTTTAGTTGATGGAATAAATTGGATATCATCTACAGATCTATCTTCAAGCCCACAATTTACTTTTAAAGAATCTTTAACACTATCTTCAAGTTCTGGGTATTCCTTTAACGAAGGCGTAGAGTTAAGATTAATCCCAACAACAGCAAAACATGTTAAAGAATTTTTAAATATTTTATCAGTAACTGGATACGCTACTCTTGGTCAAATTGATTTAAATAACAGAGATAAAGCTGTAGAATTAGGAACAAATATATTAGGTTCTGATGGAGCACTAGAAGTTATTGGTGGTTCTGGGAATAATGTTGAAGTTTCCATTGAAGGTACTTCTACAGAAATAAATGATATATACATCAAAGCTGATATAGAATCATCCTCTATATCTGGAATATTTTCTGATCAATGGGTAAAATTACAAGCTTTAGATTCTCAAAATAAAATAACAAATTTCTCTTCAGTTAATAGAATTAAAATAGAAGCTAACACACCTTTACCTGTACAGGCAACAATCAGCATAAGCAACTCTCAAGATGGAGAAAGACATTTTGGAAACCCTAGAACTTTTATAAGAGATAAAGGTAGAACTTTTAGAGTTGAAAATCAAGGCTCACTTGTTTGTGTAAGCTATGATGGAAACTCTACAGATCCTAATTTTACAAAAAATGTAACCTTAAACGATTCTGCTGGTGGAACAATAAGTGTGTTGGTTGACTTATTAGCCAGTGAAGTCACATACAGCATTGAAAGTGGAAACGCTACTTTTAAAGCTTTAGAGCTAGGTGATACTGTCACTATTGCTAACCTAAATAATACTGAAAATAATGGTACTTTCAAAGTGTTAAAAGTTAGCACAGATGGAAAATCTGTTACTTTAAAAAACTTTAACGCAATATCTAGCTTGCCTTCTGGATCTATAACTATAGTGAACAACGCTAATGTTACAAACGATACTTTTACTGTAGGGGCAACTTCTTTAGTTGAAGGTGTAGATTTTTCTTCTGGTGCTACTGCTGATGATACTGCAGCAAATCTAGCAGCTGCTATAGCTGTAATCACTGGAATAACAGCATCCTCTACTTCTAATGTGATAAATATTTCTTCAGAGGACCAATTAGTAACCATTGCTTTAGTTTATACAGATAGTGGTTCTGGTGTTTCTGCTTCTGTAAGTGGAGCACAGCTTGATGGTGAATCTTTTGTAGATGCAGACCTTTCAGGTTTTGCAGAAATAAAAGAAGGAGACTCTGTTTCTTTTGGATCTCCTTTTAATATATTGAATCAAGGAATACATAGAGTTATTAGAAGATTTGAAAATTCTATATATATAGACAATTCTAAAGCTGTAGAAGAACAAGTAATTGTTTCAAGCAATCCGAGATCTTTTAGTGGAACAGCTACAAGTTCTTATAGGGTTGTAGATAATGACAGTTTTATGAGAATAGAATGGGAAAAAACAGGAAGTGAACCTGATTTCAGCACAATTAAAGTTGGTGATATTGCTACTCTAGGCACAAACTTCACTTTATCAAATCAAGGTGATTTTTGTGTATTAAAATCTAGACCTAAACAGTCTCAAATTACAAAAATAACAAATGTTAGTGGAACAAATATAACCAGTGGCGAATATTTCTTAATGAACTCTGCTGGTGATCTAATAGAGTATTATTTTTGGTTCAATATTGATGGCGCAGGTGGCAATCCACTGTTGGCTGGCAAGACAGGTGTTGAAATAGCAATTAATGCTGTTGATTTATCTAATGAAGTCGCAATAGCTGTTAATTCTGTCGTAAACGCTCATATAGATTTTTCTTCTACTATACAAGACAATGTAGTTACTGCAACATCAGCAGATAGTGATACCACTACTGATAGTCTAGATGGCAATATTGGTGGAGATTTCTTAATAGAAACTACTCAAACAGGTAATAGAACTTTTATAGAATTTATAAATCCAGGTTTTTCAACAGAAACTGGTGTAATAACTACTAATGTTTTTGAATTTCATATTCCTGGAATGAAGATCTTTCCATACGAATCTTCTGTCGCTGGAGATTTATTTAATATAAACTCTGATACTTTCGATACTTTAAATATAGGTAAATTTACAATACTTGAAGTTCTCGATAAGGATACTGTTATAATTAGCGCTAGTGTAGTTGATATTTCTGAAACACCATTGTTAAATGATAGTTCTGCTATCTTTGTTGAAGAAGGGGTTAAATATAACGGTT
>Ga0164315_10005149_pt1 | contig 10218 bp, 9 predicted proteins | sample GuaBasSedimGuay6_FD_113737 | JGI IMG/M metagenome (GOLD analysis project Ga0164315, IMG submission 113737) | Subseafloor sediment microbial communities from Guaymas Basin, Gulf of California, Mexico - Guay6, Core 4569-2, 0-3 cm | ecosystem: Environmental > Aquatic > Marine > Hydrothermal vents >... | reverse complement strand
GCCATTGCAGCGAGCGAATCGCTAGAGCCGTCTTCGTCGCCTGGAAGTGCGCCGAAGCGCGCGCGTACCCGATCCGTTAGAACGATTCCCGGACAGATTGCGTTCACCCGAACGCCGTCTTTTCCGTAGGTACTGGCCAAGGACCGGGTCAGAGAGATGATCGCTCCCTTGGCCGCCGAATAGACATGCATGGATCCGCCCTGCAAGGCGGCGGTTGACGACATGTTCACGACGGTTCCTCCCCCCGCCTTGATGAGCTCGGGTATGGCGTGTCGGCAGCAGAAGAGCGTTCCCTTCACGTCGAGTGAGAGGGTGTGATCCAATACCCACGGCTCGACATCCGTGACGGGCGCGTCTTCGGGAACCGATCCGCCGGCGCAGTTGTAGAGAACATCGATTCGTCCATATTGTTCCACTGTCGCGACGACGGCCGAATGAACGCTCTTTTCGTCGGTGATATTCGTTTCGACAAAGAACGCATCGCCTCCTTCCCGCCGCACGAGCGCCTCAGCTTCCTTGCCGAGATCTGGCTTTAGCTCGGCGATCGAGATCTGAGCGCCCTCGCTCGCGAACAATGAAGCGGCGGCGAGACCGATTCCGGTACCGGCTCCCGTGATGAATACGACTTTGTTATCGAGACGCCCCATGGCGCAACTCCTTTCGAATGTTCAGGCCCAGCCCTTTGATAGGGGGACCCAGTGAAATACGTGAAAGAGACGATGTGCAAAGCGCCAACGACCGCCTTCGCGTCGGTAGCGATCGTCGTACCAACCCGCTGCGGTGTAGGCTTCGCCCTGTTGGACGAGGCGAATCTCGACGGAGCAGAGGCCGCTAGCCTGGTCTCCATCGAGCTCGATGACGTGATTCTGGATGAAGGGGATCGGAGGCGAGTCCGAAACGCCTGAATAGAATTCTTCGAGTTCGCTGCGACCACGAATCACCCGCTCACCCATCTCGAAGACGCCGTCTTCGCAGAAGAGGTCCACGATGGTTGCTGATTCCGCCTTTGCGATGGAATGACAATAGCGAGCCGTCAGCTCTCGGATCTGATCACGATCCTCGATGGCCCGCACGCGTTCTTCGAGAGTGGTCACTGGAGAATCCTTCTACGCGTGTCGACGACGCTCGCGGCAGAAACAATCATCGGAGTACCTCTTACCTCGGGTCACGGATCAGGACGGTACCCTGTGCCGCGCAAACCGTTCGTCCCTCGTTCTCGATTGTAATTTGAACGACGGCGGTCGAGCGTGTGAGCGAAAGGAGTCGCGCTTCGGCGCTGACCGTTCCCTTGCTTACAGGGGCGAGTAGATTGAGCTTGAATTCCATGGTGGCCGCCCATTGCCCGGGCTTCATGTGCGGGTAGCAGACGCAACCGAGGACGTGATCGCAGAGCGCGGAAAGCACGCCACCGTGCATGTTCCCAAAGGGAGTGAGTAACTCTGGCTTGACTTCCATCTCGGCGAGTACGCGACCCGGCGAGAAATCTACAAATTGGACTCCCAGGAACCCGGGAAGCCCCGTCATCTTGTCGTTGGTGCTGAGGAAGCTCTTGGCGACCTCGGGATTGAAGCTCTCCAGCCATTTTGCGGGGGTGGGAGTCTGAGAAGAAGAAGCGCTCATTGATCCTCCGTAGTGGCGGTGCTGTAGAGATCCGGTGGGACCTCGGCCGCCTGTCCAATATACAACCCGGCATCACGCCAACGATAGCGTATACTACACGATAGCAACCGATCGGAAATGCTTCATAATCACGTTCGCCCGCAATGGAGTCTCTTACTGAAGACTCATGAAGTACGAGGCCCGGAATAAGGAGACAAGAAATGAAAGCAGCGGTAATGCGCGAATTCAAGGCACCTCTCGAGATCGAAGAAGTCGAGATTGCGAAGCCCGGCCCGAGGGAAGTGATCGTCCAGGTCAAGGCGACGGGTGTCTGCCACAGCGATCTGCACGTGATCGATGGAGGCCTTCCCCTGGCTCCACCAGTCATTCTTGGGCACGAACCCGCTGGCATCGTAGAAGCGGTCGGGAGCGAGGTGACCGCATTTCGAAAGGGCGACCCCGTAATCGGTTGCTTGTCGGCGTTCTGTGGGAACTGCGAGTTCTGCGCGACCGGTCGACCCAATCTCTGCGGTGGTGAGGCGACGAAGCGCGCCGAAGGTGAGCCGCCGCGGTTGGCTAAGGACGGCGTCGAGATCGCTCAGTTTGCGCATCTCTCTGCATTTGCGGAGCAGATGCTCGTGCACGAGAACGCGCTCGTGAAGATCCGTGAGGACATTCCCCTGGACCGGGCTGCGCTCATCGGATGTGGGGTGACGACGGGCGTGGGTGCTGCCTTGAATACCGCGAAAGTGAGTCCGGGCTCGACTTGTGTCGTGATCGGGTGTGGAGGCGTTGGGCTGTCGGCGATTCAAGGGTGCAGGATCGCCGGTGCATCTCGGATCATTGCAGTCGACACAGAGCCCTGGAAACTCGAGCTAGCGAAGTCGTTGGGTGCCACTGATGGAATCGATGGGTCGTCTGTCGATGCCGTGGCTGAAGTTCTGGAGAGCACAGGAGGTGGGGCCGACTATGCGTTCGAGTGTATCGGCTTGACAGCGACCGCAGCGCAAGTCGTTGGAATGATCAAGAAAGGTGGAATGGCCATCATTGTCGGCGTGATGCCAATGACTGCCAATATCGAGATTCCCGGGCTCGCATTTCTGATGTCCGAAAAGCGACTCGTCGCCTCTCTCATGGGATCGAATAGCTTTCGAGTCGACATGCCACGTTACGTAGACATGTATCTATCGGGTCAGCTGAAGCTCGACGAGATGATCTCGGATCGTTTCGCGCTAACGGACATCAACGAGGCCTTTGACAAGATGCGCTCCGGGAAAGCCGCTCGGAGTGTCATCGTCTTTGATTGAAATCAACTCTGTGGGTGGAAGTATCTGATGTCGACGCGCGAGAAGGGTTCTGTACCGCCCCCGCTCACTGATATTCGTGTCCTTGAATTGTGCGAAGGTGTGGCCGGTCCTAGCGCTGCTGCATATCTGGGCGATCTCGGTGCCCTGGTCGTCAAGGTCGAGTCTCCCAAGGGTGACAGGGCACGGGGGCAGGCGGCATTTGCTGCCTTCAATCGAGGAAAGAGCTCCGTCATTTGTGATCTCGATCGGGCCCAGGACCGCAGGCTGCTGACAAGCGCGGCCCGCGGAGCCGACATCGTATTGATCGATGAAGATTGGTTGCGCGCTCTTGGGAGTGCGGGGATTGATCCGAAGGCGCTCGTTGAAGGGGGAAGTGCCACCCTCGTCACCTTGCCGCAGCTCGGGGACCAAACCGGACGGGAGTTTCCGGTCGATGACGATGCGATCGCTGCGGCCACAGGCCTGATGTGGGTGCAATCGGGGTACGAGGACGGGCCGACTCGCTACGTCTTTCCTGCGCTTGCCATCTTTTCAGGGATGATCGCGGCGGCGGGTTGTGCGGCTGGATTGCTGGCACGCGAACGCAACGGACGATCTCCTCGGATCGAGGTGTCTCAGCTTGCGGTCTCGACACTTCTGGTCGGAATGGTGGGTACGTCGTCGAAGGGGCCGGGGGGTGGCGGCCTCTCTATGCGATGGCGCTCCCCTCTAGGACAGAATCAGGCTTATCGTTGTTTCAAAACCAGCGATGGCTGGGTTTGCGTGGCCTGCACAAGTCCGGATTTCTACAACCGCTTCTGCCTTGCTCTGGATTTGCCGGAGCTGATCACGGACCCGCGTTTCGAGAGAGCTCCATGGGCCGTGCCGGGTGAGCATCAGCCAGCGCAGGCAGAATTGCTCGAGCCTCGTTTCGCGTCGCTCACGGTGGCGGAGTGTCTGGCGCTCTTCGAGGAGTTCGACGTCCCAGCGCAGCCGGTACAGGGATTCGACGAATTCCTGCAAGGCGGTGTCGTCGCGGATAACGAGATCCTCGTTCCAGCGGGCAATGGTCGCTCGGTTCGTTTTCCCGGGGACGTTGGGGGATTCCGCCAGACTACGAACACGCCTGCTCCGGCGTTGGGTTCCGGCGGTTCGTTGCAAGACCTGGGTTGGCTTCCACGCTGGCTGCAGTCGACCACGCAGTCTGAGGGCGACGAGACGAGTGCCCCACTGGCAGGTCTCCGCGTGGTTGACTTCACGACCTATCTTGCTGGGCCGATTTGCGGAACGCTGCTGAGCGATCTGGGGGCCGACGTCATCAAGGTCGAGACCCCAGCTGGAGAGGGCCTTCGCTCGAGCGGCCTCTCTTGCCTCGGGATCAATCGCGGCAAGCGCGGGCTTGCGATCGATTTGCACAGTGAACCGGGCCGCATGGCATCTCGGACTCTTCTTCGTGCTGCCGATGTAGCACTTACGGGTTTCCGTCCTGATGCTCTGATGCGTCTTGGGCTCGATCCTGAATCGCTTTTGGCCTGCAACCCCGACATCGTCAGCTGCTCATTCGATGGCTACGGCGAGTACGTTCCGTTCGCAGATCGACCTTCATTCGACCCACTCATCCAGGCATTGAGCGGTCAGATGAAATTGCAGGGCGAGCGAGAGGGCTCTCCGGTCTTCTTCTTGATTTCCCTGAACGATTTTGGCGCAGGCTTTATCGGGCTGCTGGCCGTACTGGTCGAGTTGTGGCGCCGCACGCGTGACGGTGGAGGATCGGCGTCGCGCATCACGCAGTCCGCGGTTGCGCTCCATCTGGTTGGAGAATTCGTCGCCGCCCGAGAGTTTTCTCAGGCGGCTCCATCGACGGATCCACGTGGTCGCGACGCGTTGCATCGACTCTATGCCTGTGCCGACGGCTGGGTTTACGTTCACGCAGAGTCCGACGTCGGGACAGCCGAGTGTCTGGAGATTCTCGGCTTGGCGGTAGATCGCGTTCCATCGGATACCACGAGCCGCGGCGAGCTGGCCGAGTTGCTCGAGGGAAAATTGGGAACCCTGGCGTCGAAGGTTCTGCAGGAGCGCTCGACAGACCGCCTGCACGTCGTCCAGGTCGGGCTTCCCTTTCCTCTCAGGGTCGACGATCCCTTCTTTGCGGACCGAGGCTGCACATGGCATTACGCGCATTCCTTCTTCGGAGACCTCGCTTCAGCCGGGCGGGCCATTCGGATCGAGGGGGATCAGGAGCCGCTCCGGGCTGGACCCTGGGTGGGAGAGCACAGCCGAGAAATACTCTCGGAGGTCGGATGCAGCGAGTCCGAGATCGATGAGTTCTACTCCGCGGGGATCGCCACGAGTCCCGTGCCTGATTTCGCTCCCAAGGACGCCGCGCGTCCGTCCCGTCGAGAAGATGCAAGCGCGCCGAAGTGAGTTCCCCTGCAAAGTGATGATCGGTCAACACCTGAAAGGAGTGAGCCATAATGCGATTCGGAGTATTCTACGAGCTGCAGCTACCGAAACCCTGGGATGAGGGCGCAGAGCATCGCCTGATCCACGAGGCGATCGAGCAGGTCCAGCTCGCTGATCGAATCGGTATCGACCATGCATGGGCAGTCGAGCATCACTTCCTCGAGGAGTACTCGCATTGTTCCGCATCCGAGGTTTTTCTCACCGCACTGGCCGCGAAGACGGAGCGAATCCGAATCGGATTTGGAATCCGCCAGGTGATTCCATATTACAACCACCCGTCGCGAACCGCCGAGGCCGTCGCGATGCTCGACTTGATCTCCAACGGCCGGGTCGAGTTCGGTATTGGCGAGGGCGCAACGCGTCTCGAACTACACGGCTATGGAGTGCCGGCAAAGCGAAAGCAAGCTCTGTCGTTCGAAGCTGCCGAACAGATCGCGAACATGATGGTGATGGAACCCTATCCTGGCTTCGAAGGCGAAGGCTTCTCGATGCCGTGCCGGAACGTCATTCCGAAGCCGATGCAGAAACCGCATCCGCCGATGTGGCTCGCCTGTACGAACCGCAAGACAATCGAGACCGCAGCTCGTAACGGTCTCGGCGCACTGGCCTTCACCTTCGTTGACCCGGAGGAAGCCAAGAGCTGGGCAGACGCATATTACTCGATCATCAAGTCAGACGAATGTGTGCCGCTCGGTCACACGGTCAATGCGAACATCGCCGTCGTTGCGGGTTTTTCACTGAATGAGGACGCCGAAGAGGGGCGTCGGCGTGGAGCCGATGGTTTTGCCTTCTTCCGCTATGCGATCAACGCGCTCGTGGCGAATGACGCACGGCCTGGACGCAGCCGACTCTGGGGAGAATTTGAGGATCTCCGGGATCGGGATCTGCCAATGATCGAGTCGCCCGGAATCGGCACCCCAGAGGAGTTTAGTTCATTCGTGCGCGAATTCGAGCAGGCCGGCGTAGATCAGATCGTTCTTCTTCAACAAGGTGGCAAGAATAGGCACGATCATATTTGCGAGAGCCTCGAACTTTTTGGTCGTGAAGTTCTTCCGGAATTCAAGGCTAGACAAGCTGCAGTGACCGCCCAGAAGAATGAAGCTCTGGCACCCTACATCGAAAAGGCACTTGCTCGAAAACAATGGTTGCCGGAGTTATCCGACTCCGATATTCCAATCGTCGACGCATCGAGGAAGCGAGAATCGTTTTATCACAAGGACTGACGTCCCGAGGTCGCTGACGACGCATTCGATGGACACACCGGATTCAATGTGAGTCCCCTTATGACGAACACGAAACAATCGAGAGCGGCCACGTTGTTGCCGAAAGAGAGCTTTGAGCGATGTCCACCAAGCAAGTGAGTCCGAGAAATCTGATTCGAATCTGGGCGGGGAATTCGACGCAGTCGTTGTAGGGGCCGGATTCTCCGGGCTATACAGGCTTCACAGCCTGCGCGACGTAGTCGGCCTCAACGTGCGGGTATACGAAGCGCGAGAAGGAGTCGGCGGGACCTGGTATTGGAATCGTTACCCTGGCGCGCGCTGCGACTCGGAGAGCTTCTCATATTCGTTCTCCGAAGAGCTCGAACAGGAATGGGAGTGGACCATCAAGTACCCTGTGAAGCCTGAGATTCTGAGTTACATCGAGCACGTTGCGGATCGCTTCGATCTCAGGCGCGATATCCAATTCGGTACCCGCGTCGCTGAAGCTTTCTTCAGCGAGTCCAGCGACCGCTGGGAAATCTCTACCGACGGCGGCGATCGGGTCACGGCGCAATTCTTCATTAGCGCCGTCGACTGTCTTTCGGCCGCGAATGTCCCAGAATTCAAAGGACTCGATCGCTTCAAGGGTGAGTGGGTTCACGCCGGCGCATGGCCCCATGACGGCGTTGACTTCACGGGCAAGTGCGTCGTGCTCATCGGGACTGGATCGGCAGGCATTCAGGCCACACCGGTCATCGCCGAAGAGGCCGATCATCTGACGGTCTTCCAACGAACTGCGAACTTCAGCACCCCCGCTCGGAACGGTCCTCTTGACCTGCCCGCGAAGTATCGGTTCATCGAGAATGTTAGAATCTTGTCAAAGCGGGCAGGGGGAGACGAACGATTCGCCTCGTGGGAAGCCGGGCTGCTCAATTTTACGCGATCTGTCGCGATGGGATCCGTGTCAACAGCATTACGCCGACGGCGACCGATCCACGTGACGCCATGAACCGTGCAGAGCGCTGGAATCGGCCGGCCCCCGATCGGCACATCCTCGATTTCTTCGAGGGGTTCCGGCGAGGTGTGCCTCTACAAGAGCTGCCGGACCCGACTGACTACGCACGTGCGGTCGCGTTTCTGGTTTCTGACGATGCACGGCACATCACCGGCACGGATCTGGTCGTCGATGCCGGTGCGCTCGCTCGCTACTGGGCATGGAATCCGTCCGGCTGACGCGGCCGAATTTTGTTGTGATCCGAGGCTGGCGCTACGCCGCGATACGGACAAAGGCTGACCGAGGTCAGACAGTCTTTGTGTCCTTCTTTGCTTTCGTTCTTGCTTTGCCGCCCTGGCGGATTTGGTTGTGCAGCTTTCTACGTAGCCCCCTCGGAAAATTTCCGGCCACCAGAAAACGGGCGGGAAGGGATCCTGAGTTCCACCACTGGTGAGGGACGCCAGCCTTGAAGTGAATGGTGTCACCCGCTGTCAGCTTGTAATCCTCATCTTCGAAGCGGAAAGTGACCTCTCCTTCTTCGCAGATGATGACTTCCTCCCCTTCGTAGGCATGTTGGTCCGTGCCGCTCCTGACGCCAGGACGTAGGTAGGCGCGCCATACTTCGATGGCTGGATCGAATAGGTCTCCGGAGAGACGCTCGATTCGCAGGCGAGAGCCGGCGTTCATGACAGCATGCTCTTTCGAGCGCATGAGAACGACCTCGGCCTCTTCCGTCTCGTCGCTCACCAATTCGGCGGGACGGCGGTCGAGCCCGCGTGCGATCTTCATCAGGACAGCTACAGATGGAACCATCTGGCCAGTTTCGACCTTCTGGATTGTGCTGGCAGCCACTTCACTGCGGTCGGCCAGCTCATGCAGAGACAAGCCCTGTTCCTCTCGCCACGTCCTTACACGACGATTTATGCCTGCGAGCGGGTCTTCCATCGATAGCCTCCTTCAACTCGTTTAAAGAGGATATCGCATCAGGTGTCAAAAGTGTCGATCGGAAACAATGAAAGGACACGGCGGCAGCCAATTCTGGCAAGAATCTCTAGCAGGAAGCTGCTCTGATCCGATTGTTTCAGATCGGAAGCATTTGTATTGTATCGCGTACGGGCATGGGCCGGGAACAAGACGAATCGAGAGGAAGAAGCGGATGGCTGGACGCCTGGCGGGTAAGATCGGGATCATTTCGGGAGCGGCGCGGGGCCAGGGTGCGGCGGAGGCCTGGCTTTTCGCTTCGGAGGGGGCGCAGCTGCTGGTCTCTGATGTGATGGAAGAGCCGCTCCGTGAGCTTGCGGCGAAGATGACAGGGGCAGGGCACCGGGTCGAGAGCCTGCGGCTCGACGTCGCTGTTGAGAATGAGTGGCAAGTCGCCGTGGATGTCGCCGAACAGCGATTCGGGCGTGTCGATTTTCTCATCAACAATGCCGGGATTCTCGATCCAGCGGGTATTGAGGATACGACCCGTGAGAGCTGGGATCGCGTGCTCGCGGTCAATCAGACAGGCGTATGGCTCGGAATGAAAGCCGTGCTGCCCGCGCTCAAACGAGCGGGGGGCGGATCAATCTTGAATGTGTCGTCTATTTACGGATTGGTCGGAAGCGGCGGAGCCGCCGCCTATCATGCGACGAAAGGAGCGGTACGCCTGCTTACGAAGACAGCTGCCATCGAGTACGCCCCAGACGGTATCCGCGTGAACTCGATTCATCCGGGATACATCGACACGGAGATGATCAGATCGGCGGCACCCGAGGAGGTGCAGGCCCAGCTCGGGGGGATGATCGGAGAGAATGTTCCGCTCGGACGAATTGGAACGGCTGAGGATATTGCGGCGGGTGCTCTCTACCTTGTGTCTGACGAGGCGTCCTACGTGACGGGAGCTGAACTCGTCATTGATGGAGGCTACACGGCTCGTTGAGGGCTGATCTTCCAGCCAGCACCAACTGCTTCGACGTTTTCTCGTACACTGAGAAAATTGAAAACGAATGCCCGACATGCTCTACGAGATCGTGCTTCTCGCCGAGGCCGAGTGCCCGTTCTACGGAATCTGGCGCAAGTGCGGGCAGTAGGGGAATACGACAGCTATCGGCAGCCGGTTCGCAAGTTCCTCGTGGACAACACCGAGGTCCACGGCGGCATCGGCTTTATGTAGCAGTGCGACGTGCGGCTCTTCTTCAAGCGGGTTGGCCTGGACCGCATTTTGCCGGGAAGTCCGGAGGAAGTGCGTGTACACGCGGCGCATCTTCAGGGGTGGGTTGCGGATTGAACCCAGGAAGCGCTTCTTCTGTTGGAAGTTCTTTCGCAAGAGGCCGTCGTTCGTAGCTAAAACGCTGACATCCCCCCGTCCGCGACGACGACCGACCCGTTCACCATCCGTGATTTCGATGAGGCGAGGAAGAGCGCCACCTCCGCAATGTCGTCGGCATGGCCGACTCCGAAGGGGTAGCGATTGGCTGTTAGCGCTGCGAGCGAGTCGGGAGACCCGCCCTGGTCTTCCGGAAGTGAGCCAAAACGCGCAGGGACTCGATCCGTCAATACGATTCCGGGACAAATCGCGTTCACTCGAACGCCATCCCTTCCGTAGCTGCTTGCCAACGATCGGGTCAGAGAGATGATCGCGCCCTTGGCCGCTGAATAGATGTGCATGGATCCACCGCGCAACGCAGCGGTC
>Ga0164315_10005148_pt1 | contig 10219 bp, 11 predicted proteins | sample GuaBasSedimGuay6_FD_113737 | JGI IMG/M metagenome (GOLD analysis project Ga0164315, IMG submission 113737) | Subseafloor sediment microbial communities from Guaymas Basin, Gulf of California, Mexico - Guay6, Core 4569-2, 0-3 cm | ecosystem: Environmental > Aquatic > Marine > Hydrothermal vents... | reverse complement strand
TTGGGTATCCAACTCGGTAATCGTCTGTTTGCCTTCTCCGGACAAGGGGACATCCGATGTAATGGCGATGACGGGAATGGAAGACGCATTGGCTTCTGCCACACCGGGTACAGTGTAGAGGGAGCCGGCACCGGAAGGGCATTCACAGATACCGGGCTTATGACTCAGTCGAGCATAGGCGTCTGCCATGAAAGATGCCGACCGTTCATCCCTGGCCATGATGTGCCTGATATCTGATTGACTGTCATACAAAGCCTCATAGAGTTTGATACTGGTATCACCAGGAACACCGAAAATATATTTTACATGATATTTTTCTAACATTTTGATAATAACCTGGGCACCAATCATTTCAGAACTCCTTGAAAAGTAGCTGATTATTTTATTTAATAAATTTTGTAATAAATTATTTTATTACAAATAAAATATTTATTGTCAAGTCATTCTAAAAAATATTTATTTATTAAAACAGTTAGGTGCTACATAAAGTTATTAAACCATAACGGATCAATTGGGCTTGCTATTTAATAAATTTTTTAATAAATAAAAATATAAAAATTAATAAAGGATTATAATGCCTCCCAAAAAAATAAATGAAGAGACAGAAAAAACAGATTTAACTTATAAGGCTTATCGCGCCATTCGCCAGATGCTTTTTTACAATGAAATTCTGCCAGGTCAAAAAATTAAATACAAAGATCTCGCCGGCCGTATTGGTGTGAGCATGACGCCTGTTATTCAGGCTATCAAATGGCTTGAATTCAGAAATATTGTCAGACATGAGGCCAACAAAGGTTACTATATCAATGAGGTCAGTCTCAAAGAAATTACAGAGATTTATAATACACGACTGTTGATAGAGGTATCCATGATATCTGACACCATGAAGAATTTGGACATCACAGGAATGAAAAAGCTGAGAAAAGCCCTGAAAAATTATAAAAATGCCGTAGTAGAAGACAATTATTATAAACGAATAATGACTGACATGGAGTATCACATGTGTCTGGCCTCGTTGGCGGGTTGTAAAATTCAATTAAAAATGCTTCAGGAATTATTTGATGTCCTGCTGTTAAGATATAGTAGGAATCTTTATTTTTCCAGTGTAATGGATACTTCGTTAAAGGAACATTCCGATATATTTGAGAGTCTTGAAAAAAGAGATAAAAAAGGAGCTATTAAGGCTCTTACCTATCATATCACCACAGTAAGGGATCATATTATTAAAGGAATGTCCATGCTGATAGTAGATGCCAAAGAGTCCTTTCCCGACAACTATTCATTTTAATAAAAGGCATAAAATTATTGTAGCAATATGATCTTGTGAGACATCTCTTAAAACCAGATATTAATAAAGAAATAGAAAAGAAATTAATGAGTTTAACCAAGGGAAAACGAATATAATGGATATTAAATTCTGCACTGCCTGCGGCTCTCCTACTGAAGAAAAAATCCCTTTTGATGATGATCATGCACGGTCCGTATGTACAAACTGCGGCCTGGTTCATTATAGCAATCCAAAAATGGTAGTGGGGTGTATCCCTGAGTTAAACGGAAAGATACTGCTGTGCAAAAGAAATATTGAGCCAAGGAAAGGCAAATGGACCCTTCCGGCGGGATACCTTGAAAATGGAGAGTCGGTTCAGGACGGCGCCCTTCGTGAAACAAAAGAAGAAACAAGAGCAAGTGTTCAAATTATTGATCCCTATCGATTGTTTAATATTGTGTTTGTTGATCAAATCTATTTCATATTCAGGGCGAATCTTACATCTGATAATTTTGGTCCCACAAATGAGAGTACGGATGTTCGGCTGTTTGAAGAAAAAAATATTCCCTGGGATAATATTGCCTTTGAAGTCATCAAACAAACCCTTGAACATTATTTTTCAGACAGGGAAAAAGGAAAATTTCCATTTAAAATTTTTGATCTCCACTGATTTTTTTCTAACTTAAGGCGATGTTCTGGAATACAAACACCAGAATGATTTTATTTATATTTTTATAAGGACAAAAAATGGATAAAACTGACTTAATGGCTGATCGATTCAACAGAATTCAAAGGGCTGTAAATTTAGAAAAACAGGATCGAATTCCAGTGGTTTTAGAATATTCCGGTTTTGCTTCTGATATAACCCGGACACCCATGTGTGAATTTATTGGTTCTCCTGCAAAGGCAACAAAAATAATGATTCAAGCCTATAAAATGATTGGTGAAGCAGACGCCATAAACTATGGTTCATTCTTCCCTTATGGTCTTTGTGAGCTTTTTGGAGCAAAGGTTAAAGTTCCTGGATATGATTTGCCTGATAATGACATGTGGCAGGTGCATGAAACAGAGTTAATGAAGATAGAAGACTATGACGAAATACTGGATATCGGATGGGAAAAGTTTTTTGACCGGTTCATGAAAGAAAAAATTCTAAATGATATAAATATGGAATTGTTCAATACCAGCCGCGAAAAATTTAATGTAAGAGAGCAATGGGCAAAAATAGATGTTCCTGTGTTATCGGGTGGTGATATCACCACTCCATTTGATCTTTTATGTGGTGCAAGATCTTTAGAAAAGTTTTTCATGGATTTAATCAATATACCCGATAAAGTTGAAAAAGTCATGAATGCAATAGTACCCACACTGGTACAATCTAAATGCAGGCAGGCAAAAGAAAAAGGCTATTCTATGATATGGGTAGGCGGCTGGCGTACAGCTCCCTGCATGATTTCACCACAGATGTGGGAGCGGTTTGTCTGGCCGTATTTCAGTGCAATTGTGAATGAAGTTATTGATTCAGGACTTATCGCACTTCTCCATCTGGATTCAAACTGGACCAGAGAATTAAAGCGTTTCAGAGAATTACCGAAAGGAAAAATGATTATGGCGCTTGATGGCGACACTGATATTTTTCAGGCTAAAAAGAAGTTAGGGGATCATTTATGCATTATGGGAGATGTTCCTGCGGCATTACTGGCATTTGGTACAAAGGATGAGGTCTACAAGTATTGCAGAAAACTTATCAACGAGACAGGTCCGGAAGGTTTCATCCTTCATTCCGGGTGTGATATACCCACAAATGCAAAATTGGAAAATGTTCAAACCATGGTTGAAATTGTCATGGTTTGATTAATTCAGGCCCATACCCATTACAAGGCCAACCGCGATACCAAGGCCGATAAATATGGAGCCTACAACAATTCCAATTGCAATATTATTGTCTGACAACTGCTTTGAAGTATCAAAGGGCGTCACTTTATCAAAAAGTTTAAATCCTAAAAGCATAAAGATAAGTGTAAGGATTACACCAAAAATTGCATATAAAAAATTTGCCGCTATTATTCCGGGTTCCATTATTTCAGCACTCCCTTTACCTTATTTATTTTATTCACATATCCAATCGTTTCTTTGCTGTGCCTGCCGGTTACCTTAATAAGATTTTTCTCAATGGATCGCCATATGTTTGGGTCCAACCCATTATTTTTTGCAATTTTCTGAGCTTTAAGAATATTTCCTTTTCCTGCATTATATGAACCAAACATGAAGGCAATTCTGTCAATAAAAGGTCTTTTTGCCTTCCATAATTTCCAGATAGACCGGTCATAATAGATACCGGCTGCAATATTCCATTTTGGCTGTTGTGTCCTGCCTTTTATTGAAGGATTTTTATACTTAATTTCCTCAAAGGTTTTAGGCATTATCTGCATGATGCCTTTTGCACCTACATGGGATTTTGCATCAGGATTCAGGTTGGATTCTGCAATGGCCTGGGATTTAAAGTATCTCCAGTCAAAACCGGGCCCAAAACAATGTTTAGTATATTTTTTAAAATATGAATCATATTTGGTAACTCTATTGTAACGCTTATACCCAAACGAAGATATTGGACAACACAAAATCAATATTAAGAAACTGATTATAAATTTTGAAAAATGATGCATAAAAAATACTACCACATAAAAAAATGATTCAAAAGAGGCTGTCAAAAAATTTGATAACAAATTTTTAGCGGACAGGGTATAACCGGTTCAGTTTTTTAGTAGGTCGGCTAAAATATCAAATCTGTCAAAGGGCGGCATGATACAGACACCTGAATACATCTCCTTTGCAAGCCCAAGCATCTCTCTTGCTTGTGATATCCCCTCTTTTACAGGCTCTTTAGCCTTTTCCATTCGCTGCCTTAAGGGTTCTGGAACAGCTATGCCGGCCACCTTGTTATGTAAAAACACAGCATGTTTATAGGACAATAATGGAAGGATACCCATGATGACTGGAACATTAAGGTGTTTTGTGGCCTCATGAATTTCTTTTGCTGTCTGTTCGTCATAGATGGGCTGGGTGACAATAAACCGGCACCCGGATGCCACCTTTTTTTCAAGCCGCTTTGCTTCATGGTCAAGGCCATTTACTTCAGGCCTGAAATCAAGGACCGCACCGATACAAAGATCACAGTCTTTTGCCATGGTAATTAACTGGCAGACATTTAAATCATTGACTGTGGAGGTGGGGTCATCTGCTTTGGGCGCGGACGGATCTCCTGTTACTGCGATAATTGTATCAATTCCCAGAGCCCTGGCACCCCAGAGTTCGCTTTGCAATCCAAGCCGGTTGTGGTCCCTGACCGTGCAATGCAGGATGGCAGGTTTCCGGGTGGCTTTTTGTATAAGATGGGTGAACACCATGGCGGACATTTTTGGTTTTGCAACAGGATTTGATGCCACACTGAATCCGTGAAAGGGGAGATCGGCAATGCCGGTCAGTTTTTCTAAAATATTTTTTGGATCATTGCCTTTTGGAGGCACCACTTCAATGGTAATGATAAATTCATTATTGTCTGAAAAAAGAGATGTCATGTTTTATTCCCCTGATATTAAATTGTTGTAATCACAATCGTGAGAGGTTATGAAATAATTTTAATACTCAATGGGCAAAATGCAAACAAAGAGATGATAAAATTTTAAAAAAAACTTGCCTATAGCATTTTTGTAATGATATTGTTGCAATTGTTACAGAAACGTTTCTTGATGTATTATTCTAATTTTGAGTATAAAAATAAATTGTAATACGACTGAATTCTCAAAGCACATGGCTGTTAACAACTATTAAGGAGCTGTATGAAAAATTGCAGGAGGTCGTTGTGGATTTAAGCTATCGTATGCGTCTTTTGATCGTGCTGTTAACCATTGGCGTGCTGGCCGGGGGTGGACTTTTATTTAAACAATTATTACTTCCTGATTCTTTTGGTGTTTACGGTCATTACAGGGCGGATGCTATCAAAGAAGCAGCCCTTGTTCCAATCCGGCATGGAACCAACGCATCTTGTTTTAAATGTCATTCCAATGAAGTCAAGTTTCATAAAAAGGGTCGTCACCAGACCATATCCTGTGAATTTTGCCATGGTACTTATGCAGATCATGTCGCAGATGGCAAAAAAATCGGAACACTGCCTGTTAAGAAGGAAAAGGAGATTACCACACTTTGTCTGAGATGCCATAATACAGAGATTAAGGCAAGGCATGAAGAAGTGATCAAAACCGTTGCCATGCCGGATCATCTCAAGGATCAAAATGTTAAAATCACCCATAATTGTAATCAATGTCACTATGTTCATGCACCCTTGAGATATATTATCCGGGCAAAACAGATAACAGGATTGATGGAGGCAGGATCATGAAAATTTTAAATCCCTCCCCTGAAATGGATCGACGGTCATTTGTTAAAAAAGTATTAAACGGAACCATTGCAGGCTCTTTGTTTCTGGCCTGGCCTATGGGGGGAACCAGCCTTGAAACCCCTGAAGAAATTCCGGGAATCAAGGGTAAAGAATATGATATCCTTAACCAGGAATTTGCTTTTATCGTGGATGTTACCCGTTGTATCGGCTGCGGGTCCTGCTGTGTGGCAGACAAGCGGGAGTATAATGTTCCCGACGGTAATTACCGAACCTGGGTTGAACGCTATGTCAAGGGATTCAGCGACAAGATTTATGTGGACAGCCCCCATGGCGGTCTGGACGGATATCAGCATGCCAGAACAGACATTGAAGAGGAAATAAGGGACACCTTTTTTGTGCCCAAGCTTTGTAATATGTGCAAAGAAGCTCCCTGTGTACAGGTGTGCCCGGTGGGAGCCACTTTTATATCACCTGACGGGTTTGTTCTTGTGGATGAAAAACGATGTGTAGGATGTGCCTATTGTATTCAGGCATGCCCCTACTCCGTCCGGTTTTTAAATCCCGTTACAAAGATTGCAGAAAAATGCACCTGGTGTTACCACAGAGTTAGAAAAGGCTTGTTGCCGGCCTGTGTCGAGGTCTGTCCCACAGGGGCCAGAAAATTTGGCTCCATGAAGGATGAAACATCTGAAGTTTATAAAATTTTGAAAGGCCCCGGCGTTCTGACGGTTCTTAAAAAGGAAATGGGGACCTTTCCCGCACTCTATTATAAAGGTGCCAGAAGGGAGGTGATCTGATGGATGCAGCCCACAGTTCAGTAGCCATGCTTGTTTCCAATTATGTTTTTCCCAATGATCTTCATGTGCATTGGAGTATGATGATTGTCCTTTATCCGTATATCACAGGTCTTGTGGACGGTGCATTCATCATTGCTGCCCTTTATTATCTCTTTGATGTCAAAAGCCTGCGTCCTGTGGCAAGGTTTTCTCTTTTATTTGCCCTGGCTTTTCTGGCCATTGCCACTCTGCCTCTTTTACTCCATTTAGGAAGGCCTGAACGAAATTTTAACATGCTCTTAACTCCCAGTCCCAGTTCTGCCATGGCAGGGTTTGGATATATCTATGCCGTGTCCATGGGCGTCGTTGTTTTTATTGTGCTCTTTGTGTACCGGGAAGATCTTGTGGAATTAAGGGCCACCTCAAAAGGCTGGCTTCAGCTTTTATACCGGGCGTTGACCTTTGACAGTATTGATGTTTCAGAAGATGCCCGTAAGCTTGATAAAAAGATCATCCGGTTTCTGGTGGGTATCGGCATCCCTGTTGCTGTCATCCTTCATGGATATGTGGGATTTATTTTCGGCGGAGTTAAAGCCAATCCCACATGGTCAACACCACTGATGCCGGTGATTTTTTTATTTTCCGCCTGTGTCTCGGGAATATCCGCCATTATCCTGGCCTATATTGTTATCCGTAAGGCAAAAGGGCGATCCATTGATCATAACTGTATTAAAACATGTATTAATACCCTGACCCTGTTTTTTATCCTGGCTTTTACCTTTGAGATGCTGGAAGTGTTTTCCCATTCTTATTTAAAATCCGGGTATCACCATATGGTGGAAGGACTGTTAAACGGTCCGCTGGCAAGCTCATTCTGGTTATGGCAGGTCAAGATCTGCTCGGTGATTCCCTTGTTTGTTCTGGGTGTGATGGGTATTTTTAAGATAAAACCTTTTCTTTATAATTTTACAGCAGCCGTTGTTTCGGCTATCCTTTTGCTGCAGGTATTGATCATGCGGTGGAATGTTGTCATTGGCGGTCAGCTCATGAGCAAGAGTGCAAGAGGCTATACAGAATTTCATCCCGAATGGTTTGACAAGGAGGGGATACTTGCCGTGATTATTGTCATGGCCATTCCGTTTATTATCCTTTTTGTATTGAGTAAGATTTTTCCATTCTGGACGGCGGACAGTGAGACAAATGTAAAATAGATTTTAACATACATTTTAGATAAAATCTTGAAAGGAGGTGGTGCAGACGAGTGGTGAGGCGGTGCAAAAAGGTTTTTAAAGTTTTTGCATTCTAACTTAAATTTTGGGAGGGATTTAATATGACTGTTTTAAGGTCATTACTAATTTTTATGATTGTATTTATTTTTACAACAGGGACTGCTTTTGCATTGACCGAAGCATCCTTTGATGTAAAAAATTCAAAAAACATTGAGATGAACAAAAAATGCATCACCTGTCATTTAAAGGAAAACAAGTCCTTGGTACTTCAATGGGAAAGAAGTGCCCATGCAGCTGCCAAAGAAGGCCAGATCGGGTGTTATACCTGTCATGCGGCAAATACGGGTGATGAAATGGGTTATAACCATGAAGGCGCTTTTATCAAGGCTGTTCTTACACCCAATGACTGCTCTAAGTGTCATGAACCCGAGGCAAAGGGAATGTCTATATCCCATCATGCAACTGCCGGTGAAATCATGGCATCCCTTGATAATATGCTGGCAGAGGTGATTGGCGGCATGCCGAACAACAAGGCAAATATGGCCAGCGGCTGCTGGCAGTGCCATGGATCTATTGTATCACTGAAACGTGATAAAGACGGCAAAGCCATGCGGTCTAAAACAGATGCACCCCAGATGGATTACAATACCTATCCCAATTCAGGTATTGGCCGAATTAATCCTGATGGCACCAAGGGTGTCTGCAATGCCTGTCATACCAAGCATTCTTTTTCCGCATCCAGAGCCAGACAGCCTGAAAACTGTGGGAAATGTCATTTAGGCCCTGATCATCCGCAAAAAGAGATCTATGAAGAGTCCAAGCATGGTATTGCTTATTTTGCAGCCGATAAGGGCTATTCTCCCAATGGTATGAATATCATGAAAGACGGTGCCTGGGTATTGGGCGATGATTACCATACCGCACCAACATGTGCCACCTGCCATATGGGATCATTTGTAAAGTCCAATGGTGCTGTTGCTAAAAACAGCCATAATGTGGGTGACAGGCTTTCCTGGAATTTGCGAGCTCCTGTTTCTGCAAAATTGAACCGGGCGACATTTACAGACGGGACTGTAGCAGATATTAGCGGCGATATCGCACCTCGCCCCGGCCAGACAGCCAAAACAAAGACCTATATTCGGGAAGGTGACAAGCTTAAAAAGGTAATTGCTGAAAAAACTATCAAGACTGTTGTCTCCTGGCAGGAAAGGCGTGCTACGATGCAGGGCGTCTGCAAATCCTGTCATGGTATCAATCATGTCAGAAATTTTTATGAGCAGCTGGATGACGTGGTGAAACTGTATAATGATAAATTTGGCAAACCCGGTGTAACACTGGTTAAAATGTTGAAAAAAGATAAGATCTGGGAAAATTCAGGATTCCAGCATAAAATCGGGTATACCTGGTTTGAAATCTGGCATCATGAGGGTAGAAGGGCCAGGATGGCAGCTGCCATGCAGGCTCCTGATTACACTCATTGGCACGGTTTGTATGAAATTTCCAGGAATTTTTATCATGAATTCCTGCCGGAAGTTCAGGAACTGGCGGATCATGCCGGTAAGGGTGAGAAATACCGTAACTATATTACGGAACTTCTGGCCAAGCCTGAGCACCTATGGATAAAAACCGGCGGCAGTGCGGAAACCATGAAGTTAATTGAAGAAGAGAATAAATTAAGATATAACCAGTAAAAAGGTGTAGGTTCCGGCAGGGTGGCATGATGTGCTGTCCTGCCGGATTTTTTTGCCCCATAGTATAATTAAAGAATGGAAAAAAATGCAGAAAAAAATGGTTTGTAGAATTTGTGTGGTGGTGGTGTTCCTAATGTCAAGCCTGGCCCAGGCCAATGACCTGAACCGCCTGTTTGACCAGGTTGAAAAGTTAAAAATTGAACGGCATGGATATATCTTAGGGGCCGCTTTAAATCAGGAGCAGATGAAAACTGCTGCATCCAATCCAATTGATGCAAGCTCTTTAGATACATTTAAGTTCAAGGATAAAAATGTGAATATTGTGGCACAGGAAACAAGTAACCGTGTGCTTATTATCTATGAACAATTTGAAGATGCAACACAGCAGGAAATTCAAAATATCGTTGGTGATCTCTATATGAATTTTGATGACCCAACAGTTCTGGCCCACGATAAAGTGGTCTACTGGGCCTATACAAAAAAGGGAATAATAACATCCAAAGAATTTGATACAGCAAGACAGGACAGGAAAAAACTGGATATTCTTGCAACAGTGAAATTTATCAGTGATATCCATATTATGGAAAAAATAAAAGATTCTGGACCCGCCACAGGTCAGATCTATTATATCATCAGTTCCGATCCGATTCTAAAGCGTTTCAAGGATCAAAAGATATAATCATTTTAAATGTTTTCAGGTTAAATACTTTTCAGGCAGAGATTCCATAGAAAAAATACATAATAGTCATGACCACGGCAATGTATAAAAAAGTCATTCCGGTACCGGCCCTGATATAATCAATTACCTTATACCCGCCCGGTCTCATGATCAAAGCATTGACCTGATGGGTTGGAAG
>Ga0164315_10005147_pt1 | contig 10219 bp, 7 predicted proteins | sample GuaBasSedimGuay6_FD_113737 | JGI IMG/M metagenome (GOLD analysis project Ga0164315, IMG submission 113737) | Subseafloor sediment microbial communities from Guaymas Basin, Gulf of California, Mexico - Guay6, Core 4569-2, 0-3 cm | ecosystem: Environmental > Aquatic > Marine > Hydrothermal vents >... | reverse complement strand
GTGTTAAGAACAAAAAGCAATTAGAGTATTTGGCTGGTTTAAAGCAAGAAGGTAATTACCAATTAAGATTTACACTTAAACCTCTATTCGGATTTCTATTTTATGTAGAAAACGGTAATGTCAATCATTTTTGTTGGGAATTATTAAATTCTCATGCAACTTACATTTGGAGTTTTGATTCGAAATATGATTTCTTTGAAAAACTAAATAAAATAGATAAAATCATTAATTACATAAGAATTAACGGGAGAAAAAAATATAAACAATTGGTAAAAATTGATGATGGAAATGATTTCTTGTTTGAAACACTTTACCATAAAAACAAATTGCTCGAATCTAAAGATGGATTTGTTGAATGGAAAAATGAATTTGAAAAAATAATAAAAAAAGCAGTGGCTAATAAATAGGACTCTAAGCGGTCTGCAAGACCCAGCGTGGAGTCTATGTTGAACTATATTTCGATTATACTCAACACATCGCATCCGATTTTTATGCACTTAATAAAAGGTTTCTATGACTTGCCGCCAAAAGTATTGCTGTATAAACCAAATAACTTATAGGTAAAATTATTACTAGATATTTTTAGTTTTCTTGATTCGTCATCAAATCAAAACCTATTTACATTTATTTATTATACTTTTACAATTAAACTATACGATTTATGTTTATAATGATAAAAAACGTATATTTGTAGCTTAAAAGTAAGATGTTATGATTGATAATAATACAAATCCTAAATACATAGCCATTAAAACCAAGGGGAAAGAGCTCTTTTGGAAGCATGGAGTAAAACGAATTAGTATTGAAGAAATATGCCGAGAAGCTAATGTTAGTAAAATGACTTTTTATAAATACTTTCCAAATAAAGTAGAATTGGTAATTTCTATTCTAGATGATTTGATTGCGTCTTCAATGTTGCAATTTGATAAATTAGTGAATAGTGATATGTCTTTTTCAGAAATTCTTGAGAATATATTTATTATGAAGTTAGAAGCTATTAGAGATTTTAGCCCAGAGTTTTTGAACGACATATATGTAAATCCCCAATTTGGGTTGGATAAGCATTTAAACTCATTGGCAGAGAAGTCCCAAAAGAAAGTTAAGGACTTTTATGAGGATTCTCAAAAGAAAGGCTTTATTAGAAAAGAAGTAAATATAGATTTTGTAATGGCTTATAGTTATAAAATGCAGGATTTCATAAAAGATGAAAAACTTATGGCGCAATTTGCTACTCCTAAAGATTTTATAATGGAGGCTATGAATATGTTGTTTTATGGTATAGTTGCAAAAAATAAATAGTCAATTATGAGCAAGTATTTTTATCATATTATTCTATTTACAGCTTTTATTTTATTAGCTATATGTAGCTTTTCGCAAACTAAAGTCGATACTTCCAAAACTAATTTTGAGTATAAGGGGCAGCTTTCTACATGGGCCCATATTAATGGTAATAATCCTTATCCCTTATATTTAGGAGCACGATATATTCCACAGGCAAATTATAAAATACGTTTGAAAAAGAATCACCTTATCGATTTTGAAGCTTCAGCTAATATTGTTGGAGATATGGGTGTTCACTTTTGGGATTCTACTGATTTTAATGGAAATATTAGTCCTTACCGACTTTGGGGTCGTTATTCTTCATCACAATTTGAGTTTAGAGTAGGTCTTCAAAAAATTGATTTTGGAACTGCTGTTATGATGCGTGCCCTCCGTTGGTTCGATCAGGTAGATCCTCGCGACCCGCTTCAGCTTACCGACGGTGTTTATGGTGCCTTGGCAAGATATTATTTCTTGAATAATGTTAATATTTGGCTTTGGGGACTTTATGGCAATGAAAATACTAAAGGAATGGAAATCTTAGAAACCAATATTGATATTCCTGAGTTTGGAGGTAGAGTGCAATTCCCTATACCACTTGGAGAAGCAGGGCTTTCGTACCATCATCGAGTGGTGGATTCTCGAAAATATTCAAAATTTATTCCTTCCTATGAGAAAGTTCCTGAAAATAGAATAGGAATAGATGCTAAATGGGATTTGCTTATTGGATTATGGATTGAAGGTTCTTATGTGAATAAAAGTAAGGATTTGGGAGCATTGACCCACCAAGAAATTATGACTATTGGTGCTGACTATACTTTTAATGTTGGCGCAGGATTAATTGTTACCATTGAGCATATGCTGTTTGCTAGTGATAGTAAAGCTTTTGAGTTTGTTAGCACTCAAAATAATACAGGATTATCGCTAATGTATCCAATAGGTATGTTCGATAATATTCAGGCAATTTTTTATTATGATTGGAAATCAGAGCAGGTATATAATTTTGTAAACTGGTTTCGTAATTTTGATAAAACAACCTTTTATATAATGGCATATTGGAATCCTGATAATTTAATTACACCAACAGGAGCAAGCAATTTATTTGCTGGCAAGGGCATACAATTTATGTTTGTTTACAATCATTAATCGAAAGCTTTTAGATTATCTTTTTGCATAGCAAAAAGGTAAATAACAATTAAATATAATAGTAATAATAAATATAAATTAACTTTGATAAGAAGGTGTCAAAAATGAGAATAAGGCCATATTTGGTAGTTTCTTGCAAAGGATTAATTAAACATAAGAATTATGAGCATAATAAAGATTAATAATTTAGAAAAACAATTTCCTGTGGGAGATGGTTTTTTCACAGCCCTTAGCGATATTAATATGGAAGTAAAAAAGGGCGAATTTGCTGGATTAATTGGCCCTAGTGGTTCTGGCAAAACTACTTTGCTTAATATTATAGGGTCGTTGGACACACCCACCAAAGGTACAGCCGAGGTTATGGGAAAATCCATTGCTGAGCTTACTTATAAGCAATCAGCAGGTCTTAGAAATAGGCATATAGGATTTATTTTTCAAACTTATAATCTCTTGCCAGTTTATACAGTATTCGAGAATGTAGAATTTCCTCTTTTATTGCAAAAGATGAGTGCTGTTGAGCGCAAAAAAGCTGTAATGCAAGCATTGAAATGGGTTGGACTTACCGATAAGGTATATTCTAAGCCTAGTATGCTTTCTGGTGGTGAATGTCAGCGTGTTGCTATTGCTCGTGCTATGGTTAAAAGGCCAGAAATAGTGCTTGCTGATGAGCCTACTGCTAATTTGGATTCTGAGAATTCTCACCATATCCTTAAAACAATGAAAAAGCTTAATAAGGAACTAGGGGTTACATTTCTTTTTTCAACTCATGACGAAAAAGTGATGCAATACCTCGATAGAATTATAGCTCTTGAAGATGGTAAAGTTTTGAGAGACGAAACGCAAGAAGAGTTTGTGGTAAGAAAGAATTCTCAAATCTATAAAACTAAATAAAATGATAGCAATAAAATTAGCATATAAGAACTTAGTTGGTGCAGGTTTAAGAACTTGGCTAAATGTTTCTGTGCTTTCTTTTGCCTTTGTTCTTATGATATTTTATAATGGAATGATAGAAGGCTGGAACCGACAAGCAAGAAACGATACACAGGATTGGGAAATTGGCGAAGGTCAATATTGGGAGCAGAGCTATGATAGATACGATCCCTATACTTTTCAAGATGCACATAAGCTTGTTTCAGAGGATGTTGCTGCTATGATTGATAGAGGCGAACTTACTCCAATATTGGTAAGGCAGGCAAATATGTATCCTGAAGGAAGAATGCAAAGCGTTTTATTAAAAGGTGTTGACCCAAATCAGAAAATTCTAAAACTTCCAACTAGTGACCTTAATAATGTGCAAAATGGATATTCGGCAATTATTGGAAGACGTATGGCAAAGGATGCTGGTCTTAAGGTTGGTGATAAAGTTTTGGTGAGATGGAGAGATAAGAACGGAATGTTTGATGCCATAGATATTAATATTGCCGCAATTTTTAAAACTGATGTTCCAAGTGTAGAAAATGGTCAGATATATTTGGATATTAATGTTTTGCAAGAAATGATAGGTTTGCCTAATCAAGCTACCTTATTAGTTGCGGGTGAAAATAGCTCACTTTCAGAGATTGATGGCTGGGATTTTAAAACCACTGATTTCTTACTTAAAGAATTTGATGCTCTTATTCAATCCAAAAAAGCTGGTGGAATGGTGATAAGTGGCATGCTATTATTGATAGCATTATTGGCTATTTTCGATACACAGGTTTTATCAATATTCCGCCGACAGAAAGAAATTGGAACTTATATAGCTCTTGGAATGACTCGTAGTCAGGTAGTTGGTATTTTTACTGTTGAAGGAGGTGCCCATAGTATTTTGGCGGCAATAGTTGGAGCGGCTTATGGTATTCCTCTTTTCTTATGGCTAGATAGTATAGGTTTGTCATTTGGAAGCAGTTCGCAGGATATGGGCATTGCTGTTGCAGATGTTATTTATCCATACTATAGTATTGGAATGATTTTTAGTTCGCTTTTATTGGTGGTGATTTCGGCTACAATTGTTAGCTATTTACCTGCTCGTAAAATCTCTAAGATGAGGCCTACTGATGCTCTAAAAGGTAAACTTCAGTAATTAAATTAAATATATCAGATGATATTTTTAGAATATTATCACTAAATATAAGATAATGATAAAGTTTTTATTAAAAGGAATATTAAGGGATAAAAGTAGGAGTTTGCTGCCTATTATTGTAATTTCCCTTGGTGTATTTCTAACCATTTTTATGAGTGGTTGGATGAAAGGGATATTTACCGATATGGTTGATATGAACGCCAAATTTACCACTGGTCATGTTAAAATTATGACTCGTGCATATGCAGAAAACGAAAAGCAGATTCCAAATGATTTAGCGCTACTTGATGCGGAGAATTGGATGCAAAAATTAAATACAGAATATCCTGATGTGGAATGGGTTCAAAGGATTCATTTTGGAGGTTTGATTGATGTGCCCGATGCTAATGGAGAAACTAGAGCTCAAGGTCCTGCCATGGGTAAAGCGGTAGATTTATTTTCTGAAAATACTAATGAGCCTGAGCGAATGAATATTACTAAATCATTAGTAAAAGGTGTTATGCCTAGCAAAAGTGGTGAAGCTCTTATTAGTGATGAGTTTGCAGAGCGTTTTGGTGTAAAGCTGGGTGATAAAGTTACTATTTTTGGTTCTACAATGTATGGTAGTATGATGTTTCAAACTTTTGATGTAACTGGTACCATTAGTTTTGGAATAAGTATGCTCGATAGAGGAGCTATTATAGTTGATATTAAGGACGCTCAAAAAGCCCTTGATATGGAAGATGCTACCAGCGAAATATTAGGCTATTTTAAAGAGTCATCTTATGATGATATTAGAGCAGATTCTCTAAAAGCAGATTTTAATGGAAAGTATAGTAATATTGATGATGAATATTCTCCACAAATGTTTAAACTTACTGAACAGGGAATACTTAAAGAAATGCTTGCTCGTGGCGAGAATATGACAAGTATTATGGTTTTTATATTTATAATTGCTATGTCGATAGTGCTTTGGAATACAGGCTTGCTAGGTGGCTTGCGTAGATATAGTGAATATGGAGTTCGCTTGGCGTTAGGAGAGGAGAAAGGTCATATTTATAAAACGATAATTATTGAAGCAATAATTATCGGGTTTATAGGTTCAGTAGTTGGTACAATTTTAGGAGTAGGAGCATGCTATTATTTGCAAGAAAATGGTATTGATTTTAGTGCTATGATGAAGAATGTGGATATGATGATGCCTCCAGTTTATCGTGCAATTGTAACTCCTGATCTGTTTTATGTAGGATTTATTCCTGGTTTAGTTGCAATGACTCTTGGTAATGCACTTGCGGGTTATGCTATTTATAAAAGGAAAACTGCAACTTTATTTAAAGAGTTGGAGGTTTAGGTGTTCTTTATATAGAAAAGATTTTTAAACAACATTTATTAAATTAGAGATATAATGAAAAAATATATAGTATTAATAATGGCAATAGTGGTTTCAATAGGAGCGTATAGCCAAACAGCAACAGAGATTCTTGAGCATATAGATAGAAATATGTCTAGTGATAATCAGGTAATAGAGTCCTCAATGACTATTCACGGTAAGCGTAATAGCCGCACAATGACCTCAATAACATATACAATAGGTAGTGAGAAATCATATACTGAATATTTATCTCCAGTACGAGAAAAAGGTACAAAAATGCTTAAACTTACTGATAAATTATGGATATACTCTCCTAGTACTGACCGTACTATACAAATTTCTGGACATATGCTCCGCCAATCTGTAATGGGCTCTGATATGTCATACGAAGATGCTATGGACGATCGTAAACTAAATGAGGTTTATGATGCTAAGGTGATTGGAGAAGAAGAAATTGATGGTCAAAAAGTAATTGTTCTTGAGCTTAAAGCAAAAGTAGATGATATTGCCTATGCTGCTAGGAAAATTTGGGTTCATAAAGAGAAATATATTTCTTTAAAAGAAGAACTTTATGCTAAAAGTGGACAGCTGCTCAAGCAATTAACTGTTAGTGAGGTAAAAATGTTTGATGGCAGATGGTATCCTACAAAAATGCTTTATAAAGATATGCTTAAGAAAGGAAAAGGTACCGAAATGAGTATTATAAGTATTAAGTTTAATCAAGATATTCCAGAGTATATGTTTACTAAGGCAGTGCTGAAACAGTAGGTTATAATGTGCAAGCTGGCTGAGATGGTAAGTAGTGTCTGCAAGAAAACTACCTATTTTTAGGCCTTTAGTAAGAAAGCACCAAAGACAATGTGTTATACTGAGCACAGTCGAAGTGCTTTTGAAGTTTTTGAAACTAAGGAATTTACGTTTGTAAATGACTGTTTCAAAAACGAGAATAACGCAGTATTTGGTGTTTTCTTGCAAAGACTAAGTATAAATTATTTGTAAATAATGATACTGGCAGCGTTCCGATAATTATCGGATCCATCTCGTTTCATCATTATAGCTGGCACAGGCAATCATTCTAAAGCAATCAACAAAAATTAGAATATAATTGATTTGCTGTTTTATTATAAAATATAATTCTATATATTTGCTAAATGATTAATTGGTTTATAAAATAGGAATGAATTTCTACGTCTAATATTATGGAATTTCAGAATGCCCGAATTTTATATTACCACAGTTAACAAATAGAAACTAAAAAAATTAAAATCATGAAAAAATTAGCAATCATACTTTCTTTATTTATAATCTTACAAAGTTGTTCAAATAACCAGGAAACGAATATTGTAGAACTTGATAAGAGCAGTTATTTAGATTATTCGGAACGTGATGATATATTATCTGGAGGAGTAAAGATGATACCGATACAAACATCTGCTGGAGAATTTAAAGTTTGGACTAAAAGGGTGGGGAATAATCCTAAGATGAAAGTATTATTACTCCATGGAGGCCCAGGTGCCACACACGAATATTTAGAAGCTTTTGATTCCTACTTTCCAAATGCGGAGATTGAATATTACTATTATGATCAGTTGGAATCGGCTTATAGCGATCAGCCAAATGATAGTAGCCTTTGGAGTGTTGATAGATATGTTGATGAAGTGGAGCAAGTACGTAAAGCTCTTGGATTGGATAATACTAATTTCTATCTCTACGGTCAATCTTGGGGTGGTATTTTAGCTATGGAATATGCATTAAAATATCAGGACAACTTGAAAGCTCTTATTATTTCTAATATGATGGCATCTATTCCTGAATATAATAAATACGCCAATGATGTGCTAGGTCCTCAACTGAATCCAGAGGTTTTAGCAGAGGTTAGAGCTTTGGAGAAAGAAGGTGATTTTAGTAATCCACGCTATGCCGAATTAGTACATACTCATTACTATCCTAAACATGTGCTACGAATGCCGTTAGAAGAATGGCCAAATCCTGTAAACAGAGCTTTTGCCCACATAAATTATAATTTTTATGAGACAATGCAAGGACCGAGTGAATTTGGGAGTATGGGCAATTCTAAATTGAAAAACTGGGATATTACAGAGCAGATTTCAAAAATATCCGTTCCGACATTAACTATTGGAGGAGCCTATGACACTATGGACCCAAAACATATGGAATGGATTGCCACTGAAGTTCAAAATGGACAATATTTATATTGTCCGAATGGAAGTCATATGTCCATGTATGACGATCAGGAAACCTACTTTAAGGGGATAATTAAATTTATTAAAGATGTAAATCAAGGAAAGTAAAATATAATGAAGCAATTCGCTGGTGCAGGAAACGCTAATTCAGCGTTTTCAATGCGTTGCGTCCATCATTAGAATAGCATAAGTAAAAACCATACACATTTGTAATTCATATAAACCATTGTTTGATCTAAAATTATAAAAGAGTATTTCTTTTCAATACGAAGAGATTCAGCGAAATATGAAATATTTTCTACAAAGGCTCATACATAAAGCGGGTAACTGAAAATATTGAAAGATTGTGCAAATAATATGTGAGCGCCTTATTGAAAATATTATTACTTTTAAAAAATGGAATTATGTAACTAATTTTAGTTGGAGTTATGTATGAATTTATAAGTTAACCATTGTGGTAACTTGCCTTATAAAAGGGTAAACTTTTGGCTCTAAATAAGAAAATATAGATATGGAATCAAAACCTACATATGAAGAATTGGAAATAGAAGTTAAAAAACTTCGTAAAGAATTAGAGAATGATTCCACAAGAAAAGAATTTCGTCTATTAAAAAATATTTTAAGCTTATCAAGTGAAATAGCAATTGCTGCTACAGATATAAATCTAAATATAATCTTTTTTAATACAAAAGCAGAAGAAATATTTGGATACAAATCATCAGAAGTTATAGGAAAAAATTTGACAGAGATTCATGCAATGAAAAATGTTGAATTAAAACAGATTGAAGATGCAGTAGAAATTGTAAAGAAAACTGGTAACTATAAACATTGGTTTAATATTGATACAAAATATCTGAAATCAAATGTGCGCGGAATTTGGAATAAAGAAAAGAAACTTGATGGTTTAGTTTTATTTACAACTGACATTACTGAGCAGCTAGTATCACAAAAAGAAATTAGAAAACTATCAACAGCAGTAGAGCAAAGTGCAAATACAATAGTAATAACAGATCCTGATGGAATTATTGAATATGCAAATCCTAAATTCACAGAATTATCGGGCTATGAACTAATAGAGGTTATTGGGAAAAGCACAAGAATTCTAAATGCAGGAATACAATCCGATGATTATTATGCTAAAATGTGGCAAACAATTTCAGCAGGAAAAATATGGAAAGGTGAATTTTGTAACAAAACAAAAGATGATATATTATATTGGGAACATGTAACCATTACACCGATTAAGGAAAATAAAGAAATAGTAAATTATCTTGCTATTAAAGAAGATATTACAGCAAGAAAGAAAGCAGAAGCTGCATTAAATAAAAGTGAAAATAGATTTAAGAATATTTTCGAAAATTCACCAACAGGTATAATTACTTATGATTTAAAAGGAAATGCAATTAATGTTAATAATCAAGTTGTAAAAATACTTGGCTCGCCATCGATTGAAGCAACAAAGCAAATTAATGTATTACAATTCGAAAATTTAAAAAAAATAGGATTTTCAGAAGCATTTCTTAAATGTGTAAAGACAAAAAAAACTATTAAAGGTGAAAATTATTATACAACAAATTGGAATCAGCAAAAATACATTCGTTATATATTAACACCAATTTCAGATAATGGTATTGTTACAAGTATTTTGTGTATTTATGAAGACAGTACTGAACGCAAAGAGGCAGAGCAAAAATTAAAATCAGCTAAAGAAGAAGCCGAAGAAAGCAACCAATTAAAAACGGAGTTTTTCAATAATATGTCCCACGAAATCAGGACTCCTATGAATGCTATATTAGGATTTTCGCAATTTATAGACAATCCTGATTTAAGTGAATTGAAAAGAAAACAATATGTTGAAATAATAAAACAAAGTGGTAATCAATTATTACGAATTATTGATGATATTTTGGAAATTTCAAGTTTGGAAACAAAACAAGTAAAAACAATAGAGAAAGAAATCTGTCTAAATGATTTATTACGAGATAAGTTTTCAATTTTTGAAATAAAAGCAAAAGAAAACAGAATTTCTCTCTATTTACATAAAGGATTGATGGATGGTGAAAGTACTATAATTACAGATGCTTTAAAACTTAATAAAATTTTAGACAACTTACTTGAAAATGCACTAAAATTTAC
>Ga0164315_10005145_pt1 | contig 10221 bp, 8 predicted proteins | sample GuaBasSedimGuay6_FD_113737 | JGI IMG/M metagenome (GOLD analysis project Ga0164315, IMG submission 113737) | Subseafloor sediment microbial communities from Guaymas Basin, Gulf of California, Mexico - Guay6, Core 4569-2, 0-3 cm | ecosystem: Environmental > Aquatic > Marine > Hydrothermal vents >... | reverse complement strand
TTGTTTTCATTAAGTGAATAGTAAGCCCCTGCCTTGGGATTGAAAAAATTGAAATCATGTGACTGGGTCAAATCCCTCAAATCATCATGCGTGCCAACAATACTGTAATTTATCCGGCGGAACTGAATATCGCCATATAGGTTCAATTTCTTGGTAATTTGATAATTAACCTTGCCAAAAATATTACCATCATCTTTTTTACCGGTATTTTCGTACCAAGGTTTGTCGATAAAACTATTGCTTGCATGTCCGGCCCAAATAATATAGCCATAATGATCGCCATCGTAATAATTCGCACCTGCACCAAATACAAGGTCAATTTTATTTCTATTATAATTTATCGAAACATTGACCCCAACATAATCATTGTCTAGCCACTTTTGATTTACCAAATTTGTTTCGGTAATTGTGGAATCTCCAACAATAACATCTTCAAAACCATAATCTTCGTAACTTCTATCATTCTTGAAATTTTCATAGTACCCATTTCCTTTTGTATAAAACACGGCAGAACTTAGGCTCAAATTTTTATTGAATTGATGTGCAAAATGCAATTGGTAATAATCCTGTCGGTAATTGTCGGTTTGATTATCATAATATCCTACAAGCCCCTCACTATCATACATTGCACCACTCGGGCTGTACCTCCGGTTTGTTTTCAAACTGTCCTTTGGGGTTCCATACCAAGCCTGATAGGTTTTTTCACGACCGGAAGATATGATTGCTTTCAATATGCTTTTTTCACCATAATAACCTCCTGAAATATAGAATGAATTGAGGTTTGACGAAGCCCGTTCTATATACCCATCAGAATTAATTGCCGACAGCCTTCCATCGAAAGCCCATTTGCCATTTATAAGGCCTGAACCAAAATTCAGTGTATTTTTAAAGGTATTGAACGATCCGGCTGCACTATTTAATTCTGCATAAGGGTCTGCATTTAGTTTTGTTGTCTGTATATTTATACTGGCACCAAAAGCAGCAGCACCATTTGTAGATGTGCCAACACCCCTTTGGACCTGGATATTATTTATCGAAGAGGCAAGGTCTGGCAGGTCAACAAAATAAACATTCTGCGATTCGGCATCATTTATCGGCACGCCGTTCATGGTTACGTTAATACGTGTAATATCAGTCCCCCGGATACGTATGCCCGTATATCCAACGCCGCCCCCGGCATCAGAGGTTGTAACAACAGAGGGTGTCATCTGCATTATATAAGGCAAATCCTGACCTGTATTGTTTTCGTTAATTTGTTCTTTTGTAACCGTTGAGTATGCTGTTGGGGATTTTTGCTGTGCCCGTGTTGCCCGAACAATTACCTCTTCACTGAGTACGCTACTGTACACAAGGTCGAAATCCAAAACCAGGTCGACATTCAATTCCACATCCCTCACAACGGCCTTATAACCAACAAAAGAGACTTTTACAGAATGCTTTCCCGGTTTTAGCTTCTTAAAAACAAAAGCCCCATCAAAACCGGTTGAAGTTGACAAAAATGTTTCATCGATAATAACATGCGCCCCGGGCAATGTTTTGCCAGATTCTTTATCAGTTACTGTTCCTGAAATTGAAAATTGTGCCAATGCCCAAAGGGGAGTTGTGAGGATGATAATAATTAATGTTGATAATTTCATAATAAAAATAATTCGTTGCGTCGTTGCGATCGTTGCGCGAGACTATAAGGTTTCTCAAAATATCAACTGGGGGGTAAAAACAAAAAGAAAGAATTCGATTTTCCTACGCCGGCATTATCCGGATCAGGTTCCTGCTTTATAATTAAGGTGTTAGGGGATGGGTATAAAATAAGCTGATCATTTATACTTGTTTTTTTTGATTTTTACTTTGTTATAAAAACTTAAAATAAACTGTGGCTATTCGCAGTTTTTATGCCTTGTAAAAAATAAAAATAACATCGCCTAATCTGTCCAACTTATTTTGCACCCATCCCTAAAGCAAAGAGTTTGTTCTCAGCCTGTTTTTCATGGAACGTCTCCAATAAAAAACAAGCACCCCTATTGATGTTGCAAAACTACAAATATTTTATAAGTGGGATAAATAAATAATTGCTCAAAGATTTTCCATTAATTTTGTTTTCAAAAAAATAGCTCTATGGAAATTTCAATTATCAATGGCCCAAATTTAAACCTGTTGGGAAAAAGGGAGAAATCAATTTATGGGAAAACTCCGTTTGAGGAATATCTTGAAAAGCTGGAGATGGAATTTCCAGATATCCGATTTTCATATTTCCAAAGCAATGTGGAAGGCGAAATCATCAACAAACTGCATGAAGTTGGGTTTTCCGATGGAGGGATTATCCTGAATGCCGGGGGATACACGCATACTTCGGTTTCCATTGCCGATGCGGTAAAATCAATTGAAACCCCTGTTGTGGAAGTACATATTTCAAATATTTTTGCCCGTGAGGAATTTCGCCATATTTCACTCATAGCACCAGCTGCTTTTGGTTCCATTATTGGCTTTGGGTTGGATTCTTATAGATTGGCTGTTTTAAGCTTTTTGAACTTAGGCATTAACACGAAAGTATGAAAATATAAAAAACCATAGGTCAACAAAAATGAAAACAGCAGTCAACAACAAATGTACGCTTTACATACAAAATAAATAAACGTACCTTTACGGCTAGCAATGCAGAAATAAACGTAATAACTATATACATACGTTGGTGGCAAGCATACAAAACAAATACAAATGATTGAAAGAGATACATACGAAAAGAATACAGCAACTCTTAGAGAATTATTTAAAAAAGCAGATAATTCAGGTAAAATAGCTTGGCAAATTGGGGATTTACTTTTAGAAAGCTATGACAATAAGTTATATAGAGTTGAATATAATACCTTTGAGGATTTTACTAAAAAGGAATTTGGAAAGACTGGGCAAACTGCAAGAACATACATTGAGATAAGGAAAAGATTTGAATGGAGTGAAATATCGGACAATATGCTTGTAACACACCTTAAAGCAATTGCATCTTTTGAAAATTCTGTTGTTGGTGACATAGTTTTAAAAGCATTAAAAAAAGTTGTTCAAGAAGAAGATGAAAAAGAACCAAAAAACACAAAGACGATTCCATCGACCAAAGATATTGACCTTTCTTTGAGCTTACTTTCAAAAATGAGTTCCTTAGGTGAAAAAGAAGCAATTCAATTATTAAAAGCTGTTGCGAAAGAGTCAAAGAATGCTTCTTCTAAAAAAAAGAAAAAGAAATCGAAAGAAGAAAAGTTTGGTAGTAAATTGGTTGCAGAAGGAATTCCTGAAATTGAGAATATTTTTGAAAACGAACCAATAGATGAAATGGGAACAGTTGCTTTGTTTTGTATATTATTCCCATTTATAAAGGAATTAGAATTTAGCTTAGATGAAGAACTATTGACATTTAAATCATTTCAGTTTGTTAGAACACCATTTCCAGATAGTTCAATTAGAGTTAAAGAAAAAAAAGGAAGAAAATATAAATATATTAAAGTTGAATTCGAGTTTGAATCCTATAATTTCATAAAACATAAACATTTTGAGGATGATAAATTTAATGAATGTAAACTGATAATCTGTTGGAAAGATAATACTATTGATAACAAAATCATTCCTAATGAATTAAAAAAGAAATTACCTGAAATAATTGAAATCTCTGATATTTTAAAGAAAGGCAAGATAAACGTAAAAAATATTAGAAATGAAGAAAGATAAAAAGCCAGCCACCAACACGCAATATAAAAAATCGGGCATAAAGTGGTAAATATGAATGAATTAGTAATAAATAAACATCGTGGTAAACTGGAAAGAAAGTGTTTAAAACCGCCCGCCTTTTCATATTGCCATCGTTAGCAAACATTAGAAAAAAAAAAATCAACAGGAATTTGAAATCAGGAATTTTATTTTATCTTTGTTGTCTAATTAGGCAATAGATAAAAATGATTTAAATGCCCACGATAAAAATTATTGATTCGATAAAAATTGATGTTTATTCGAGAGAGCACCCTCCTCCCCACTTCCATGTTTTGTATGCGGAATATGAGGAGTTAATTATTATTGAAACACTTGAGACTTACATTGGGTTTATTCCACCTGCCCAGAGAAAAAAGTGATAAAATGGGCTAAATCCCAAAAAAAATTATTGACTGAAAACTTTAAACGTTTAAATCCAAGATTATGAGACGAAAACTGAAAACACCAAGGATAATAAAAATTGAAAGGATCAATGGGTTTAAAATCTATTGTATGTTTAACAATGGAGAGTCAAAACTAATTGATTTTAACTCAATTTTCAAAGAATGGAATTTAACATCCAACGATATCGAGTACCCACTTTTAGAGAAAAAGGAATTTCAAAAGGTAAAGTTGAGAAACTATACACTTTCCTGGGATAATTTAACGGTCTTGTTAATGACCGAAGAAGGAAAAGAAGGAAAGTTCCCATATGAAATAGACCCATATTTCCTATATCAGAAAAGCCAACCAGTTGAGGACAAACATTCATTTAAGATTGGAATATTGGTAAGGAATGCAAGAATGAAAGCAGGGCTGACCCAAGAACAACTTGCTCAGAGAAGTGGCACATCACGCTTTTACATTTCGCGACTTGAAAATGAAAAAACAGATATTGAATTATCAACTTTTAGAAAAATAATAGAGGCTGGGTTAGGAAAAAATTTAAAAGTAATGATTGAATAACGCTTGCCAATCGAGTAGGCTGCCCCGCCAGTAAAAACTAACGGGGAGAACCTCTCACTATTTATCCAGTACTTTTAATCGGGACCACCGTACCGTAATCAGAACGCATAAGGGACTTTCACCCATAGGTCACCAAAGGCCATAGGCTTGCCGAAGGTACGACTTGCCGACGGTGATACCTCAAGAATAAATTTCCCACTGTTGGCTTGAGCCTCAAAGTAAATTTGTATTTTTGAGTTTTTTCTCAAGCTTTCGGTGGGTGTGCTCAATGCTCATGCTGGGCACATACAACAAGTAATATCACATAGCGGTGTAGCGGTTATTAAGACAAAGAAATGTAAATTTAAAAATACAGGAAATCAATATAAATCATAGTAAGGAACGGCTACGTGCCACACTTGCAAAATGTTACCCACTAAAATCCCCCTTATGCAAATCAGAAAATTTTCTTTTTTTCTTCAAAAAATACTCAAAGGCGATATTTTTCTGGTAAATTTTTGAAACGGGATGAAGTAATGATTTTCTCCTCTCTTTTATTAGTTGAGGGAGCATTGAATAAAATTTAAAATGTGCCTTTATCACAGCAAAAAAGTCTTTGAAACCACCATCAATCAGAAATTTGAACGCAGCTGCACCATCAAGGAAAAGCCTTGCAATAAAAACTTTGAAAAGCCGGTCGGACGGAAGGTTTTTATAAAGCATTATAATATTGTTGCGCATATTGAGGTAGGTCTTCCGCCACGATTTTTTCGGCAATGTGCCGCCACCAACATGAAAAACGACAGAATCGGGGCAATACATTATTTTATGGCCATGGTTCTTGGCACGCCAACAAAAATCAATTTCTTCCATGTGCGCAAAAAAGCGTTCATCGAGGCCTCCGAGTTCGTGATAAATATCGGCCTTAACAAAAAGACAGGCACCTGTGGCCCAGAAAATTTCAACAGGATCATCATATTGTCCCAGATCTTCTTCAACTGACTGAAACAGCCTGCCACGGCAAAAAGGATAGCCATATTTGTCGATATATCCACCGGCAGCACCAGCATATTCAAATTCACCCCTGGCATGGAAACCCCGGAGCTTTGGTTGGCAGGCAACAATATCATCATCGGTCTCCATTAGGTCTATTACGGGATTGATCCAATTTGGGGTAACTTCAATATCAGAATTCAACAAAATATAATAATCGGCTTTTACCTGGGCAAGGGCATCGTTATAACCTTTTGCAAAGCCTCCGTTTACTTCATTTTGGATTATCCTGATTTCTGGAAAATGTTTTTTAAGATAAGCTACCGAATCATCGCTTGAGTCATTGTCGGCCACAATAATTTCAGCGTCCCCACGACTGTTTTCAATTACCCCGGGAAGAAAATCTTCCAAAAATTTTCTCCCGTTCCAATTTAAGATTACCACTGCTACCTTATTGCCCATTTTCAGATATCCTTCAAAAGATAAAAACGGGCTAAAATTAGTGTAATTAATTTTATGGTACTACTGCAAATTTAGTGGAAAATAAAAAAATATGATAATATAATTACCATTGTAAATGCTTTAATGCTTTAATGCTTCAATGCGAGAATAAAAAACGGAATCATAAACAAATCATTGCCACAGCTTTACATAATGCAATCATTCGAGTATTTTTAAATTTCAATCAAGTTATTTGAATTAAATAAAAAATAATCTTCACTCACTAATTATAAACAGGAGTAGCAAAACCAATTATTCTATTTAAAATTGGGACTTCAATATTTATTCAAAAAAACTTATTGAATATTATCGCGGCAAATCAAAATACTTTTCCGAATCACCGCCCCATGTATCTGGCACAGTCCCACGATCAATATTGAAGCCTGGATCAACTCTTTGGTACAAATAATATTGCCATCGATAATTTGAGTATTCACCGGTAGCATCTGAATGGAGGAGGGTAAAATCATTGGTAACCACATCTTTAGTGTAAAAAACAAACTTTCTATCTCTTTGGCCATTTTCAAGGACATAATAATGCCATATTTCATAAGGATAAGCTGCTGGTTCATTATAACTTTCTGAAATAGAATTTGGTGGCCCATATTTTAAATAAACCCGTCCCCTATCGGTTTCATACCCTTTTGAAATTGGTGTAGAATATGCAAGGTCAACTTTATTGACTTCCTTCAGGTATTTCTCCCATTCCCTTTCAGGTTCCAGCTTATTGCGCTGATACCAAAAACTATAAAAATATTTTTGAAGGGTTTCATGATCTGCTGTCCTAAGGTGTACCGCAGCAAACCCGTTTTCCTGATAGCTTGAAATAGGTTCGAGGCAAGCAATATACTCCTTGAGCGTGTCCGTGTTGGCAATACGGCTTGCAAATGAATTATCCACATTTATTTTTGCAAGGTCTTCAATGCCAATTTTTATCCGCGGGTTACTTCGCTGAAAGAATAACCTATTTAGCCCAATAAGGTTGTTTTGATTATCACGGGCTTCGATTACCAACAGGTAATTTCCAGATTCAAGGTCGGTGATATTAAATTCATTGAAAAGGATATTGACCGGTTTTGCGGTTTCCTTTTTATATTGGATATACTTATCCAGTTTTTTCGCATTATCAACTGTCTGTATATAAGAGGTCACAAGGTATTTTGTATCTATGCCAAGTAATTTATCTGCATTATAGATTTCGGCATAATAGGTAAGTTTGTTATTGGTTTCAGAATAAAAATTGCTGATATAAGGAATCAGGTCATAACCATTTTTCGACAAAACATTATCATTTTCAGTTTTTGAGTATGATTCGATCAATTCTATCCCAGAAATGGTGATTTTATCTTCAGGGAATTCAATGAGGAGGGGTTGAAAACTCACAAAAGGATCAACCTCACTATTTTTGTCACCAATCTGTATTTCAAACTCATACTCACCATTGGCCAGTGAATATCGCTGTTGGTCAAAAAGATTAAAATCCACAGATGTGGTATCATCTAATTCGGGGCCAAACAATTCATACTTATCGAAATTCACAATTTTATCGCCCTGTTTAAATATCATTATTATCTGAATAGAGCCTTGGAATTTATTGCTGTCATTTTTTATAAGCTGAATTGATTTTCCATCCACGGCAATATATGTTTCGATATAAGGCCCTGATTCAGGGGAATTAAAAACCGTATATGACAAAAAAACATTCAGCTTCTGAGCCTGTGCCCCAGTGAGGCCTAAAAATGAGACAAATAAAAAAACAAATAAAAACTTCCATCCTGATCTGGCTGACCAAGAAAAATTGCGTGTTTGATTTTTATACATGAGACCTGAGATATTAAAATTCAAATAATGCATTTAACTGGTGTCAAAATTACGTATTTTTAAGTGAGCAGTCAAGTAAAAATCAGGCAACGGTATGATAAATCAAGTTAACGGTACATTCGGCGATAAAAACATGGCTAAACCACCATTTCTCGGGAAATATAGACTATTACCATTTCATTATTTGAGGTAGCATTAAAAATAAATTAAATTATTCCTGAAATTAATTTGATAATTAAAAAGTAATTGTACTTTTGCAGCCGATTTTGGAGAATTTGCAGAGTGGTCGAATGCGGCGGTCTTGAAAACCGTTGAGGGTCACACCTCCGGGGGTTCGAATCCCTCATTCTCCGCATAAATCATAAAAACCTGTAAGCTATTAGTTTACAGGTTTTTTATTTCCACCTGACCTTTGTTGGTATTGTTACCAACAAGATACTACAAACTGTTGTCACCAATAAGATACGACAAACTGTTGCCACCAACAAGATACTCCATACTGTTATCACCAACAAGATACTTAATAATGTCGGTATTCCCCCTATCAACATAAAAAACAAGGCTAAGTTCCAAAGAAAACAGCAATATTCCATATGTACCGAAGGTACGCCCTATTTGTAACACCGGATATAGCCCCTGGGGCAAGTCCGGTGAAAAGCTGGCATTGAACGAGCAGTCCCGTATGGGACGCTATTATGCTATAACTTGAACCCCAAAGGCCGTAGCATACAGGACGCTATTGGGCAACCCTGTACGCAAGCCTGACCGGATGGGCAGAAACCTAAGGAAGTACAGGGTTGGCTTATGTGACCTGCAACTAGTCCCATCAGAGACGCACTATTAAACTCGCAATGACTACTATAGAGCAGGGCGTCCCATACGGGACTGTTCTATTAGGTGGCATTGTGACACCGGACTTGTTTGCCTCCGCAAGCTTCGGGAAACTTCATCCGGTGCTACAAATAGGCTGTGCCTCTGGCACTATACATTTTGCTGTATTAATTAGAACTTAGCCAAACATAATAAATTCTCTCTCCCCTATCACTCCCAATATCAGCTATTTAAAAATTATTTTTATTCTTTATGGTACTATGTCTTGCATAGTACTATATTTTTATGTTATCTTTGCAGCATGAATATTGAAAAAACAAAAGGGCAAATGCGGAAAGGTGTGTTGGAATATTGCATCCTTTCTATTATTGCCGACAAAGAAGTATATGCTTCTGATATAATATTGAAATTGAAAGAGGCAAAACTTATTGTTGTGGAAGGGACCATGTACCCATTACTTACAAGGTTAAAAAATGAAAACCTCCTGAGTTATCGTTGGGAGGAATCCAAATCAGGGCCTCCCCGGAAATATTTCCAGATCACAGAAAAAGGGATAGAATCTTTAACAATGCTTGACAAAGGCTGGCACGAACTTGTTGAAGCGGTTTCAAAATTATCGGCTAAAAACAATATCCAGAAAGACATAAAACCATAGTTAAAAGTTAGGGGTTAGTAGTTATAATAAAAGAGAAAAATAAAATTACAAATGAAACATCCATTTAAAGGCATCCTATAGTTATTACAGACCGAACAGCAGTATTACCAAAATAATACTTTTATGTTCTTAAATGCCTTTTATGGTTAAATTTATAAAATATGAAAAAGACATTCACAGTAAATGTAAACGGGATAGTATTTCACATTGATGAAGATGCTTATAATGTGTTGAACGATTACCTGAGCAGTATAAAAAAGCATTTTTCGAAGACAGAAGGGCGCGATGAAATAATTTCGGATATAGAAGCACGGATAGCAGAAATGCTTCAGGAAAACATCAACGGCAAAAACCAGGTAATCACTATTGAGCACATTGAAAAAGTAATTGAAGTGATAGGCCTTCCCAGTGAATTTGAGGGCGAAGATGCTTACGAAGACAACAATAAAAGCAAATCGAAAAGGCTTTACCGCGATCCTGACAACACAATGATAGCTGGAGTTTGCAGCGGTCTTGGCAACTACTTCCAAGCAGATCCCGTTTGGTTCAGGCTTATTTTTGTTTTGGCCGTTGTTTTCGGGGTTGGCACCGGTCTCATTGTTTACCTCATCCTGTGGATAGTTGTCCCTGAGGCTAAAACAACTGCGGAAAAGTTGGAAATGAAAGGTGAAAAAGTGAACCTTTCAAACATTGAAAGCTCTATTAAAGAAGAACTAGATAAATTGAAAGATAAATTCAATGATTTT
>Ga0164315_10005144_pt1 | contig 10222 bp, 15 predicted proteins | sample GuaBasSedimGuay6_FD_113737 | JGI IMG/M metagenome (GOLD analysis project Ga0164315, IMG submission 113737) | Subseafloor sediment microbial communities from Guaymas Basin, Gulf of California, Mexico - Guay6, Core 4569-2, 0-3 cm | ecosystem: Environmental > Aquatic > Marine > Hydrothermal vents... | reverse complement strand
TTCTACTAATGTAATAATACTATCATGTACTTCGCTCATTTTAATTTTCCTTATTTTAGTTTAGTTGTTTACCAACTGTTATGTTGATTCTGTTTAATAGAATTTATAGAAAAAATTCTAATACTGCGCCATTTTCATTATCTTCACTGACCTCAATTTTAACATCACGATCAGGCCACTGCCCTGCAATTTTTTCATATAATTCTTCGCCTAGCATTTCGCAAGATTTTGAATTAATATCTAACTCACCATCATTAAGCCATTTTTCACATTGGCGTTTGGCTTGAATAAATTCCAAGTCACGGTCATTATGAAACACCTCAATTTGCACTCTGTAGTGAAAAATATGGCGATGTTTATTTGCAAGAAAACTTACATCATCCCAATCACCTGTTGCTAATTTTGGGTTTGTTGCTGCATCAGGATAGCAGTGTATGCCCTCCTTTCTAAATTTTATATAAATATATTTTTTAATGTTCATTTATTGTCCTATTAAGCATCTCATCTCAACACAATCTGTTGGATAATATATAGATGCTAATGTTTTAACTTCTTTTGTAAATTCCCATAATTCTAATTTACTTTCCCTTGTCATGCTACGCTTTACAAGTATGCCTGAATCTCTCAAGTACGGTGCTAATTCTTTTAAATAATAACAAGAATAATCATTACGTAAATGTGCAAACATAAAATCTTCTTCGGTCATTCGCCTGCCATTGTCTTTAGCATTGCATCTTCTTTACTGCAAAAAATTGCATTGCCACTTCTGCCGCATTCGTAACCATCGCTATATTCGTATCTACGGCCTACCATCTCTAGCCATGCCCACGTATTCTTGCCACCATCGTCATATTTAATGCGGTGGGGGATAACGGCAAATGTTAGATGCCACTTGCTCTTACGTGCTTCTTTGGCTTCGTCGCTTTCCACTGTCCACCTCACGATATAATCGTATCGTCCTTGTATTCTGACCAGCCTGTAAATCTATCGCGGTCTAGTAGCGAGTTTAAATCGTGACACCAAACACCTGCGTTACTTGCCTTGAAATCTTTGTCGTCAATCTTTAATGTAGTATTATATCCGAACTGTGCTAAGTATGGTATCTTAACACTAATCTGGCATATTACATTTTCAAACTCAGGGATTGCAGTTTCTAATATCCACTCTGAATGTTTAACATCAAAATCCACTGTGGTTAGTACACCACAGGCCAGCACTTGTATACAAAAATCATTCCATTCTTCTGTTGCTTCAAATGATTGATTTGCACCTAAGTAAATATGCTCACATCCTTTATTAACGTATATCTCCCAAATAGTTTCGACGGATTGTATGCCTGTCACAAACAATGTCTGTAAGCCATACGCTGCTGTCCGTTCTATCTCTTTGCCGATGAAGAATGTTACATCATCTGCTACGCCACTGTCATAATCCCTTTTCATCTTTCGGCTCCCATTTGCCCATTAATTCTGCTCGAAATCGTTTCTTCGTTTCTTGATCTATATCTTTGGACGCCTCCTTCTCCCAGTTATATTCCCATATGTTTTTCCTGGGTTCTGGAATGCGATAGCTCATTCCATGATCTCGTTTTCTAGATCGTCGAGCTTACCTTCGTCTAAATCATCTTCTGTTGCCTTTGCTTCTTCAGGCATTGCAAATAATGCATTAAATGCTACGTCACTGTTCTGTACTTTAATGTTATTACTAACATCATCTAAGAACCTGTGATTATCATCTAACATCTGCATTGCAGTTTTTGTATCTGTAGCAAATAGCTCTTTAACAAATGCATTAAAGTATAAAATATTACGTGGTACATAATCTGATATTTGATCTGACTTATCAGTACTTTTTAACTTCTTCCAATCTTTAATATTTGGCTGTATTGTAGCACTTTCAATATCTGCTAATTGATTAGCTCTCACAACAGATTGTATATGATTTGCTGTATTATGTGCCATTATAAGACCATAACTAAATGTATCCCACGATGTTTTAGTTTCATTATCATGTTTGTTAGTTTCGCCTTCACCCCTTACACAAATATCACCCATTGTCAATAAATCGCCAATTGGGCTATGTGCTGGAAATGACATATCACTGCCTTTTAAGCATTTGTGATCTGGAAATGATTCCATTGGGTAACTAAACTTAGCGGAGTTAGTAACAGGATCTGTATACATCAATCCGTTTGCTGCTGATAAAAATGGACTTGCACAATCAAAGCTCACTGTTAAGTTTGGATTATAGGCTCTAAGTTCACGCTGTATACTTGTAAGCATACAAGCCCAATTTAACTTAGATGTTCCTAAAAAGTGAATCCAATCTTTGCCTTCGAACATATTTTCGTCACGCATGATGAGTAGACGTTTAAGTACAATATACATATTACGCATATTTGCCGCACCCATTGCCCAACCTTCGAATTCATAGTTCTTAACACATTCATACCATGCTTGTGCTTCAGTCCAGTTACCACCTTGTAACACATTTAACATCTTTGTAGCGCCAGGCACTCTGTGTTTTACAAAGAAATCGTTGTTATGTAGAGTTGCTACTAAACAATCCTCAAAACTCTTCAATCCTGTACGTTCTTGGTTCTGTGGCATTGCTGCCCAGGTCGGAACATCAAGTATCATACTCCAGTCGGCAGTTTCTTCTAACCAACGCAATATCTTCATTCTTACGCCATCTGCTTTACCTACGTATTTACCATCAACCCACGTACTCGGATCATCTTCAACTTCATAAAACCGTTCCCAGTCAAATTTAATAACGCCCTTACCAATCTGGAACCCACCGCTGTCGCCGACCATCATCGTTTTCTTCTTGTCGCGATTTGCTACCATGCCCTCTCGTTCTTTTGACTTTTCCAAGTCAAGTGCGGCATGTCCTGCAGAGTACAGTGAATGGTCATAACTAAAATAACCATCACCAGTGAGGTAATCCAATCCTTGGTGTCCTTTGGTCATTCCAGGTGGAAGGCCGTTAGGGCGATCGTTGTCTGTGTAGTTTGGATTTCTATCAATTGCACCTAATAGTGTTGTGTAAAATCCTGAGATGGCAGGTAAGAACCTTGCCCAATCGTCCCTATATACTTTGTTGAAGTCTGTCATATTTATCCTTACATTCCTTGTAAACGTCGCGAATAAATTGCATGTCGGGTGTCTTCACAGAAGTGTATTCTTCCCGTAACATATCAAAGCATTCGTAATGTGTCATTTCTGCCAAATAACACTGTTCTATTATTCTGTGAAATTTAGTGTGCATCTACTAACTCATTTCCATCTTCGTCAACCTGCACGTTAATTCGCTTTGGCACATACGGAAATTCAACATTAACAAAACTATCACTATTTGTATACGATCCACCACCTGGTTCAATAAACACTTTTCCGTCTATATCCCAAGCATGAGTTTCATCTTTAAATACGTGACTGCATCTGTTGTTCTGCCATTGTGGATTATTGCCACACATTTCCGAAACGTCGTTCCACTCACTATCTTCTCCGGTGAGTGGTCCTAGTGGTTCCTGCTTTGCTAAGGTAGTAAACAAACTAATTGCATATGGTGCTGAAAATCCTGAATGGCCCTGATTTGCAAATACTTCCAATAATTCCATGACATTATCTGCCATCATTACATTCATATCTTCTTCGCCTGCTAATACTTCGGCAAGTTTATCTTCGCCTTCGCGAACAGGATACCCTGCTGCACGTAGCTCACGCTTTGCGTGGTCTAAACAACCCATTATCGCATCTTCGCAGGAATAATATACTTGTAAGTGCCGATGCCTGAGTCAATCGTAAGTTGGATACAACCTACTTCTGCAAATTGCATTGTGCATTTTTCATTTTCGCTTAACTTCAAAATGCTTAATACTTCTGCGAGTGGAAAGTGATGTTTAGTCGTTAATTCACCTTCGACCTTACTTGCAATTGGAACTACTGATCTATCACTTGCACCAGTACCAATGTTGAATGTTAATTCACCATCAACTAAGTTCACTTCAAACGTAGGTTCGTAAGCACCTAAGATACCACTAAAGAAAGTCATATCTTGTAAGTTTTGCTTAGTAGGCTCAATTGTAACGTCCCAGGTAGAACCTTTAAATACAGGAATCTGTATTTCTTTTGCTGCGTCTTCACCCATAAAGCGATAAAAAGCAGTATGTCCGCTATTACTGTTAAACTTAATTTCAGTTGGTATATCGTTGCCACCTCTATTTTGCTTAACAATGTCGATTGACGCATCTTTAGTATCAAACATAGGTCCATTAATATAACCGTTTAATACGCCCATTCTGTGCAGGCCGACAATATGTGTATCAAGAGCATCTAACTTATTAGTTAGTTCTCCAATTAATACAACAGATCTATTTTCACCCATTGCTTCGATACGAGTGACACCTTCTTCACTATCACCTGTTATCTTTGCATCGCTTATAAAACTAAGTCCATGTGTATGTCTTAGTATATCCTTAAAACTATCTTTAACCATCTGTAACTCTCCTTGTAATAATACATTATAACACAACGTACTGGTCTTGTCAACCAAATAATTTATCGAAGTGTGTTGCCTGTTTATCTGTTTTGCTTAGGTCCCACTTTAAAACACCCAGCATATTTTCAATCTTCTTATCTACGCCTTTCTCCATCATTGTTTCTTCGTCGAATGGCATTTCTAAAAACCAATCTGGCAAGTGTGGTTCACTCACCGGATATGATATACTTTTAAACTTGTTATCGTTTGATTTCAGGTAACATACAATTACTTTACTACCATCCACAATCTTTTCCCTGTGGAGGTCGTTATATCGTTCCCGCATCATATTCCAATTAAACGATCCCCTTACGTGTCCTGGGATTGTCATCGGTGGAGGAGTCCCACCTCTCTTCAATATCGCATTACGTTCAGATATTCGATTCATATATTTAGTAACACCGTTTACTGCCTTTGGTGTTCCTTTCTCCCACGGATTCATTGCGTCATATGTTTCTTTAAATTCTTTAATAAATTCTACGCACTCTGCTTCTTCTTTGCCGGTCAACGCCATTTGCAATACTTCAGTTAAAAAGTCCTGTACAAAAGGTGGAGTATCAGCACGTCTAAGATCTAAGCCCATTGCCTTAATCTTGCCGTCTTTACCGTCTACGTCTTTACGCTCGCCTTCATCGTCATACACCATTGCCGCATAACGTTTTTTCTTAATGAACAATCCTGTGCTTGCTACAATTTCACGCCCTGCTGCAATCACGCCTTCGCTCTTGCTAAGTGGCACATTGAACTGATGTAACATAAATGCTGGAAATGTGTCGTTTACCATGCCAGAAATGCCATCGTATAATTCTACAACAGATTCCTTGGTCCACTCAATTTCCTTTGCATCAATTTGATCTTTAAGTATTGGATATGCACTAAAGTAAACTGAGTCAGTATCGCCGTATACAATTGCTGCGCCTTTCTCATCATAACTGCCAGTTAATATTTCGTTTGTTTTTGCAGCCATATGTCTAGTAATAGATCTACCTGTTAGTGTTGTACTTTGCCCTAGTCTTTGATCGAAGAATCTACAGTGTTCGTTTAGTAGTCCACCGTAAAGTGAGTTCAGGTTAATCTTACGTACCAACTGTCTTTTATCCCAATAGCCTTCAGCTTCTTTCCATACTTTCTGAAACTTACGTCTAATGCGGAACTTTCCGCTCTTTACTGTAAGCCCATACTTTGATGCAAATGCTGCTAGTGATTCGTGGTCATCTAGTATATCTGCAAATGCACTAATGTCACCATATTCTAATTGTTTTAAATTTGGTATTTCTGTTGGCTCTGTTATAGCACTGTCGTCTAAGTCTGTTTTAATTAGTCCTGTGCGTAGTTGTACCATATCCCACAGAATCTTTTTCATCTGCTTTCTATCGCTATACCACCCACTGAGCAGCCCCGGTACAATCCCGTCTATATCTGTCCGGAATACAGTGCCGTTTGCACTGATGCACCAAGGCTGCCCACTTTTAAACACGATGTCGTTAAGCTCAGCACCTGTAACGGTCGCTGACGATCCGTCCTCCATTGTAAAGGTGTGCTTATTGGCTACATCGTGGTCGTTGAAATCGTTCATTTCCATTGTGTTGAATTTGTCATTCCACCATTCTGCGAAAGAGTGGCTTTTGGCTGATTCTATCCATTCGTTGATCGAAGGCAGTGTTCTATTAAGTTCTAACTGGCCTACTATCGTCTCCGGGCTCATGTTCAGTGCCCTCAATACAGCCGGATAGAGTGAGTTTAAATCCGATGATCCTACATCTTTGTGCAAGCCTTTCTTCGGATGCATCACCCAGCCACCTGCCGCTCTCGTATCACCCTTATCACCGTGCCTTTTATCCATCACGATCATGCCTCGACGATGCGCCTCTACCGTGATCGCCTGTTCCGTCACCGCCACTGCCCCCATCGTCGCCGGAAGCAATACGCTCGCCCCATGTGCGATTGTGTTGGCAAGATCAATAAACTGTAACTTCAGGTCCATTCTGTGTAATAGCATTGTATCTTGGATGTTGTATTCTAGAAACTTTTTAAAGTCCTGATTGTATAATTGATCAAGTGTACCTTCGTAAGATACTTTCTTCTCACCTAGTTCAAATTCTGCAATTGCATCTAGTTTATAAGATTGTCTTTCTTCATATGTGTACTTTTTATATAATTGAAGGTAATCTAAATGCACACGACCAATTAAATCATATGATTGTGTCTTTTTCTCATTTCGTTCAATGTTACGCTTTTTAGGTAAATCATCCCATAGGCACATTTTGCGAGTTTCGTTTTTATCTAGTTGAGTTGTTATTCTGTTAATTGTGTAAGGTATATCGTATCCTTCGCTGTGCCATCCACTTAATACATCGGCATCTTCGATCAATTCTAAAAACAGTTTAAGCATTTCTTTTTCTGTTTTTACTAATATTACGTCAGGTACATCTTTTGCTATTTCCTGTGCTTCTTCCCACGATAGTGTTTTTGGCGGCACTGCTAAACACACCATAACGTCCATCCATTGTAGGTATGTTGCGATTGATGTGATTGGGTTGAATGCTTCTTCTGGGCTTGAATAGCCCATTGCTTGGTCAAAGTCAGTTTCAATATCGAAGAATGCCGTTTGAAGTTTTGCTGTTTCTGCTCCGCCGTACTCTTGTTCGATGCATCTCAGTATTGGGCTCACGTCAGATTCGAACATTCCGCGGTGGCGGTTCATCTTCACTAATCGTGCTTTGTCTTTATTATTATTTGGCTCTAACTTAGATAAAGTATCACCGTAAATCGACTTATGTTTGCCTTTTGGATCGACAACATAAAGTGAGTGGTCTGGAGCATATTCTTTGTATACTCTTTCACCGTCAACTCTTTCTACCACCGAAATGACATCGGTATCTCTATCATACTTTGCGTGTACGTACATAAAATTCCTTATTATGTGTGTATTATACTACAGTTTTGTGTGTTTGTCAAGTGATTTTTATGCTAATTCAAAGAGTGCTGATTCGACGTCTGTTTGCGTAGGTGGTTTAATTATAAACTTATCAAAGCCGCGCCTTGCAACTTTTTTAACTGTGTCGATGCTCGAATCTGCTGTAATAAGCACGACAGGAATGTTAAGTCCTTTTGCAATATCGGCAACTAGCATACCATCGTTAATATCATTAACATGCATATCTTGGAATAGTAAATGAACGGTGTTATCGACGATGAATTTAGTGGCTTCGTTTATATTGTCAAAACACACTATTTCGTAAGATGAGTTATCTGCTGCTCGTATATATGCTTTAAGCACTTGCAACATTACTTCTGAATCATCGACGATAACTATTGTTTTCATACTTTTCCAGCTGCTCCTAGGATATCCTCAATCTCGTCGAGTTTTTCACGCTCTTCCATCATTGAATTTTTGTGTGCTACACGAATTGCTTTTTTAAGTTGTGCTGGCTTTACTTCTATTTCTTCTGCGATTGCTTTAATTGTATCGTTAAGCCCTTCATTTAAATCTTCGATTTCTTGTAAGGTTTGTCCACCTTCTAAGATGAGTTGCTTGATACGGGTGATATCTTCCTGTTTAAAACTTTTTGAATTGTAGTCTGACATAACTGCTCCTTTATGATGTTATGCATACATTATACACGACTATTACTTATTTGTCAAGTGATTTTCTACTAAATCATTAATTCTTTTATTTGTTTCTTTGTTGTCACTTCTTACTGTTTCGAGTTCTGTGCCTAGCTGTTCGTTAACGCTGTTAATACGTTTTAATAAGAATGATATAATACCCCAAGCAAGGCCTGCTGCGGATACTATTATACCTACTATCGATATTATCATTGATGTTGAAATTTCCATATGTCAATTATCTCCTTTAATCGTTGTGATAGCGATTATCTTTACCACTTGCTCGGTCTTCGCCATATTTTGTCCAGCCCCGTTTAATTTGTTCTAATTCTTCGGGGGAATATATATCTGTCATATCTCGTTCTTTATTCATATCTGGATTGTCTTTTTTATATTTTTCTCGTGATAGTTGATCTTCTTTATCACGACGCAGTCGAGCCTTTCTGGCCTTGTCCCCAAATTGATTATCGATTTGCCCCATTGCGGCTTTTAATGCTGCGGCTTTTTGCTCTGGATCATCATAATTGATTGCTTCGGTGATTTCTCTAATATTCACAACTCATTCCCTCTTCTTTTATAATCGGTGCGTCTAATTCAAAATCGCAATCCAATAAATTTGCTAATTGTTTTACCGTTTCGTCTGCTTTTTCAGCACACACTTTATCTTGTATATCGTATTCGTATTCAAAACCATCTTCGGTTTCTTCTAGTGTTGCTATTGTTGTTATTTTATTACCTTTTTCATCAAAAGTCAACACTTGTCTTATTTTAAATAAGTTATCTAATAGAGTGAACACTTCCGTAAACTGTTCGTCATCTAATTCACACTCTGATGTTAATGTTAATCCGTACATAATATTTATCAAATTCCTTTTGTGTAATAGCAAGAGTTTTCTTTTAAATTATTAATTGCTAGTTCTTTAGCAAGTTTTAAATCTAACGTATGTCCTTGCTCTACTTTTATGCCTATTCGAAGTTGTTTTATAAAATGGACTGAGTCCATTTTATGCAAACTCACCAATTCGGTTATATTTAATGTTGTATCTTCACGTAAATTTGCCTCAATTAGTTCTCCGATTTCATTACCATTTTTTAAATTTAAGAACAATACTTCTTGTTCTGCTTTTGCTTTTGTTGAAAAAAACAAAGGCTTGGTATGTATTACACCTTGCATCCTTTCTACAAAAGTTTCGGTTGTGTTAAAGAGCAAACTGAGCTCATATTCAGCACCGGTTGCTGATGAATTTATAGTATCTAATGTTCCGACTGCCCATCTGTCGCCGTGTATTTCACTGCCGGTTAATGCAACTTGTACTACATAATATTTGTTACCTACAACAGGATTTATTACATCGCCCTCTAATATATTAAAGTCGTTAATCGCAGATTTATCGTTAGTTTCCTTTAATATACGGTCATTTATCATGTATTGCTCATATATAGCAAAAGCAATATTAGTATTACCAAAACAGTCTGCAAAATCACCAAAACACAATTTCCCGTCACATTCTAACAAATAATCATAGTGTTGTCCTATGCGTTTTCGTATAGGTTTTGCTAACTTATTTAATCTCATTTCATCCCCAACTTACGTGGTGTCCTTTTTCTTGTGCATATTTTACAATATCCATTAGCCCGTCTATATATCTGCTACCTTCACGTCACTCGCCTTGTGGTTCGTTCTCGCCCTGTTTTGGACATTGCCACGCCTGTTAGTATTGCGCCAAATGCTAAATGAAACATTCCTGCGCCTTGTAGCGTGAGTGGGTTCCACGTCTGTACTTTATATTCTATTTTATTAATTAGTGCTACTTGAGCTTGTGCATTCTCCATCTTATTAACTTGTTCATACAATGCAGTATAATTTATATCTTCGCTGTAATGTGTTATCATCGCAGGCATAATTAAAAAGTCAAATATGCAAATTGTTAAATAAACAATGGCACAGGCTACTTTCCAATATTTACCGAATATTCCACCATCTGGTGCTGGTTTTTCGGTTTGTTCGATTACGTTAGTTCTGTATTGTGCTGCTGGTTCGCTCATAGTTATATTTATCATAAAAGGTGAA